>Ga0080013_1006704_pt1 | contig 10119 bp, 14 predicted proteins | sample ETNvirenome_6_85_FD_69236 | JGI IMG/M metagenome (GOLD analysis project Ga0080013, IMG submission 69236) | Marine viral communities from the Pacific Ocean - ETNP_6_85 (SPADES assembly) (version 2) | ecosystem: Environmental > Aquatic > Marine > Oceanic | place: Pacific Ocean | collected 2013-06-19
GTGTTTTTTGGATTATACTTCTATTTTTATATTCCCTGATACCGTTATTCTATAGTCATCTACTTCATAAAAAGGATAGACGCAGTGGGCATAAGAAGCTGGAAAAATTAACATTGATTGCTCCCAGGTTTTATCTACAAAAAAATTTTGTAATAGTAATGGGTTGAAGTGATCAAACCCTAGAAACTGCACAACACCAGGTAAATTTTGTGAAGCTTTTTTACCCGGACCAAGTCGTAATTGATCTTCAATTAAAAAAGGAATCTTTATAAATATTATAAAAGAAAATATTCCACTATGGTTATGTATAGGATTAAATTCATTCTTTTTTTGAAAGTTAACCCACAAATTTTTTAATTTAAAAGGTTTGTTAACACTATTACAATCATATCTTTCATTAATTATCTTAAGTAATTGAGACTCCGTCCCAATAATTTTTAACAAAAAAGGTTCAATTATAGGAATATGTTTATCTAAATTATATTCTTCTTTTATATTTCCAATCAACTCGTGGTTAGCTTCTTTTGATTTATCTTTTATAATCTTTTTTAATTTTTTAAATAAATCAATAGGTAACTTATCAATCTTTACTATCATTTTTTATTAAGCTCTGGTTTTTTAAACCAGCCTGGAAGACCAATGTGCGGACGCCTATCATAGATATTATCTTTAGCTCCCGGTGTTGTACTATCATTATAATGTAAAAAAACTTGCACGCACTCTTTTCCTTTAAATTTTTTTCTCCAATGCTCTAAATCAATACCTCTATAAACTAACATATCACCTGGGTCTAATTGTACTTTAATACCTTTCATACCTTCTTTACCTGAAGGTTCTAAATATATGTCCCAAGGATCTCCACCAAGATTCATAGTAGTTGATATCTCACAACTAAATCTATCTTTATGTCTTTTTAATTCGTCTCCTTTTTTATATATTCTAACATAGCTATACGCAGGATATAATTTTAAACCTGTTGACTTTTCCATAATAGGTTGACATTTTAACATTAAAGTTTCCATAGCAATATCTGAATAACAACAATAAGTATTAGGAATCTGATGGTGTTTAGCTTCATAGAAACCAAGCATAGTTTCAAAAGGTGATATCTGTCTTTCTTTTATACAAGTGTCATATACTTGTTTTTTAACACACAAATAATTTTTTAAAAATAAAGCTAAATCTCTATCAATAACTTTTCTTATAACTAAATATTTATCTTTTTTAAAACTCATAATGATTCGTTAGTATGTGCACAGTTAAAACTCATGCCATATTTTATGGAGTCTTTTCTATGTCTCTTGCAACCATGTCTTAAAAAAGAACTAAAGAAAGCAAAAGATCCTGGCTCAGGTTTAATTTCTTCATTTATTTCAGGAAACTCTAACACCTGGGGATGTTTATTTAAATAAATAACCCCTGAAAAAAAATTACCATTATGAGCATGTTCTTTTGTATAATGACTTAAACCATTTCTTAGGCCCCATGACTCACGTAGTACGTATTTAAATTTCTCAATATCTTTATCTACTACATCAAAGATCTGCCAAATAAGTTTTAAAAATTCTATATCGTTATTAAAATAATTCCAACTAGTCATTCCGCCAACCACGTTAGTTTGAAATGAATTATTATCTTTTAACGCACACCCTGCATCTATTTTTTTAATAAAGTATTTAGAATCAATTGTATCAAACTTACCTTTGAAAAAAAAGTAAGGTTGTTCTATTTTGCTTATAATTTTTTTATCAAAATTCATCTTTAGCCATTTCTTTCGGTACAGCTTGAAGATTAAAATGTATGAATCTAAATGGATGTTTACCGTGATCTACAGAAAACTCATGTTCTAAAAAACCGGGAAATAGCATCAATGTGCCTGGTTTAGGTTTAAAATGAATTAAATCATTACCAGCTAACATCTGATCATTAGGTTTCATTTTTAGTTTTGTTGCTCTAGCACCAGTTCTGGGTTCATGAAATACTGGATAAGATGTTTCTTCACTACATTTTAAAAAGTAAAAACCTGATACGTGTTGATTCCAATGTACGTGTGCTGAATGATGACCACCACCTTTTTTAGCAAACTCTTGTACCCACATCTCACTAAATATTAAAGAATAGAGTTCCATATTATGTCCTTGTTTATCTAAAAAAGTCCACGCTTGGTGTCCAACATAGTTTCTAATATCCATAAACTTAGTGTCTTGAGTTAAAGGCGTCGAGTGATGACTCATTCCAAAATCACCATATTTTTTAATATAGTCTTTATTTCTTTTTATAGAATCTTTAATATATTTATCTGAAGCTTTATTTAAAGACTTAACAAACTCTGGTTTGGATTCATACCAAATTGGTGTTTTAAAATATTCTAATACTTCCATATTATTTAAATGGATATCCAAGGCTCCACATTACCAATGAATATCTAGTTCCTTTCGTTACTGGTTTTACTCTATGCCATACAAATGAGGGAAACACGACAATAGATCCTTTAGGAAGTATTTGTGTTACCTGTTTTACATGTTTAGATTCGTCTCTCATATTGGGATCATAGTCTCTAAAATCAAATTCTAATTCACCTCCTTCATACTCTGAACCATCTGTTAATTGACAAGTTAAAGAAAGTTTTCTTACTTTGCCATGATTTAAAGTATTGGGTTGATTGTATGGTTTAGTCCAACCATCGTTGTGCCAATCGTAATATTGATTAAGTTTATATTTAGTAAACTGACATGATTCACTTCTATCCCACTCATAATTCCAACCAGCTAATTCATTTGCTCTATGGACGTAAGGATGTAATTCTCTATATATCCATAACTCATCTAACCATGTTATATCAGAGTTTCTTTTACGTTTCATGTTTTGAATCTCAGAGTGTGTTAATTTTTTATTATCAAAACCACCCGTCTTAGCCATTCTTTCATCTTGTGTTAATCCTTGTTTAGTTATTAAATCACATATTCTTGGAGGAACAACAGATTTAAAATACCAACAATAATTAAATGCGTTCATAGGTTATAGTCTGTATAAAGTTTAAGGAATTTTTTTGATTATTTTCAATAGAGTAAGTGTTAGTAGATGGAAACATTACAAACATATTTTTTTTAAAATCTATATTCCAAACTTTTCCTTTCTTTTTATTGTCATCAAAATTTATTTTAATTCTACAGTCTAATGTATTTATTCCATATAATAAAACGAAGTCAGCAGAATCATCTAAATTCATAGGATCTACATGGCTCAATGTTTCGGTTTTTTCATTTGGAATATAGGCGTTAGCCCAAGAGTCTTTATTTTCTAGAATTACATTATATTTAATTCTAATATGTTCTCTTACATAGGTATTTACTTTATCCCAGTCTTTACAAAAAGAAAAATCTTTTTCGTGATATAACGCTTCAAAAAGTTGTTTACAAAGATTTAAAGGATTTACTTCCCAACCTTCTGGCATTTTTACATCACCATAATATAAAGCTATTTCAGATAATACTTTCTTGTCCATACACCTAGTACGGTTTATCTTATTTTTATAAAATTGTCTATATAATTAAAAAGATTTGATCTAGATCAATTATGGGGTTGTTTTATCCCAAGATTGACCAACTTCGTTCCATGTATAGAAAGTACCTGCTGATTTTTCTTCATCAGTTAAATTATCAGGAGCATCTCCTATTGGAGAAACCCATTTTGCATTTGGTATATCTTTAACCCACGAAGGAAAACCTTTTTCTGGCCAAAAAATTTGATTACTTGAATCCCACTCAGCACCTATGGTTGCATAGTTTCCTCTGAATGGAGTACCACCTTGTTTGTGTTGATTCTTCCAAGTATTATAAGAAGTTTGAATCCATAAATTTGCAGGCCAATTATTATGTGTTTCTAAATGTTGTTGTCCAGCAGCTTCAGTTGGAGCGTCTTCATCATTAACACGTAATACGGTTAAAACTATATTTTCTTCTGATATTTTTGCAAAGTGTGCCATAATTATTTAAACTGGTATCTTATTACTACTACGCCACTTCCTCCCTGAGTATTAGTTCCAGTGTTAGTTCTTTTAGCTCCACCGCCTCCAGTGTTTACATCCCCTTGAGCTTTAGCTGCAGGGTCAGGAGCAGGGGGACCTTTTGCCGCACATCCTCCGCCGCCTAATCCGCCAGTACCGGTACCGCCTGTTGGCGCGTCTCCAGCTCCTCCTCCAGCAAAATAAAAACCTGCTGGATTTGATTCTCCTACCGATGCTCCACATAAAGATGCTGTTGGCCAAAATAATCCGTCACCACCTTCTCTAGTTCCAGATGGATAATCGTCTCCTTGTTCACCGGCACCTCCGCCGCCTCCGCCAGCAGCCGTTCCTGGGCCTCCATCTCCGCCTGGATTTCCTTCAGGTGGAGTAAAACCTCCAGAGTTTCCAGCACCACCGGTTCCAATAACACCTCCGCCACCAGAACCTCCCGTTTTACCACTCATAGTTTGAAAATTTGCAGCTCCTCCACCACCTGTTGAAGTGATAGGGGACATACTTGTATTGCTTCCTGGATTACTTTCAACACTATCTTGATCAGAACCTGCTCCACCGCCACCTATTGAAATAGGATAGCTTGTGCATGCTGCAACTGGAAAACCTGTAGCTGATGCGTTTGTAAGAGAGTCCTTAATAAATTCGTTAGAGTATCTCATGCCGCCCGCGCCTCCGCCGGCTCCTGTTCTAGATCCTCCTCCGCCACCGCCAACGACGATGTAATCAACGTTTCCAGGTTGACACGCAGGAACACACGTTACTGCAAAAGAACCGGGTCCAGAAAATACATGAACTTTATAATTTCCAACTTCAGTTACTGTTCCACCTGTTGCAACTATAGGATTTGCAAAAGCTATTCCTCCAGAACCAAATCCTAAGACTTGATAACCAAAAGATTTACCTTTTCGATTTTGTATATTTGATGTGTTCTTACCGGATCCTGCTCCAAATGCTTCTATTATGGTTTTTACATCTTTCATTTTTAAATTCCTTATGCGTCGTTAGCAGCGTCAGTAGTATAGAATAATTTAATTCCCATTACTCGTGCATCACCTGTAAAGGTGTCACTACCATCGGCTGCGTTTCTATAAAGTTGAAAAAATGTTAAATCGTCATCGGCTGGAGTGTCTTTAATTGTCATTGCACCACTCGCGGCAGTCATTTGTACATCTTCTACAGTTCCAATTCCAGCGTCTGTGACTTCTGTACCTGTTGGAAAAGTTACATCAGCTGTGCTACCTTCGGCAACACCAACACCTTGAAGACCAAAAATACAGTCATCCGTATTCGTATTACCTGGACTCCAAAAAACTTGATATGTTACTGTACCTAAATTCCATGATTTAGGCATTGCAATAGAAAACTGTGCATATTCATTTGTACTTGCATCAAAATCTAAAACTTTTAATTCAGGTCTCGTTGCTGTAGTTTCAACTGCTTCTGCCGCAGCTCCATTTGTTGTTGTTCCAAACATCGCTTGTGATGGAACCCAAATCGTTTCTGTTCCTGCAACTTTAATTATTGCAGAATTTGCTTGTAAAGTACCTGAACCTTTTACAATTAAATTTAAACTAACATTAGCATCACTACCTCCAGCAGTAATTGAAGGAGCATTACCAGCATCTGCATTAGTAATATCTAAATAATTAACTGCAGAAGCTGTTTGAGAAAAAATTACTTGTTCATTTCCAGCTGCATCATTTATTCCTGCATTATCTGCAAAGACAACAGAACCAGGAGCAATAGAAGTTGAAACAATATCACCTAAATCTCCCATTACATCTGAAATCGTAGATCCATCTGAATATATTAAAGTTTTAGCACCTTGTTTAAGTGCAACTCCATTAGCAGCATGACCTGTATTTGCAAAAGTTAAAGTATATGAACCTGATGTATTATTAAATACTGTATATTTTGTTTCAACAGCGTCTGTAAAAACATGAATATTTGCTGTTAAAGCACCTGTAAATTCTAATATTGCATTATGAACTTGATCATCAGTAGAAGAATCATCAGTGTTAGTTGTAGAATTAGCTGATGATAAAGTAACATTAGCATTTCCAGCAATGTTTGCTGCTTGATATCCTTTTACTGAACAATCAACTCTATTAAAAACATAATTTACTAAATTACCCCAATTTCCTGAGTTTTCTCCGGAAGCTTGACGTTCTAATTTTAATCGAGATGTATAACTTGAAGCCATAATTATTTATACCTTATAAATTTATTTTTGTAAATAATATATATTTGTAGTAATTTGTACACTAAATATTTGTCCATGTATAGGTATTTGAATCATTAATATCATCCCAAAATCTTAAATCTACTGGAGTAACATTAGCTTGTATTCCAGTCATTTCTAAAAAGTTATTAGAATCCGGTATAATTGTAGCTAAAGATATAGTCATACTTTGACCAGTTATACTTAAAATTTGTTCTCCTGTAAATATAAAGGATCCAGCATTAGCATTAGCATTAATTCCAGTAATAGAAATAAAGTTTTCAGTATCAGTTGTAATAGTACCTAAATAAGAAGTTAATTCTTGACCTACAATTTCAAGAGTATTAGCTGTTCCAGTTGTAATAGTACCTAAATCTACTTCTAAATCAAAACCTGGTGTTACAATAGTTACAGCTCCATGTGCTGCAATAGAATAAGTTCCTATATGAGTATTTGCTAATAATCCAGTAATAGTACCTGTATTAGCATTTGCAGTAACTGTACTTGATCCTACATTTGCATTAGCATTAATTCCAGTTATAGAAGTATTTGCAGAAGCTTGTGCAATAGAAAAATTTAAAGCTGTATTGGCTTGTTGACCTGTAATAGAAAATAAACTACCAGTTCCTGTTAAAATATAACCACCTGGAGTGTTCCATCCATCTTCACCCCATGTTCCTCTACCCCAACCTAAACCTAAATCTATTTCAACAGTTGCTTGTGAACCAGTTACAGAAATAAAAACACTAGGTGCAGCATTCCATGTTGCAGAACTCCAAGTTGATCTACCCCAACCAGTATTTATTTGTGCATCTACTGTTATTGAATTTAATGCGGTATTTGCTAATAAACCTGTAATAGCAGAACCTGAAGCTGAATCACTCCATGAACCTAAATTCCATTGGCCGCTATTCCATGTACTTGCCATAAGGAGTTTCTCCTTATGCTATTCTAATTAAGCCAGCAGATGAGTTAGCAGTAGGAAACTGTAATTCAAAAGTTCCATTTGTAGAAGTTTTAACTCCTCCAAAATCTAAAACCGCAATTGCAGAATTACTGTTATTTGCATTATATAATAGTGCAGCTTGAGCAGAAATTGTTGCATTTGCAAATGTAACATTATCAGCATCAAAAATTGCAGTAGTTCCGTCAACTGTAATTGCTACATTAGTTAATGCATTTCCACCTGTAGTATAATTAGTTCCAGATGATGAAATTTCATTTGCAGTATCATATACAGTTGTGTTTGCTGCTAAAGATGCAGTGTTATCATACAAAGCACATTTCAAAGTAAGTGCTGCAAGGTTTCCACCAGGCGACATTAAGTCTTGTTTGAATACAGTAGCTATCGCTTGTGTTATTGCCATATTTATTGTCCTCCAGTTAATGTGTTTGTACCAAGAGGGCTACCAGGAAACTTATAATCTGTTCTTCTTCTTCTACGAGCTTCATTATTTATGGTAGCTACTTGTTCTTTATACAAATTTTTGTATATAGTATAGTCTTCCATGTTCTTTGTAAAGAGATTTGCTTCAGCTAAACAAGCATAAGTTAATGTACTTGGTATATTCTCAGTATACCAATTTGTAGTATTAGTATTAGATAAAGGATTAATTTTGCCTTGATATCCTAATTTAACTGTATATGCTTGATCTGGAGTAGGAGCTAAATAAACTCGATCATCATCAAAATTAGAAAAATATTTAGGTTGACCTTGAATTGATATATCTGGCCAATATTCTTGACAATATGCTAAAGTTTTCATTTCTAAATAACTTACATTAGAACCTACTGTTATTGATAAATAATTAAATAACATAGGTTCAATAGCAGTAGGAAGATTTACCATTCTATCTCCAGCTATTGTAGTTGTAGTTACATTTTCATTAAATCCAATAGGGTCTATATCTCTTGATAAACTTTCAAAAGCATTTTGAATAAAATTTCCTACTTGTGCAGTAAAATCAGTTCCGGTATTTTCAGCCCAAACTTTAATATCATTTTGTAGACTGCTGTACGTCATTGCCATCTTTTTTTATCTCCTCATCAACTTTAATTTTAGTGCCATCTTTTTTTATTATCTCATCAACTTTAAATTTAGTCCATACATGTCCTGCAAATGGATAAGTTCCATAGTGCGTTAAAGGACTTTGAAGATCAGCATATATCTTACCACCTATTTTTTGCCATAATCTACAAAAAGCATAATCTTCACTTAAATATCTATTACTTTTTTCATCAATAATACAGTCAAAAAATGCATAACAATTTTTACTTGAATATCTAGCATTATTAATAATTTGATCGCTAGTATATTTAAGATTAGGATAAGCTTCTTTCATTTTATCAAAAACCTCTTTTTTTATACACATAAATCCAGTTGCTGCATCTAAAACTTCAGTAAATCCTTTTACTACTTTTATATTTTTAGGTTGAGCAAAATTTAAATTATAACCATATGCTTTTTGTTCTAAATTAGTTGGATCCTCTTTTACAAAACCAGGAATACTTTTCCAATCAATAGATTTTCTAGGATATATTCCAGCGCACACATCATAATCTGATTGTATCAATCGAGTTACAGCTTCTCCATTAAATCCGATATCTGCATCTATAAACATTAAATGAGTAAAAGATTTATCATCTTTTTCACAATAATCTAAAAATTGACTTACTAATGTATTTCTAGCTCTAGTAACTAAACTTTCATTGCCCATTGTATTTAGATGAACTTTAAAATTATTTTTGGCAGCAAATTGAGTTAGACTTAATATTCCGTGTAAATATCCTTCTGATAAAAGACCGCCATAACAAGGTGTTGCGACCATAACACCAATTTTTTTTTCACTCATGTTATTACGATTGTAACATTTCCGAGTGCAGTTTGTAACAAATTTGTGTTAGCTATATACCAAGTTGTTGGTAAAGTAGCTACTCCTACATATAAAGGTTGACCTGATGTATTTTCAAAACCAGGAATTGCAGTAAATTGATTAGGAACTCCACCAGTAGAAGAACCAGCAACTCCTCCTCCAGTTCTTGCTGCTTTAGTAGCAGAAACATTAGCTTGAAGTCTTGCATTTTTTAAACTTTGAGCATCAGTAAAATATGTTAAATCTAATTGTGGTTGTTTAGGTTCCCACTCTGAACTATGAACTAACATACCTGTCCATTCATATAACATTTCTTGATAAGGAAATTTTAATCCTGATCTATCAGAAATTGCATAAGCATATTTTCCACCTGCAAATTTATTTGAAGGTGCTCTATGCGGTCTTGTAGAAGCAGGAATTCTTGGCATTATTGATAAAATCTATTAGCTGTAGCTGGTAAAATTCTAGTTGAAGGAGTATCATCTCCTGCAATTAATCTTTCAAAAGCTTGTTCATAATCTACTTGTAAAATTCCTTGAGTTGCAGCAGGTATACCTGGTCTTTTTTTAGAAAGATAATAAGCAAGTCCTGCACACATACATTCAAAAGCTCTAAAAGGTATATCAACATTTTGTTCTACTCCACTTACAGTTGAAGCTGTAATATCTTCAATTCTTCTCATTCGATAATATGTAATTGTATAAGATTGATCTGGTGCTGGATAAATTTTAAGAATAGGATTAATTAATTTTTGTAAATAATATTGTGTAGGTCTAGATTGAGTTGTTTTATTTGAAATAACAGCATAGTCATTAAGACCTAAACGTGTCATTGCATATTCTGTGCCATCACTTAATTGAATATTAGCATTTATAATATCTACAGTATCACTATCTAAAGTGTAATCAGTAGTACCTTGAGTTACAGCTTGAGTTTTATATTCTACAGTCCATTGATTATAACCACGATTAGCCCAATCACTAAACATAATATTTAAACTACGT
>Ga0080013_1006705_pt1 | contig 10118 bp, 7 predicted proteins | sample ETNvirenome_6_85_FD_69236 | JGI IMG/M metagenome (GOLD analysis project Ga0080013, IMG submission 69236) | Marine viral communities from the Pacific Ocean - ETNP_6_85 (SPADES assembly) (version 2) | ecosystem: Environmental > Aquatic > Marine > Oceanic | place: Pacific Ocean | collected 2013-06-19
AATAGGATAATATTTTCTTTCTTGTTTATCCCACTTTAATAGATTGTATTTACCATTTGTGATATCAGAAACTATAGAACATGCAACACCAATTAATGCTGGGTCTCCTATTAATAATAAAGAGTCTCCTTCTTTAAAATCTCTTAAGCCTTTTCTTAATTTAAAAACTAAAGGACCTGGAGAAAAAATTATTTGAGAGAACTCTGGAAGTAAAAATTTTATCTTACCATAATTAGATGCACCCATAATGTTTATTTTAGGATTACCTGATTGAGTCCCTGCAACTTCTTGTATTACGTAAACTATATTTTCTTCTTTCATGTCTTGACATATAAGGTATCATGGATTATATGTCAACCCATAGAAAGAAAAAAATATGAAATATAAATTTAAAACAAAACCGTATGCGCATCAAATGACCGCATTAGAAAAGTCATGGAACAGAGAAACTTATGCCTATTTTATGGAAATGGGTACAGGTAAAACAAAAGTATTAATAGATAATGCTGCTATGCTTTATGATAAAGGTAAAGTAGATGGAGTTTTAATTATAGCACCAAAAGGTGTTGTTAAAACTTGGTATGAACAAGAGATACCTACTCATTTACCAAATCATATAGAAAAAGTGTCCGTATTGTGGCAAGCAAACATTACCAAAACTCAACAAGAAAAATTAGATGAATTATTTGAACCAGATTCTGTTCTTCATATTCTAGTTATGAATGTAGAAGCTTTTAGTACTACTAAAGGAACAGAATTTGCTCATAAATTTATATCTTGTCATAATACATTGATGGCTATTGATGAAAGTACAACTATTAAAAATCCTTCAGCTAAAAGAACTAAAAATATTCTTAAATTATCTACTGAGACTAAATATAGAAGAATAATGACAGGTTCTCCTGTTACTAAAAACCCATTAGACTTATATAGTCAATGTGAGTTTCTAGATCCTTATCTTTTGAACTTTGCTTCATATTATTCATTCAGAAATAGATATGCAGAGATGAAAACTTTAAATTTAAGAGGTAGGTCAATACAGATTGTAGATAAATTTAAAAATCTAGGTGAATTATCTGATCAATTAAAAGAATTTTCTTATCGAGTATTAAAAGAAGATTGTTTGGACTTACCAGAGAAGAATTGGACTAAAAGACAAATTACTTTAACACCAGATCAAAGAAAACTTTATATTCAAATGAAACAGACAGCACTTGCACACTTAAATGGTAAAGTTACATCTACTGTTACTGTATTAACTCAATTAATGAGATTACATCAAATCACATGTGGTCATTTTACCGCAGATGATGGTAGTACACAACCTATAGAGAATAATAGGCTTAATGAGCTGATGAATGTAATATCTGAGATGGAAGGAAAAGCAATTATTTGGGCTCATTATCAATATGATATAACAAATATAATTAGAGAAATTGTCAAGGTCCATGGTCCAGGTTCCGTGGTTGATTATTATGGGCTCACGCCTCAAGATGAAAGACAAAATAATATTCGGAAATTTCAAAATGATCCAAAGTGTAGATTTATCGTTGGAACACCTCAAACAGGTGGCTACGGTATAACACTTACCGAAGCCAACACTGTAATTTATTTCTCTAATGGCTATGATTTAGAGAAAAGGCTCCAATCAGAAGATAGAGCGCATAGAATAGGTCAAAAGAAAAATGTCACGTACGTTGATATCATTGCAGAAGACACAGTTGATGAAAAAATTGTCAAAGCACTTCGCGATAAAATCAATGTTGCCTCTCAAGTACTAGGAGAAGATTTAAAAGCTTGGATATAATCCACTAAAACGTAGGACTATACGCGTAGCGCGCGCAAATTTTCAATTTGACTATTTTATGGTTATTTGTTTTGGCTTTTTAGCTTCTGGTAATATCTTTTCTAAAACTACTTTTAATAATCCATCTTTTAATATAGCGTCTTTAACTTCGACGTCATCGTGAAGAGTGAATTTTTTTAAAAAAGATCTCGCAGCTAATCCCCTTTTGATATAACTAGGATGATCTAATTGATCTTCCGGAGCATAACCTCCTTCCAAAGTATCTTGGTCTTTTTTATTTTCTGTTTTACTTTGAATAGTAAGTACATTATCTGCGTACTCTACTTTGATATCTTTCTTAGAGAAGCCAGCAACTGCCATTTCAATATGATATTTATATTTAGATACTTCTATAATATTGTATGGGGGGTAAGTATCTTTATATATACGCTTTAAATTACTACCCATTCCATGTTCGAATAGTTTATTAAAACGTTCAAAGACATCTTCAAACCCTATTGTTAGTTCTCTTAATTGTGGTCGTAAGTGTGGATCAAACATTTATTCCTCCTTGTTAGACGGTTGATTTGTTGAGCCTCTATCGAGCACTCATACACTTAAGTTATATATATACTATTTTAGATAAATTACAATAAGTATACCTAATAAAATATACCCATGATGATTGTTAACAAAACTTCTTACTTTTTTTAAAATTGATCTCATCCTACTACTTCCCCTCCTTTCCACTTCATTTCTGGAAGGCCATTTTCGTAGCTTTTTCCGTCATATGTTAGTACTTGTTTTCTGTTAGCACCAGATTCATTGTAGCTAACGTGGACCCAGCCGCCAGCTGGATCATCGGGGTTATAGAATTCTAAAATTAATTGGTCAAAATCTACGTTGTTTTGTAGCCAGTAAGCTATCTTAATATTTGGTACGCCTGCGATCTCGAAGTCAACCGCCTGGCCCTTAGCATGCTGCGACGTTTTTTTGCTGCCGATGGCTTCGCAAAGCGCCTCACTACGATAGCCGGAGGTCACCGTAATAGCCTTGTCAAAGTGTGCACGAGCTGGTTCTAGTATCTCATAGCATACGTTTTCTAAATTTTTAATATCACCTGATCCAGGTGAGTTGTCTATTCCTTTTCGAGTTGCCGTCATACTCTTGGTCATCTCTTCAAGTTTGAAGTGTTTACTTAATTGCATGATTTTTCTCCTACTCTAATATTAACTTCTTTATGGACAAAGATCCATCAATATTTTTCTCTAATTCTGCCATAGATTTTATGCACTGGTACTTAACATTACTATTAGATTTTAAATTACGTTTAGCAACCCTAGCTCCTTTAAGACATTCAGACATTGTTGTCTGGATACGCGCTTCCTTAATCTCTCCTTGTATGATCATAAGTAAAGCCACTACTAATTCTGTCAATGTGTACCTCCGTTTTGTCTAACTTTATCTTTTAATTCTTCGACATCATCTAAAGCTTTTTCTAATTGAGTTTTTAAAAATTCTATATTGACTTTGTTAGTCATATTCTGTTCTTGATTTGTAATTAATTTTTCCACGTCAGAAAATAAACTTTCAATTAACATAAATTGCTCCTGATCGACTGGTTTCTGGTCCGACGCATTTAAGAGATCAGCTTGCATTAGCTCACGTGAAGTCTCCAACGATACCAACCTTGCCGTCAGCTCGGTATAAGCGAACACGCCTGCTGCGACGAGTAAAATTAAACTAGCAACCGTTTTCATCGGCATTTGTACAGCGGCTTCCTCGCTTATGTTCATTGGTTTATTTGACATTACGTTCTCCTTGCAATTACCTGTTCACTAGGTGATAATAAGGCAGACTGTGTACGTGTCAAGCCTGTTTGTTGATTAATTTGTGGCGTACTTGCTACTAATTTTTTATCAGGCATTGCTGTCTTTGGCAATGGTGGTGTTTGTATATTACCCATAACATCACCCAAAGGATTAATTATATTTTCAATTCCTTCTTTTATTCTAGGGACCCATTTCTTTAAAGTTTTTTGAGAGAAACTTGGATCTGCTATTGGATTTTTGTTTTCATCTAAAACAAGATTTCCTTTTTTATCTGTTAAATACTCTACTCTTTCAGGATAGTAGCCACCAATATACTGTCCACTTTCATCGTCCCAAGTTTCATTAAAGAATTTTCTATCGTCCCATTTACCTTCAATTAAATCAAATTCTCTTTCAGGAAATATTTGTGATTTATTTAATGAATAAATATCACCTGTTTCTTCTGACCTTTTACTCAACCATTCTTTAATATATTTAATTTTCTTTTCAAACCTAGGCTCTGAATAACTTATTGGAGTATATTTACCTCTTACTATATTGAAAGCCATGTCAGGGTTTAGTCCGTGTTCCTCTAATAAATTTTCTATTTTACTTCTACTTAAATCTAGCATTTGTAAATCTTTTAATTTTATATAAACTTCTTTTTGAATTCTAAATGCTTCATTTTGCATTTGTTCAAACTGATCTATCATGTCATTCTTTGTATGTGTTTTCCAATGCTTGACATCATAAAATTTTTCTGTTTCATCAACCCCTCTTAAAATTCTACTTAAGTTTGATGCTATAAATTGTATGTCTTTTTTAGCATCAATTCTTATGATTCTAGTACCAGTGAAGAGAGCTATTAATTCATCCTTAAGATCTACTTTCTTACCTGATTTAGTTAAGTCCCCTTCAATACCCATTTTAAGTTTGTCAGCTGTGCTTAATACTCCAGGTTTAACACCATCTAAAATATGGAAAAAAGATTTTTCTATAACCGCTCCAAGATCTTGTTGAAGATCAGCGTCTGTATAAATAGAAAATCCTTGATCAGTTTTACCTCCTCTCATGGTAACATCTAATACTCTTTCATAACCAATTGGTTCTGACATAAATGGCGAAAGTAAATCCATAACAGGGCCGTCCATTGCAAAGAGTTGTTGTAAAACATAACTATTAACATCTTGAGGGTTTAATTTTTGTTTATAAGCTTTGTTCATTGCAGACTCTATGAATGTACCAAATAAATCATAGGGTGAAAAAAAAGAAAAGTTTACAGCGGAAGCTTCTCCATTTTTAAAACTTGTTATAGGTACAATGTTTTTATTTTTATCCCAAGGAGCTGCAATAGATCTTTTCCATGCATCCATTTGTGATTCTGTTGTACCTGTTAAATAATATGCAGTCTCAGCCACTCCTTTACCTATTCCGTAAGTAGCCAATGCTGTGCCCATTAATCTTCTGTACCCCATTTGTCTTATTGCAGCGTTAGGATGTGATGCCATCTTCAATGCCATTGATACATTAGTTGGCACTGTTCTTATAATTTCTGCAGGAAAAGATACGAAATTTCCAAGAGGCCATTTTCTTAAATTTTGTATAACAGGTGGGACTTTACTGTAAGTTGGATAACTATTTCTAATTAAGTAAGCTGCTGCTTCGTCTAAAGCTTCGTCCAATGACTTTGGAACTTGTGTAGTTAAATCATTTCTACTAAAGTTAGCCCCCATATGTTTAAACCATGCTTCAACATCATTAATAGATTTTAAACCATCACTCAACATAGATTTATCGAATTCAAAACCATATGATTTCCAGAGGTTATCTCCCCCCGCATAAGTTCTTGCAACTTTTTCAGTCACGGAAGGTTTCTTTAATAAACTTTGAAGTATTTCTTCTTCTGTTTTAAGATTTCCAGCTTTAATATCATTGAAGACAGCTCTAAGTTCTGAAGCTACAACGTTTTCGTCCCAAACTCCATGCTTAATAAGCTTTTCTACGTAGTTATTAAATTCAGTTGCGTTTATTGCCTTACCTGGTTGAAAGATATCTCTTAAAGTAATTCTTATTGAGTCTCCTAGACTTGCGTTATGACCAATATGCCCAGCTAATGTTGCAAATAAACTACCTGCAGTTACATTACGAACTTGAGTCATAGGAGAATATAAAGTTTTACCAGACTGCACCATTGCTTTAGGTCTAAGTATCCAGTTCTGGTAGAACCTAGCTAAAGCTGTTTTATTAAAAGGTCCTCCACCTCCCTGTAGCATTTGAACATATTCGGGAGAGGTCCATAATTTAGTTAAATCTGATTGCATATGTTTTCCTAAAGCTGGAAGGTTTTCTATTTTTTGTGCTTTAGGAAAGAAAGATATAGCTTCCTCTTGAGTTTTGAATAACCATTTATTTTTTAAACCTGATTGTGCTATAAAATCTGCAGCCCGTTTCTGTGCTAGAGTAGCTACTGAATTAGTAGTTGCAAACATAATTGATGCTTTTAAACTATCTTCTTTACCTAATAAATTCTTAATAGCATCAGGAAGTTCTTCTCCTGTTTTTAAAAATTTATATTTTTGATTTTTTAAAAGTTTTGTACCAATATGTTTTAAAACATCTAATGGATTTTTACCTTCTCCTCTACCTTCTACTAAAATTTTATTAACTACATCTTTTGCATATTCATTATATGCATTAACTTCTCCTTTGCTACCATACAATTTTAAAGCAGCTAGTTTATCAGTTTTATTTTTTCTAACTACATTTTTAGATACCCAATCAACTGCCTTATCTACTACTTCTTTTGGAGGTGTATAATTTGGTTTAGTAAAAGTTGCAAAAGACTTAAGCATATATTTTCTAAAGTCTTTTATAATAGTATTAGATATATCTTTTATAACATCATCTGCATCTTTTCCTTTAGGTAAAGCTTTTCTAAACTCACCTATAATAGCTTTTATATTTTTTTCTAAATCTAAGGATAGTCCTTGCATTTCTTTAGGAAGATCCCCTATTTTTCTTTGACCTCTAATAAACATTTCTACTTCATCCAAGAAATATTTTTCTCCAACAGGAGATGTTTTATTAGTATTATGTCTTTTTTCAAATTGTTTAGCTAACTTGTACGCATTAGTTTCAAGTCCTTCATATATTTTATTTATTTTTCTAGCTTTAGATTTAATAAATTGAGAAACTATTTCTGTTACATTTTCTATATCTTTTGGTGCTTTACCATAAGCCCTGAACCAAGATAAAAAATTATCTAATCTCTTTAATCTTTGTTGAGCTACACCTCTTTTATTAACATCACCTAACCTCCATTTTTCAAAAGGCGGAAGCTGAAAGTAACCTTTACCAAAATTAAATCTATTAGCATACATTGGGGCTAACATTTTCATTGCTGTGAATTTTCCTGTGCCCATTATTCCTTTAGCAACAGCGGGTAGTACAGTTTTATCTTTTGATAGAATATAGCTTATAGGTCTAAACGCTAAATTGTTTACAGCCTTTGCACCAAAACCAAGAACTGGTTCTCCAACAGGTCTTAATCCATACTTATATCCAAGTTGTAGACCCTTACCCACTAAAGGAAATAAACCTCCAACAATTGCTCCTTCCATTCCAAACTTAGCTCTGTTTCTAAATTCAGCTGCTGCTTTTTTCTTTCCTTTTAATTGACTAGTGTCTTCAGGTTTTACATAAAATATAGGTCGTCCTTCATAGTTAACTAAAAAATCTGTAGCTCCACCAACAGCTGTCCAGTTCAAAGCACGCATAGCAATCTTACTTGCTTTATGATTATTAAATTTATTAACAACTTTAGAAATTTTTTCAACCTTCCCTGCTCTTGCCATTACTTTAGTAACCAACGATCCAGGTACACCAAAAGAAGTCATTAAAGAAATTAGTTCACCTCTCCATGTTTCAGGTTGATCTGGTCTACTCTTCTTCATTAACTCTTCAAACTTAGATAAAAAATCCGTGTTAGCTACAAGATCAGTTCCTGCAAATAATAAACTACCAACAGATGCTCCAACATTATGAGCACCACTTTCTACACCAGTTCTAATTTCATCTAGCCCTGAGATATAATCTTTCTCGTCCTGGCTTTTTAACATCTGTACGATGTCTCTGTATTTACCTTCCTTTTTTGACAAAGAGTTATTAATATTAATTCTTAACATAGGATTTAAAGTAAAAGCTAACCTAGCTACACTAGTATCTTTCTGTTCTGCCATAGGTTTAAGGGCCTCTTTAAGAGGTTTAATCCATTTAGTAGGTTTAGGAGGTTCCTCCATATTTTCAATCGCTTTTAGAAAAGCAATTTGGAATTTATTTAAATCTTTTTTTTGATTTTTTTTCTCACTCCTTTCAATAACGTAGGGAGTATGAAGATTTTTTTGCCTGGCCATTACGCCTCCGCTGGTAATACTAATTCAACACCATACTTTTCATTGAAACTGTTTATATCCTGTTGTGTCTGTATTGTTGCGAAATCTTCCATAGCTTCAGCACTGTTTGCAATTAGTCTTACAATGTCATCTGTAATACTTGAAGGAAGTCTTGATCTTAATGTATCAAAGTCTATGTTTTGTAGTTCTTCAGGAATTTCTTCTTGGTCCGTGGGCCCTGCTGCTTGCATTGGTTGTCCAGGCATCACGTCTCCTCCACCTTCATAACCAACTCTACCGCCTGTTGCATATTCTTCTTCAAAGTATCTTACAAATTCTGTGTAAGCATCTTTGTATAAATCTGGATTGTTATCTGGATCAGGATACATTGGCGATCCATCTTCTTTTTTCTTTTTCTTTAATCTTTCCATAATAGTGCTTACAAATCCTTTAACATATTTATCAGATTTTAAGATTGATTCTGCGTAAATATTTTTCTTCTTAAGATTTTTTAAGTTTGTTTTATCTGAAAGAATTTGAAGTTCTATTTCGTCTCTTTTATCTTGACTTAAATCTGGATTTTCTAATGCTTTTTGATTTGAATGTATACTTCTTAACCATTTGTCAATCATTTTAGCAGTGTTTTCTTTATCAAATTGTTTAGCCGATGTTCCTGATTCTTCTTTAGCTGCCATTACATCGAAAGCTCCACCCATCATTGTCTTAAACATATCAGATTCACTTCCATACTCTTGTTCCGCTGCTGATTGCTTACCCTTCATGAAGTTTTCATAAGGTCCTTTGGCTGATGTTGCAACTTGTTGAAATATGTTACCACCTTTAGGTCTTGATGCTAGATCCAATCCAAACTCAGTCATGAAATCATAGACGTTCGTTCCTCTTGGTTTGTAAGCCATTGACTTTGATAGTTCTTGTAATTGTCCAAGGTTCATGTCTCCTAGATCACTGACTTTCATTTTTGAAAAATCATTTTGTTTTACAAGATTGTCTTTGTTAGTTGCATATCCCTGTCTCGATAACCCTGAAGTAATTCCTTCAGCAGTACCACCGATTCTAAACATTGGTCTTCTTAATACTCTAGTCATTATTTCTTTCCGTATATATTTCCGTAAAGTCCACCCACTGTAGATGCAATTCCTAATGCACCTGCTAGAGGACTTACATTTGGTTGTTGTGCAAATTGATACTGTGCAGGATAACCACCCATTAATCCTGTTAGACCTTGACCGAAGAAGCCCATTCTTTCGTATGGTTCGTACAACTGCATTCTGTTGTATTCTCTTCTTGCATCTTCTTCAGCTTGTAATTGTGCTTGGTCGATAGCGCCCACTTGACCCAAAGTTCCAATGTCAGCTTGTCTTAATGCTTGAGTTGTTCCTGCTTGTCCTAATTCGTATTGTCCTAAACCTAACTGTGCTTGTCCAAGGGCTGCTCTTTGTCCAGCTGTTCCTGCTTGTTGACCTGCAACGCCTGCCATCATTTGTCCTGGTGCTAAGTATCCTTGTGCCAAAGCTCCTTGTTGTTGAGCTAAAGCTCCTGTTGCTTGGCCTAAACCTAATTGTCCTTGAGCAAATGCAGCTTCTTGACCTGCAAGTCCTGCTCTCGCTCCAGCCATTCCAGCTAATCCTGAAGCATATTGTTGTTGTGCTCCACCTATTCCTAATCTAGATGCAAGATCTGCTTGTCTTGCAGCTTGAGCTTGTGAAAATCCTTGTTGTTGTAATTGAGCTTCTATCATAGCTCTGTTTCTATCTGATTGAGTTTGGTATTCTGCTTGCATAACACCTTCTCTACCACCGCCATAACCACCTAATGCCACAGCTTGATCAGATATAGCTTGTTGTCTTGCTGCTGCCTGTCTATCGAATTCTTGTAATGTTGTATCTATAACTTGTGATTGGTAAGGAGACATGTAATCCGTTAACTGTTGTCCAGTCATTGGTCCAGTTAATCCTGCGGCATCTGTAACGTATTGTTGAGCACCACCCATCGCAGTTCCTGCTCCAGTTAATTGTGCTCCTGCTGCTCCAAGTCCTAATTCACCTGTTCCTCCAGCTGTTGCTAATCCTGTTCCTGCTGCTGTAATATATGGAGATACTCCACCCAACG
>Ga0080013_1006707_pt1 | contig 10117 bp, 12 predicted proteins | sample ETNvirenome_6_85_FD_69236 | JGI IMG/M metagenome (GOLD analysis project Ga0080013, IMG submission 69236) | Marine viral communities from the Pacific Ocean - ETNP_6_85 (SPADES assembly) (version 2) | ecosystem: Environmental > Aquatic > Marine > Oceanic | place: Pacific Ocean | collected 2013-06-19
TCTGGTTTAAATCGGCGACTAATCCGAAAACGCAGGAAAAGCTTGCCAAACTTTTCAATGAATCGAAACCAGTCGAGGCCGCAGTTGAAGCTTTGTATATTCGTGCATTGAACGAAGACGGGTCCGCGATGTTCGTTTCTGCAAATCGACGAGAGTTGATGAATCATTGCGATGTCGATGTTTTAATCCGCGTCGTCGGTGAAATCAATAATTACCAAGCGATTGAAACCGATGAAATCCTGGGAAACTGAAGACGCATTCCGATCTGTATTTCTATTTTCAACTTGCTGAACATCTCCATAAAACCGTCGGCGAGGTGATGGAAATAAACGAAGCAGAGCTCCAGGGTTGGAATGCCTACTTTCAAATGAAAGCAGAACGTCAAAAATAAATGGCAGTATCAACGACAGTCCAGATAAAGGCAGAAGACAAAACAAAAGCGGCGTTCCGTAAGATTAACGACCGGACCTCAAAGCTGAAAAAGTCGTTTGGGGGTCTTGCAGGGGCCGCGGTTTCGCTTGCAGGCGTTGCAGGTTTGGGTGCATTGACTTCGAAGATCCTAACGCTTGGTGATCGGATCGGAAAAGTCGCGATTCAAACCGGAGTCGCGGCAGAGGATCTTCAAAAATTCCAGTTTGCCGCCGAGCAATCAGGGGTTTCAACTGAAGGGATGAACAAAGCCCTTCAGACACTTGCTAAACGATCAGGGGAAGTCATAACCGAAGGGGGGGAATTTAAAGTTGCGTTTGATCGACTTAATATTTCTTTAAAAGATGCAAACGGAAAAACCAAGGATGTTACAAGTATCTTTTACCAAGCAGTCGATGCAATTTCGAAATTAAAATCTCAAGCAGAAAAAGCTTCAGCGGCAAATGATCTTTTTGGTCGTTCGGGAGTCGAACTGATTCCATTATTGAATGCCGGATCGGGCGCGGTCGAAAATTATGGGAAACAAATCGAAGCAGTTGGCGGAATAATCGATAAAGAAGCAATCCAGAAAATTCAGGAGTTTAACGACCGTGTAAATTTACTATCTAAATCGTTCCGTGGATTTTTAGCCGATTCTGGAACCTTCGAGTTTTTAGGAAAAATGATCGACGGATGGACGTTCGGCGTCCAAAAACTGAATGAGAAATTCGGTGATCAGGAAAAGAAGATCCGAGACATCAATACGATTTCAGAAGAGCTTAAAATAACACGCAAGGAAACTGCACTTTATCAAAGTCAGATTGAAAAATCGACAGGCGAAGAAAAGAAAGAAGCTCAAGAACGGTTGAAGACAAACCACGCCCAGGTCAAAACACTTCAAACCGAATTACTCAGTGCTGAAAAGATCGAGGGAAGCGTCAAAGATCAGGAGAAAGCGCAAACAAAGGTCAAGAAGGCAATTAAGGCAACCGATGCCGTCGCAAAGGAACTGAAAAAGACGGTTAAGCCTTTGATGATTGCAGGAAAGCTCGATATTCCTGCAATCGGCGGAAGGCAGGGACTCGGCGGATCTTTGGAGAAATTCACCGAATTCTATCTGAATCTGATGGTGCTTGCCGAGGATTATCTTGGAACCGGGTTTGGAACTGCTGGAATTGTTAAAAAACACCTAAAGACAATCCGCCAGGACTTTACCGAAATGATAACAGGATTACAGAATCAACTTGTTTTCAGACGCAATGATATTTCAGATGCATTTGCCGACATCCTGAATGCGATTGAAAACGAGATGGAGACGAAAACCTGGAGCGCCGACGATCTTTTCACGGTATTACGCGCCAATATCGCGGCGGCGGACCTGTTTAACATAACTGGAATGAAAAATATTTCTGCATCAGACCATTTATCTGTAAGCGGGACGAAATCCGTCAAAGCGGCGGACATTTTCACGGTTTCCGGGTCCGTAAATGTCGATTTGAATTCGATTGAATCAAACACAAAAGACGCGGTCAAAAAATCAATGGCATCAGTCGCAGACTATGTGAATTATTATGGAGTCCGGCAAGCTCAAGTCTCAATCGGATATGCGGCAAGTCAAAAAGCAAGTCTCTATGAGGGAGAGGGTTTTAATCGAGGACAAGTCAGGGTCTCTTATGATTCGACCTCTCCTCGCGATCCTAATGCGTATTACGATTATAAGACTCTGCACTCGAATTATCCTGTTATGACCGGACCTGGTGTTACCGAAATTCCAGGGATTTATGGCGGTGGACGTTCAAGTGGCCGATCTTCCATGTCAAGCGGCTCAAGCGCCTTGGAAAGCACCGGAGGAAACGCACCAATCCAAGTCAACATTTACGATGGAACCGGGCAACGTATCAGCGCATATGACAGCGCAATTCGAGTTGAGATTAATGAACGTGCATCCAGGTTCAATGAATTTTCCGCACTGGCGGCATAAATGGCACTTGAGATCATGATAACGGTCGGCGGATCAGATTATTATTTGAGTGATGAAGGACATAGTGGCGCATCCTTTGGCGCGACTTCCGGAAGTCAATATTACTACCCGTTTGTGACTGTTCCTCCACGCTTGACCTGGGGACCGACGACCGGCGGATATATCTCTGTTCGGGCAGGATGGTTATCACTAGTCAACAAACCATATGATTCAAGTCATCCTTTCAGTGGGACGAATTACCGGAACCTTTTATCGGATGCAGGGACGACAACGAATCTGCCGACGATTGCAATCAAAGATCAGACAAAATATGCAATATTCGACGGTACTTTAGTTTTTAATAACCTCAACTCAGAGGTTATTAATTTCACAATTGAGGGTTTGGATTACGATAATTATCTAGCAGAAGGAACCGTCACAGATTCCGATAGTGATACACAAGTCATCCCGTGGCCTTTCGGATACGTCAACACGGTCCCCGCCTATGTATATAAAGGTTCGCAAGTTTGGGCGAACGGCGCTTCATCAACGCATCCGGGGTTCTCAAAATATGGGTTAGCAATTTTCGAAGGGAACACAACTTCAGCGTTAAGGTATACAAGCGGATCGACGGCATGTAGTGCAACCGAATTTGATGGACAATCGGCGACTCCGGCCTATTCAAACGGAATCGTTCATGTTTCAGGATATGGGACAGAAAGAAGTGGTGACGTAAATGCGGGGAGTGCAGGTGATAAAACTAGCACGTTAGGCGATTTATTAACCTATATCGCCGCTGATATTGGCCTTTCCTATATTGATACATCTAAAACGTCAATTTCTACCGATACCTTGTCAATCTGGCAGACTGAAAAAATCCAAGTATTAGACTTATTTAGTAGAGTTTGTCAATCGACCAATCACCAATATTATATTGCACGCAAGCAATCAGGAGGAGGTGAGGGTGAATACGTCATGGTTTTGATTGACCGTGCAAATAATCCGGCGGCGAATCAATTACTATCTGAAAATATTGTTTCTTCTTCGTATCGTATTTCATCACCTTTGGCGTCTGTCACACTAAGCATGAATTGGGTTGATCTGTCAGGACCAGAAACAAATACGCTTGATATGGTTTCAACGAATCTGAGCTATGGAAAACAGATAGTTTATAAAAATTACTATGGAACGAACAAGGTTGCATATGGAAGTCAGGCTAAGGTTGATGCAATCCGGGATATTGATAAAAAACCAACGGCGTCTGTAGTTTTAGATGGAATTCAAGACACTGCAAAACCAGGGGATCGTTTCACGTTTACCCGTGAACAGGATCAAGTCACTGTTGATATGCTGGCACGTTCGATTTCGTGGGATTGGGCGACACGACAAACGACTTTATCAGGTGATGCGGCGCTTTCAATATACGAGGATATCTGATGCAGATTATTGAATCGAATTTGATTTCATCAGTCAGTTCAGATGAAGGGAATTTGGAGTCTTTTCCAATTGCAAACATTTCAACCGATATTCCAAGTCAAGAATATATTTGTGATGCAACCAGTTGTGCAATAACGATCAACATCGATTCAGGAATGGAAGGATTTTTTATATCCGGCCTGATGGCAGATTCTGCATCAATGGCAGTCGCAATTTCAGGTGCATCTGGAACCATTGCAGTATCAAGCACAGAATATTCGGATATTAAAGAACTGGCACTAGGACAGAAAATCCGAATTTCTCCTGAATTTTTTAATTTCGAAGTTGCTGGATCATCAATTACTCGTGCAACGTCGCCTAATACATTGATTGCCGCAACTATTACACTAACTCTTACAACGTCAACCGATTTAAAAGACACTCCTGCATCAGCAAATACAAACGCAATTTATCAGTGGGATCATGATTCAGGTGGGCAAGGTCGACTAGAGGATTCAACTGGGGCCGCAGTCGATTTGTATGATTTTGGAAATGTTTTAGTAGGTTCAATTGTTACACGTGGAACAGATTACCAAGTATCAAAAATCATCGGTGATGGGACTGCAGTTAATGCGGTGCAATTAATGGATTTAAGTGCGACCTCGATTACAAGCCCATTTTCAGGGACTATTTCGGTTGATAGTTTCGGGCCAACGACTTTGGAAATCGATGGAGACGTGACCCTTGGCGCAAATTTGACCCTTGCAGAATACGCGGGAACACTTCCGGCAGATGGGACAGTCACGGCAATTAAAAACCCGATTAAATTAGGGATAGCCCGTGCGGGTGCGGTCCTTGATGTTGAAAACCCGGTTCTTGGATTTTCTCAATCATTCACTGATTATTCAGTCAAGCGCCCAATCGTTGACGGCGGGTATGATGAAACGCCGAGAAATATTACCAAAAACTTTGATGCTGAAATCCCGATGACTGATGCAAACGCGCAGTCTTTCATCAGTTTTTACCGTGCAAATCGATCGCGCCCGTTCCCTGCGATTCTGGTTGATGGTTTTGAATCAGACCGAGATGCAACAACGCGATTAGCAGGTTTTTTCTATTTTCCAGCCGCGCCAGGGATTGAATTTATTTCTCATTCAGGAGACTTAAAGAATGTCTCATTATCATTCAGGGAAGTGATTTGAAGGTACTTGAGAAAAATCTAATAAGTGCGGTTTCTGCAAGTGCGGCAAGTAATCCGGCGGCGTATGTGATTGGGAATGTTTTGAATGATAAACCAGATTTTCCATATATTGGATTTTCATTTTCTTTAACAATCACGGTGACGATTTCAGCAGGTGTTAATGGATTTTTTATCGCAGGCGGTTTGTATGATTCTGCATCGATATCTGTTTCTGCATCACCCGCGTCAAGCGGAACGATTAACTTGAACTCGTCGCAATACAGTTCGTCGGATTTGTTACTGGAAAACACGCGGCTTTTATTGCCGCCTGAATGGGTTGATTTAACCGTTGATGGTTCATCAATCACTCGTGTTGATACTGGATCGAATTTAGCATCTGGAACGATCACGGTCACACTGGCAACATCCGTCGATAGGCGTTCAGGAGTGTCAGGGAATGCAATTGCATCCTGGTCGCGGGCAAGTGCAAATACGGGGCAGTTTCTTGATTCTGGGGGGGATGCAGTCAATTTGAAAGACCACCAGAATATCATGATTGGTTCGATTGTGACGCGAAGCTCAGCCTATGCAGTCGAAAAAATAATCGGTGATGGAACACAAACAACGGATATTGTTCTTTCAGGAGATGCGGCGACCGGGTCAATCACCGCGATTCAAAACCCGATTAAAGTCGGAATCATTCGAGCAGGGACGGCACTTTCGGTAGCAAATCCGATGGTCGGATTGGGTCAAGGGTTTCAGGATTTTTCAGAACGTGTTCGGTTAGCCAATGGCGGCTGTATGCAAACACCGAAAAACATGATTAAAACGTATTCGATCAGTTCAATCATGACCGATGCCAATGCGAAAAGTTTCGAGGGATTTTATCGATCATTCCGGTCAAAACCTTTTCCGGCACTAGTGACGGCTGGAATGGCGGCAGGACAAAATGAGGACACTCAGGCGTCCGGATTTTTTTACTTCGGGAATCCACCACAAATAAGCTATGCAACCTCTGAAGGAAGTTACTCTTCAGTTTCCTTTAACGTGACTGAGATAATCTGATGGCTGATCGTATTCTGAAACCAGACTCCGGGAATGACTTAAAACTTCAAAACAATGGGAACACTTCATCAATTAAGATAAACGATGATCAGTCAATTGATGTTACTTTGGGAACTTCTTCTGGTGATGATTTTGCAATTAATTCAACCCATTTAGTTGTTGAAGGGGATACGGGAAATGTCGGCATCGGTACTACAGATCCTTCAACAATTCTCCATATTGCTTCTACTGCATCTCCTATATTAAGAATACATCATGACAATGATACAAGCTCTGAATCACTAATACAGTTGATGAGGGGGGCACATGATACTTTTGGGGGGGATGCTTTTACTGACTGGCAAGTACGTAATAATGCGGGAATTTTACGATTTGAATACAACGATACTTCTGTTGGTAGCTTAACATCTGCAATGAGTTTAACGTATGCTGGCAAAGTCGGCATCGGTACTACTGCTCCGAATACTTTATTTTCAGTTGAAGGTGACGGACAATTTCATGATCCATCTAATGATTGTGTTTTGTTTCTAACTCAGGGTAATACTGCCGCTTCTCCAACTCATAGTAGGATTATAAGAAATACATCTGGAGGACTTTTCCAGATTCGTGACCAGATAGATTCTAGGGTTGATCTAACCATAGACACCTCCGGCAACGTTCTGATTGGTAAAACATCTTCTGGTGCCAGTGCAGGTATACAATGTGAACCTGTTGGTGCTGTTTATTCCATCCGCAGTGGTGGCCCTGCAGGTCTTTTCGCAAGAAATGATAGTACTGGAGAAGTGATCAGAATTATGGATGATGGTGTAGATGTAGGTTCGATAGATACAGACGGCTCAAATGCTTCATACAATACATCCTCAGACTATCGCCTAAAAGATAATATAGTTGCAATGTATGGTTCCATTGACAGATTGAAATTACTTAAACCAAGTCGTTTTAACTTCATTGCCAATGCAGATAAAACAGTTGACGGATTTATTGCACACGAAGCACAAGAAGTAGTACCAGAAGCAGTTACTGGTGAGAAGGATGCTATGAAAACTGAGGAATACACAGTATCAGAAGCAAAAGGTGAAATCTTTACTCCAGCAGTTAAAGAAGTTACTGAGTCAAACGTGGTAACAACCGAAGCTGTAGCAGAAGTTATCCTTGAAACAGACGTAGAGCGACCAGAAGAACTAACCGAGGGGCAACAGTGGCGAGAAACTACTGCCGAGGTTACGGCTGAAAGAGAAGTGCCAGATATGCAGGGCATTGACCAATCCAAACTTGTGCCTCTACTTGTAGGAGCATTACAAGAAGCAGTCACAAGAATTGAAACACTAGAGAACGCATAATGCAATTAACTGCCCAGGAATGTGAAGAAAAAATTCAGGATTTAAACAACCAGATTCAACGTCTAATCGGCTACAAACAAGCACTCGTGGAAATGGAAGAAAAAGAAGAAACAAATTTTCAAGCAGAACAAGAAGCAAAGATGAATCCTGCATAATGGACACAGACCTGATCAAATCCCTCGCCGACCTCGGCGGCACACTGGCGAGTCTCGGCTTTGCAGGCTGGTTGATTGTTTATTTGCTCAAACTCCAAGTCGCTGAGCGAGATTCGTGGATGCAAAAAGATTCAGATAATGACAAAGCGCTCCAAGACCTGATTTCAAAGACGAATGAACGCTCTGGCAAATTAGAGGAGTCCGTAACTTTACTGACAGAAGTGTTGAGACGTTTCGAAACCCGTTTGGAGTTAATAAAATGATTGCCGCACTCGCGCCCGTCGTCGCCGGAGTTGCAAAGACGATGGCACTTTCGTTCCTCAGTGAAAAACTACTTATTAAAGTGGTTTTTCTTCTCTTGGAGAAACTCGTGAAATCGACTAAAAACGAGTTGGATGACAAGATCCTCGCCGAATACCTCAAGGCGATGGGCGGGAAATTCTAATGCGGTTCGCTTATATTACGCCGGACCTTCATCGCATACGCGGGGCTTTGCATGGCTGACATGCTCACGCCGAACTTCAGCCGCGCCGAGATGCAATGCAAATGCGGATGCGGGCTTGATAATATGGATGAGAATTTCATGAAGATGCTCCAAGTATTACGCGATAAGTTAGGACCGCTCTCGATAACATCAGGTGTACGTTGTGAGAAACATAACAAAGATTCAGGCGGTTATCCTAAAAGCGCGCATCTTCAGTCGATGGGGGCCGATATACGCATTTACGGACCACGGGCATTAGCGTTAGTCGATCACGCCAGGCGCGTCGGCTTTTCCGGCATCGGAATTAAACAGAAAGGCGAACACAAACACCGTTTCATTCATCTTGATATTCTACCCCGTCAAGCGCTTTGGTCTTATTAAAAAGATCAATCTTTTCATATCTTTAGATAATTAATAAAAAAAATACTTGACCTTAATATCTTGGATGGAGTAGTGTTATTTTTAGATATAACGCAAAATTACATAATCAAGGTACGCGAATGGATTCGAAGAAAGGGGCATCGGACGCCCCATTTGATAATGGCGAGGACTTGTTCAGCGCTTCTAGCGATGAGCTTCTGACGACTACCGATGCCGCAACCCTTTGCGGCGTAAGTTACCAGAAATTCTTAAACAATTTCTGGCAGATCAACTTTAAATATCTGTACCCTGGCGGCCCTCGCATCTATCTAAGAAGCGAAGTTCAGGCGTTCATCGATGGGAAGAACAAATGACGCATCCGAATGATCGCATCCTCAATTGGATCGGGCCGGATGGGTGCGATTACGATTACACCGGAACGCGTCCTGAACCGCGTTATTTTAATGACGAAATACTTACCGAATATGGGCGCATGACTATTCGGGAATATCTGCAAACCGTTAAGCGGAAATATGCAAAGGACTCAACTTGACCTCTTTTCAGGAATCGGCGGATTTGCTCTCGCTTGTCGATGGTTGGGAATCGAAACCATTGGATTCTGCGAAATCGAACCATACGCCCAGCGAGTTCTGCGGAAAAACTTCCCTGGGGTGCGGATATTCGAAGACGTTAGGAAACTCCAAACAGATGAGTTTCCTAGACCTTGGATCGTTACCGGAGGATACCCGTGCCAGCCTTTTTCCTCAGCCGGACTCAGAAGAGGCGAGAAGGATGACCGTCACCTCTGGCCTGAGATGCTCCGAGTTATACAAGAGTGCAGGCCGACTTGGGTGCTTGCAGAGAATGTTGCTGGTCACATCACAATGGGTCTCGACCAAGTGCTTTCTGACTTGGAAGGAGAAGACTACGCCTGCCAACCGTTTGTTATTCCAGCTTGTTCCAAAGATGCCAGCCACCGACGAGACCGAGTCTGGATTGTGGGTTGGAACTCCAAAAGCAACTCAATCAATCAGATCAGAAAAATTCAGGAAAGGCAGAACTCCTACACCGGAAGAATTAGTGATGTGGGCAACGCCAAGAGCAAGCACGGCAATGAGTGCGGAAAATATTCAGAACCGAGTGAACGATCGATTCCCGAATCTGGAAAGTCAAGTAGCACAAAGACTTTGGCCTACTCCGGACACACAAAACCATCGAGACGGATCCAAACTGAGGAAGGACAACAACATGGATCAAGGAGGAACCCACGGAGTGAGTCTGCATCATGCAGTTTACCACGAAAACGTTGGCTCACTGAACCCTCAGTGGGTCGAGTGGCTCATGGGATACCCTCCAGGGTGGACCGATTGCGAGGACTTGGAAACGCCATTGTCCCACAAGTCGCCTACGAAATCATAAATGCAATGATTCAAGCCGATGAAAAAACAAATGAATCCATTTTATAGAAGTAAAAGGAACAGAGAAATTTTATTAATGTTTGAGGCGGGTAAAACCCTTAAAGAACTCGCCTGGATATACGAAATTTCAACGACACGAGTCCGGCAGGTAATCAATAAGGAACGGCGCTTATTAATTAGGTCAATGACCCATTGTGATAAATGTGGTCAAAAGTTGATGAAATGAAAATAGCATCGATCCATTACACTAAAAAATACGAAGCAGAAATACGTTTCACAAAAGGATTCCTAGAATCGGATTATTTCAAGGGCGTTATTAAAGCAGATGTCC
>Ga0080013_1006708_pt1 | contig 10116 bp, 7 predicted proteins | sample ETNvirenome_6_85_FD_69236 | JGI IMG/M metagenome (GOLD analysis project Ga0080013, IMG submission 69236) | Marine viral communities from the Pacific Ocean - ETNP_6_85 (SPADES assembly) (version 2) | ecosystem: Environmental > Aquatic > Marine > Oceanic | place: Pacific Ocean | collected 2013-06-19
TTTATCTGATGCTGAAAAAGAACAACTTATGGGTGCGATAGAAGATGTTGCTGCTGACGCACAAAAACATTCGGATGACATTACAGAAGTTAATAAACTTGAGAATTAAATATGTTACCTGGATATAGAAAGAAAACTAAGTTTGTCGCGACTGATAGGAGTTCTACTGGTTTTGTTACTTTAAATAATGTAGTTGATACTATACAAGATATGACTACAGCTGAAGAGTTCTATGAGATAGAACCTGCTGAAGTTTTACGAGTTCATTTAAATCCAAAGGAACCAGACTTTCCAACAGTTAGAACCGATGAAGGGGAAACAGTTGCCAATTTAGAAATGTTAGGCTCTGTAACTGCAAGATTATTACATTCTCAAAAAATGGGTGAATCTGTTGAACAAGTAATAAAACCAATATCACAGCATATTGTTCAGTATCCATTAAAGGGTGAAGTTGTTAATGTTGCACAATATAATAATGAATTGTATTATTATAATCCATTAAATTTAAATGGAAATGTTAATATGAATAGATTACCACTCAGAAGTGGTGAGGGTGAGGTATTTCCAGAATTTACAAAGTTCAATAGAAAAATTAGATCATCACAAGGAGACACAGTTTTTCAAGGAAGATTCGGTCAATCATTACATTTTGGAAGTGATAAAAATTTTGTAAAACCATTTATGAAATTAACAGTTGGTCAGTCACAAGATAAACCAAGTTTGGTAAAGAAAAACGCATTTTCTGGATTCCCCCATTTATCAGAAATAAATTTAGATGAGGCTAGTATATGGGTTACAACTAATGGTCATGTACCATTAAAAAGTGCATCTCCGAGTTCAATGAAACCAGATTATTTGGGCGGCAAACTAAGTTCTGTGATAGCTATGAATTCCGATTCTATTGCACTTAATGCTAAAGGACTTGGTAATACAGATAAAAAGCCATTTTCACCTGGCGGTGATATACATGCGTATGCTGCTAGAAATATAAATTTAGCTGCACAGACATCAATTAATTTAGAATCAGAATTTGGAACAGTTCATATTGGAGCTGGGATGGGTGTAGCTGATAATCCTGTAGTTAAAGGGAAAGAGTTAAATGATTTTTTAATTTCTTTAATAGAAAAAATAGAAAGTTATGTAGATACTATGGGTGGAGCTAGAACTCGAAATGATATAGTTGACGCTTCTAAAAAGTTTATGAATGAAATAAAACCTGTAAAAGATCAGCTTGGTGAACATGCTAGCTTTTTTAGTAGAAAAGTTTATGTTACAAATGATCATAACCCACCTGGATTAAAACAAGATGAAATGGATAATAAAATATCGAAAGATGGTGGAAAAGAGGTGAGTACAATTGATAATGTAGATTGGCAAAAGAAAAAATCTACAGAGCCTCTTACATATTTTAATACTGATGATGTAGAATTTGATGAGGATTAAAGGAGTTAATTATGGCTTTAGGTGATATAGTAAGAAAATTTCTTTCGGGAAATGTGGATAATAAAATATTAGATATGGAAAAGAAAACTGATACTCAGGTAGCTAAAACAAGATCTGGGGGCGGATCTGGTGATGTTGAAGATACTAAAAATTTGTTAAAGGACTTGGATTCATTGGAAAAATCTGGAGAAGATATTAAACAATTAGATGGACAAGTTACACCATTAAAAAGTAGATCAGAGTCGGGTTTAAAAGCAGCTGAGAAATTAAGAGAGGCTAATATTATAGGATCATCTTTAAATCCAGCCGCAGCCGCGGTGGCAATAGTTCAAGAAAAATTAATGGCTAAACTTAAAGATGAGATTGAAGATTTGGGAAGCGCTGCAGGTATTATAAAGCCTACTTTGAATAAATTAGATAGAAGTCTCACAAATATGAGAAAAAAGTTAAATCAATCAATTAAAGATAAAGAACAAAGCGATAATGCAAAGAAGGAAAGAAATAAAATGCTTGGTAAAGAAGAATAATTTAAATTAAAATATTTATATAAAACAGGAGTTAGTTATGGCTAAATCAAAAGCACTTGTTACACTAATTAGAGAAATAGTGAGACAAGAAGTTAAAAAAGAGGTTAATAGTATATTTATTAAGGAAGGGGTTAAGGCTGTGGCACAGGACATAAATAGTGTGCCGGAAGTATTGCCAAAGCCTGTTCCTAAAAAGGCTAACCATAAAGAAGTAAGTTACACTAAAAACCCTACATTAAATAAAATACTTAATGAAACTGCTCAAGCGCAAGAATTCGATGAGTATCCAAGTATGGGTGAATACGATACTTCTAATATGGCAGAACTTTTAGGGTATGGTGGAGTATCTGCTGGCACCGATGAAGCAAAAAGAGAAATAGCTGCAGTACAAACAGCTCAAGCAGCTGGAGCTGATACAAACAATCAAGCAGTTCAAGATGTGATGAGTAATTTAACAAAGGATTATAGGGGTGTAATGAAAGCTTTAGATAAGAAAGATGGAAAAGTGTAATGTCTAATATAGAAAAAGATTTAAATCCAAATGTTTTTATAGGAGTATCTTTACCATTAGAATATGGTAGCCAAGGATTTTTTAATAAAACAAGAACAACTTTACAACAAACACGTTCTAATATTAAGAATTTGTTATTAACAATAAAAGGTGAGCGTTTAGGTAATCCTACATTTGGAAGTGATTTAATGAAAGTAGTCTTTGAACAAAACGCGGGAGACATAGGAATTAAAGTAGAAGAAGCTATTAGAGCTTCAATTGCTGAATGGTTGCCGTATGTTACTGTAAAACTAGTTGAAACTGTAGCTGATGAAAGAAATCCTAATCAACTTAATGTTAGAATAGATTTTACCCTTGATGTAGATCAAAAAGTAGAACAAATAGATTTAAATCTGAAAGCAGCTGATGAAGCAACTATTGGTAACGCTAGCGGAGAATCTTGGAAGGAACTCAATTTATTTCTAGAAGGTGATCTTACTGTGGATGAAATTGATACTATAGATCCTTTCTATAGTTTATAATTGGAGATAAATAATGCCTTATTCAGTACCAAAAACATCAGTAAAAGAAGTTAGATATTTAAATAAAGATTTTTCTTCATTTAAAGCTAATCTAATAGAATTTGCTAAAGTGTATTTTCCAAATACCTATAATGATTTTAACGAATCATCTCCAGGTATGATGTTCATTGAAATGGCGTCTTATGTAGGTGATGTTCTTTCTTATTATGTAGATAACCAATTTAAAGAAAGTTTATTAGCATTCGCAGAAGAAAAAAGAACTGTTTTTAATATGGCACAATCCTTTGGTTACACACCCAAATTGGCTACACCAGCTTTCGGTCAAATAGAAGTTTTCCAAATTGTTCCAGCTGCATCTTCAGGAACTGGTGCTAGTTATCAACCATATCCAGATTTAAATTATTCTATGAAAATTGATACTGGAATGCAACTAAAAGCAGAAAATGGAGTTGTATTTAGAACTGTAGATGATGTTAATTTTAAATTTTCAAGTTCATATGATCCAATGGATATAACTGTATATGAAAGTAGTGATAATGTACCTGTTAGTTATTTATTACAAAAGAAAGTTAAAGTTGAAAGTGGTGAAATAACTACTGAAAGATATTCTTTTGGTACAGCTGAAAAATATGTGAGGATAGCATTAAACAATAATAATGTTACAGAAGTCATATCCGTTACTGATGATGATGGTAATAATTGGCATGAAGTTCCTTTTTTAGCACAAGATACAGTATACACAGATACAGAAAATGCAAATACAGATGGTAATGAAAGTTATCAGTATAAAGACCAAGCACCTTACTTGCTTAAACTTTTAAAAACTGCTCGTAGATTTACAACTTATATAAGAACAGATAATAGAACTGAATTGAGATTTGGTGCTGGAATATCGGATAGTCCTGATGAGGAGTTAATTCCTAATCCTGATTCTGTTGGTTCTACATTACCAGGCTCCCCAACTTATTTGGGAACAGCATTTGATCCTTCTAATTTTTTAAATACAAGAACTTATGGGCAGTCGCCATCTAATACTACATTGGTTATTACTTATAGGTATGGTGGTGGTGTAAATCATAATGTAAGATCAAATACGATAAAATCTATTACAGATTCAACTACTACCTTAGATACTACAGGTTTGAATGCTGGTTTAGTAAATCAAGTTAGAAATTCATTTGCTATCAATAACCAAAATCCAACTTCAGGTGGAAAGGGTGCTGAATCCGTTGGTGAAGTTAAACAGAATACATTAGCTTATTTTCAAGCACAAACAAGAGCAGTTACTAAGGCAGATTATATTACAAGAGTTTACGCACTTCCGGCAAAATATGGTAATATAGCTAAAGCTTATATCGTTCAAGATTCACAAATAGATCCTTCTGCTGGTACAATAGAAAATGAGGGTGCGCCCCCAACAAGAATTGCAAATCCATTAGCACTAAATTTATATGTTTTAGGATATGACGCGGGCAAACAATTAACAAAAGTAAATCAAGCAGTTAAGGAAAATATACAAACATACCTAACTCAATTTAGAATGATTACTGATGCTGTGAATATTAAAGATGCTTATGTAATTAATGTAGGGGTTAAATTTAATATATTAACAAAAACTGGATATAATGGTGAACAGGTTATTTTACAAGCAGTTCAAAGAGTTAAAGACTTTTTTAATTTAGAAAAATGGCAAATAGGTCAGCCAATTGTTTTGTCAGATTTAGCTTATCAAATATCTTTGGTAGATGGCGTTTCAGCAGTTGTTCCGCCAGATGATGTAGATGATGATGTTAGTGCGCAAGATAGACCACCTGTGCAGATTGTGAATAAATATGATGCTGATGCTGGATACTCGGGTAATCTGTATGATATAAGAAGTGCTACTAAAGAGGGTGTTATATATCCATCTATGGATCCAAGTTGCTTTGAACTTAAATTTCCAAATTTAGATATTCAAGGTAGAGTTGTCGGTACTTCGGGAGGTAACTAATGCACTATTTTATTTTTCCAGATCTTGATGCAACTTTATATTCTGCCTCAGGTAGTAAAAATACAGGTTTAGATCAGATACTAGAAGTCAGAAAGGATATGAAAGCTGACGGAACGAATGTTAAAGCTTCTCGTATCTTAATGAAATTTGATTTATCTTATATTTCACAATCTATAGTTAGAGGGTTAATATCTAATCCAAAATATTATTTAAATCTTTATGATGCCAATCCAACAAATATGGGTTATAGCCAATCGTTGTGGGCTTATCCTGTAAGTCAAAGTTGGATTGAAGGCGAGGGATTCGATATGGATATTCCCACTACAACTCAGGGTGCTAGTTGGGATTACAAGACTGGGCTTAATGAAGAAGATTGGTGGAATCCAGAATCTTCATCGTTTTCTACTGAACAAGGTGGAGCTTATTATAAAAATGTTTATGGTTCACAATCCTTTGCTTGGGGAACTGAAGATATGAGGATGGATGTTACACCTATTGTAAATAGTTGGTTAGATGAAACATATCCAAATGAAGGATTTATGATAAAAAGAAGTGGTAGTATTGAAGTACAAAATATAAAAAGTGGTTCAGGAGATGAAGGTAATAGTGATGCTTTGGGTAGTTTCATATTTTTCTCAAGACAAACCAATACAATATATCCACCAAAATTAGAGGTTGAGTGGTATGATACTACGTGGAGTACTGGATCATTAGACCCACTATCATCAACAAATTTAGAAGATTTAGTATTTTATATGAAGGGATTGCAAACCCAGTATAAAGAAAAGTCAAAGATGAGATTTAGAGTAGTTGGAAGAGAGAGATATCCTACCAAGTCTTACTCTAATACTGCTTCAGAATACTTAACAGTAAAATATTTGCCAAGCGGTAGTGTTGAAAAGATTGGCGAAGATGGAGCTTACTATTCAGTAATAGATGATCAAACAGGAGATGTTATCGTACCATTTGGAACTGGTTCTCTCATAAGCTGTGATTCTACAGGTAATTATTTTAATTTGTGGATGGATGGTTTACAATCTGAGAGATATTATAGATTTGAATTTAAAGTTGTGAGTGGAAGCAACACAAGCGATGAGACAATACAATATTTTGATGATAATTTCGCTTTTAAAGTTGTTAAGTAAGAATGCCATATACAAAAGAAGAACTGAAAGACCTAGCGTACTATCAAAATCTACTTGACGCGGATGAACAAGCTTATTTGGTAGAAAGGGAACGATTGAAATCATTAGTAGATGTGTCGGGCTCTTATTATGATGGCAATCTAATTGTTAGAGATGAGGCTGGCACAATCAGACTTTTTGAAAATCCTTATACGGGTGAATTATATGATGACGAAGCTTCTACACTTTTTGTTTCAAGAACTGTTAATCAGTTAAAAGATGATGATTCAATAAATGAGATATTAAATAGAGAAATAAGAGAACTATAATGTCTAGTCAGTTAAGAGCACAAGACAAACAAAGATTACTTTCTGGTAAAACCAAAATGGTTGGAATGAGACCATATGAGAATGGCATGTGGGGTTTTAATTCTGTACGAGATAGGGTTATAATAGAGATATATGACAGTACAGGAAATTTTATAGAATATCGTGATTTAAGTGTAGCTGAAGCTTTTGTTGAAGTTGAAGATTTCATTAAATTAAAACCAGGAAAAAATCTTTCTGAAAACTTTGATTATAAAACTGGAAAGTTTAGAGTTAGATATAGATTCATAAGAGAATTAGCAGGTAAAGAAAAACCTATTTTATTAAGAACTAAAACAGGATTTGAAAGTGAAATTTTTCCTGTATCAAACACCGCTGACAATATTTTTATTGATGATACTGGTAAAATATATAAAGGAACATTACAAGAATTTAATGCCAATCCTGCCGTTGCTGAACAATTATTATTAACAGATTACAAATATAAAATTGATAAAATTTCATCATCAAGAACCGAAGTAAGATTAACAGCTAAAAATATTCAAGATATATCCATTGGCGGTGGAACTGGTCATCAATATATAACAGATTTTCAAAAGTTACAAGAATCATCAAGAGTTGAAGATATTCCACAGACTATAGAATTTATAGATGTAGTTCCAAATACATCAGCTCCTGGTTTTAATGCGAGTATGAACCCGTTTGATCCAGCTCTAACTGATTTAAATACTACAAATAGTGTAAAAATTACTGCAGAAAATGGTGGATTTCTTTTTACTGATAATATGCAAGGTGGCACGTTAACACTACCAAATGCATTTTTAATGGGATACGAAACAACGCCAGTTCGTACAGAATTAAATATCATTACAAATGATAGATTTGAAGATGTAGAAATTGATGGAAATACTGCATCACCTGCAATAATTAATGCTAGCTGGGATGAAAGTATACATAACGATGCTGTAAAATTAATAGGGTGGAGTTCTGGCTTTAATACATTGGATGGAACGCAGTGGGCTGGAAGTTCTCCTATTGGATATCATGCAAAATTTGTTAGAAATGAAGGAAACGCAGGTGGTATTTGTATAAAATTTATAGATCAAAATAATGTCTATGGAGATTATGATGCTTGGCCAGATCCAAATACTCATAGAGAAATGTCTGTAAAACAGCAATTACTAGAATTACAATCATTGGGTGCTGGTGGTGGAGATATAATTAACTTTTCTCTTGATATGAAAAGTACAGTTGCTGGAAAAGGTATTTCTATTGAAGTACAATATCCAGGTGAAATTTTTATAGAAAATGAGCCTACAGCTCCACCTGAAGGCTATTTTAATCCCCTTAACCCTCATATACCAACTGAAGAAATACCTGCAAGTTCTCCTGATGGGTTTTTAGATAATACTAATGGAAACGCATCAACAATTGAAGAAGAACCACCAAGTAGAGCTTCAGATATAATAAATGAATATGGTTTGGAATTTTTTGTAGGAGAAGTAGGTGTAACAACAACTGCAGATTTCGGTGGTGAAGGAGTTTGGATAGTGACCAGCCAAACTGGTTTTAATTATCAATGGGGTCCTAATTTAGGACCTGAACACACAAAGGAAGGTGAGCTAAGCGAAGGTGGAGAATGGAAATGGGATGGCGCAGGCGCCTGGACGCCTATATCACCTGGAGCTGCACCAGTACCGCCAGCTGGAACTGTAAGTCCTGATGATTTTGATAATTTATCAAATGGCCATCCATATCAATTGCCAGGTCAGGGTATACCAGTATTTCAAAGAAATACAATGCCAGGTGAAAATGCTGGATGGCAGACTGGTACGATAGTAGGTCAAGATAAAATTATTTTGATTAAAGATGATTTAATTTGGTTACTTAAAGAATCATTTACCGCTAATGCTGATGATGTGGAAGTTTTTAAATTTGATGATTGGTTTCCATCTGTAAGAAATTTTGTAATTGAAGATACAGGTAAAACACTTTATGAAGATATATTTGAAAATGGTTATATACAAAGTATAACAAGAACAAGAAGGACTAATAATAGTGGCATTAGAACCGATTACTATATAGTGTATTACACCAATGGTTCTGGAGAAAATGATTGTAATAGAGCTTTTATGGTTGAAAAAGGCGCTTCAGAAATAGGTGGTGGTGGATCAGATGATGGGTTAAAAAAGTGGTCTGAGATAGATGGTGATTTTAACAATGTACTCAATGAAAATGGTGGTCAATTTGAAACAATGTTTTACAAAGACGGGGATTTATGGAAACATTATTTTACTATAAAAGGTTCTAATCAGTATTGGAGAATGATCGATGGAGATGGAGATTTCTTTGAAGAAGGCGGTGGTGGCACATTTTTCGATACAGAAGAATACCCAGCACCATTTGATGGTAGTGAAGAAGATAAAGGATTTTCAGGACTACCATCTGAATGGGATGTAGCTTTTTCAAAATCAGCTTATAGTGGTCATTGGTCAGTTTGGTCTTGTATAATAGGTGATACATACTATAAAATGAAAAGTAAACCTTGGGATGATGGTGTAGATAGTTCAAAAGGTATTAGTTCTTTTGCATTTGAAGCTGGCGAAGTTGGTACTGGTGGTGTAGATTTAATATTTGGTCCGAGAAATCCAGCAGCTGATAATTACAATCCATTAGCCATATATGATGATGGTTCTGAAATACTTTCATTTGATCAAAATCCTAAAAAGGAAGGGGTTCTTAGTGTTGGAACACAATGGCAGTGGGATGGTGAACAATGGAATAATTTACAAGGAGCTCCAGCATATAATTACAATTCCATAGAGGTGCCAGTATTTTCAACAACAGCTGGTGGTTGGAGTAATTATGAAGTTTCAATGACAATTCCAAATGATTGGAATCTTTCCGCTTCATGGTTTATAAAAATAAATGGTCATAATGTATGGGATGATACTTTAACTGCAAATACTGCGCACGGGGTAACTTGGGTTGATAATTTATTTGCTGATTTTACTTTAACTACTCAAACAACTCAAACACCGATATATAATTCATTTCAAGCAAAAATAGTAAGTGTAAATGATGATGGTACTATTTTAACGCTTGATAAAACTTTTGAAGAAGCAGCATTAGCGATGAGTGAAAATAATATTACTGCGCAAGAATATATAAGTGAAAATAACCCAGGAGTATTTGATTCATTTACTGTTTCTTATTTAGTATACAATCCTTATGATTTAAGAACTTATCTAAAATTCGGAAATAGAATGTTCTTAACGACAAATTTTAAAAAAGATGTTACAAGCAATCCATACCCATTTTCAGTTATATATAAACTTTACGATGCTTTACCAGCTAATATTGTCAGGTTAGATGAATGTACTGTCGTTAAGGAAATGGCAGATATTGTGGATGAAACTGTGGAAATAGTTGACTTCGTAGATACAGATCCAGGAGACATTGTATTAAGGTCTCCTGATATTATGAATGCTGAAAGTCCAGTACAGAGGAGAACAACTGATTATAAAACTTCAACTAATATTTTAAGTGAGGATGCTTTAGTTTCTGATGAACTTCAGAATGAATTTTTAAGTCAGAGTATGGATAGTGTTGATTTGAATATTGATTTCACTTCTTATAATAATTTTGTAAACTTTAGTTCGGCTAAAAAACGA
>Ga0080013_1006709_pt1 | contig 10115 bp, 18 predicted proteins | sample ETNvirenome_6_85_FD_69236 | JGI IMG/M metagenome (GOLD analysis project Ga0080013, IMG submission 69236) | Marine viral communities from the Pacific Ocean - ETNP_6_85 (SPADES assembly) (version 2) | ecosystem: Environmental > Aquatic > Marine > Oceanic | place: Pacific Ocean | collected 2013-06-19
GTAGTGTTAGGCTCATGCAAGATTCAGCCTTGTCGCTTTTGTTATTTCTGGAATAATAAAATCCCTCACATAATCATCGTTTGTAATCGGTCCGCTAAAATTGATATTGATTCCGCCCTGTGGTCCGTTGATATTGGGATCGCCGCCGAGGGGTGTGATTTGGACACGCTCTCTTGAAGAAGGGTTATCCCCTACCATAATCATTTGAGGACCGCTTGTTACAAAGTCCCCACCCGTAGCAAAAGATGGAATATACTTATCAAATAATCCTTTTAATGCAATAGCACCAGCACTTGCTCCAGCAAAAGCCAAAATGGGATTCAGGGTTTTAAAGCTATTAGCTATGAGGTCAGCAATCGCCTGTGCAATTTTTGACTGTATGTAAGACCTAACACCAGCAAGACTGTCTGCGTATGTTTGTTGTTGAACTTTTGCCATAGCTGTCTGTTCGCCTGTCATTCTATTGAAAGCCTTCCCCGCATCATCCACCGCCACGATAACGCCATCAATATTCTCAACCACACTATCAGGGAAGATTTCTACATCGTTGTCGAATTTCAAATCTTCCGGAGAGAACCAGTTGGTAATATCTATCGGTTCCCCTATTTCATTTTTCAAAACACCAATATCGAATTTAATGATTGCCAATCTATCCGTGATTTCTCTTTTATATCTTTCGATATTTTCTATGGCTTCTGCATCATCTGGTCCGCCCATAAAAAACGGTAATTCCATCCATGCTTCCTGACCCAGGATAGCGATATTCGCACCGATAACTTCAAAAGATTGAGTTAGAATGTTTGTAATAAAATCCATATTTTCAGAGAGTCTCTGCGCAACGACATCCCAACCAATTTCCCCTAATTTCGCGAGTTCATCGTTTGCTTCTGTAATAGAAGGGAGAATAGCATCTATTATTACACCACCAATTTCAATCATGATAGATTGGGTCGTGTTTCGCAACATAGCCATTTGCGTATTAAACTCGCCGGCCATTATTCTAAAGGATTTAGATGTCGCCCCTGTCTTATCCGCGAAGGTATCCAAGTTGTCAGACAGTCCGTCAATATTGTTGGCCAAAGAAGATATTGCAATCGTAGCCCTTATGTCGGGGATATATTGACGAAGCAAATCGGGACTTAATCCCTCAAATTGCTTCACGGTTTCTAATAAATCAAAAGTACCGTCTTCAAATCTTTTAGCTTCAATCCCCGCTTCTTCCATTGCAATTCTTGCGCCATCGGTTGGAGCAGTTAAAGCGATTATCGCACCCCTTAAAGCGGTCGTTGATACAGCTGTATCTATCCCATTCGCAGTAAGGGAAGCCATTGCCGCCCCAACTGAGTCAAAGCTAAGCCCTGCACTTTTAGCAACAGGGAGAACATTCCCGAGAGAAAGGGAAAGCTCATCCATTGTCGTTTTACCTAACCGAACTGTGGTGAATAACGAGTCGCTAATTTCTTCCGCTTTTTTGGAAGATAAATTATAAGAATTTAAAGAGGTTGTAATTATATCGGCAGCGGCAGCGGCGGAAGTAACACCACCAACCGCGAGTTTTGTTGATGCAGCTAATACCTGAGCCGATTCAGCGGCGGATGCGAACCCTGCGGAGACAATATCATATTTCGCTTTTGATAATGACGATAGAGCGAGTCCGGAGGTCTGACTTAATACGCGCAATTCCTTGCTCATATTTTTCATCTCTTTTTCGGTCAAGTGACCCATCAAGGTGGAAACCTCAGCTAAAGATTTTGAGAAATCGCCTGCGAGTTTGACCGATAAGCCTGCGACGGCAATTCCTGCAACACCGCTTATTTTTGACAGGCCCTTGATTGCACCGCCAACCTTCGTCAGTCCGCGTGCCGATTTCTTTGCTCCCTTTAGCGATATTTTTAAGAGGATATTTTTAGTCATCTTTTTTCACCTTGTATTGTTTGCAGGCTGAATATTCGTTATGTACGATTGTCATTAATCGCAATCTCTCCGCATCACATTCATCTATACTGTTCGCCATCGGGATATTGAAATTGTTTATATACATATATTCATTTATTAAATCGAATGTTTCATCTGTGACGAGAATGGAAGGATTCGCAAATAATGGGATAAGAAAATATAATTCTTGGCCAACCGTTCTTGGGGTTGGCACTTCACATATTTTAATAATCTCATCCCATACATCTTTCTCATTGTTGAATGTGGCCATTCTGTTCGTTACAGGGGACGTGACTTTATACGGAAACTCAAAGATTGGTTCAGTTTCCATATTAAAAAACCACGCCCATACGCTAAAGGCTAATTGCTTTTCTTTTTTTTTGACTGCGGATCAAGACCTACATACTTGAATAAAATGTCCGATAACAACCCGATTTCCTCGTCTCCGGAATATTCCTTTAGAATGTCCGCCGGATCGGAGAAGGCTATTTCAGCGCAATGCCCGAGAAGATCGTAGAAATCTTCTAAATCGACATTATCAACGCCACCTTTATACACCTCTGCGAAGTGTCCTTTGAGTGTGAGTTGTTTCCGATATTTTATGTCATTAACAATAAGTTCGCCCTTAACTGTTTCAACCTTCATATTACCAACTTCTATCCGTTGTATTTTCAATCGTTACTTCAATCGCTTCGTTTGTGCCATCATCTACACCTTCAAACGGTAGGGATACAAAAACACCGGCTTCGTTTCCGAAGTCTAAAGCGTTCCCTGTATAGATTGCATTGCAATCAAATTTCAAGTATCCATCGCTTGTTGCAGTTCCCCAGGCTAATACGACATTATGTTCCGCAGAACCGGCAGTTGGGTTCGTTAGCCAGACATCAACTAAATCCTTTGTGTAGGCATCGTATTTAGCTGAAATCTCACCGGTGAAAGCATACCCATCACCTAATCCCATTGCGTATGTTTCTGGATTACCACTTGAGTCGTATCCAACTCTTGCCACACCGTTTTCCCAGTTTAATGAAAAACTACCCACAACTACATCTTGACTGTTTACAGTTTTTGACGTTGCATTCTGGAAAACATAATAATCTGTTCCAGAAGAAACCCACGATGAAGTGGTTGCAGTTGAATTGTAGGTTGGAGCGTATCCCGAATAGAACGTAGCTGAAAAGCCAAGCCGTCCGCCGTTTGCGCCCGGATCACCATTAATTGAGAGACTTTGAATCACACAACTGGTTAATGCAATACTCTCACCAGTTGCCGGACTTGCCAACAATAATGTGAAATATTTACCTGCATCACCACCGAAATCTGGTTGCGTTGTATCTCCGTCCCATTCAAATATCTTTGCATAAGTCCCACTCCCGGATTCACTTACGAGGTCTTGCATTACGCCATACGTTAATAGATCCACCGTTATATCTGTTAATACCCCGGTCACGGTAACTGTATAGCTACCCCCGGCAGTCGCAACATACACATCACGATAGTCCTTAACTCTTTTACTGTTGGAACGCTTTACGCTTTCCCTTATTACGCCGCCCCAATCAAGCTGCGGTGCTTCAGTTATCTGAAGTTCCTTGAAAGAACCTTGCGATGTTATCGCCGTCCCCATAGCTGATTCTTCGGCAATGGCAACCCGGTAATCTTTTGCCGAGTATATATTTGTGCTTGCTGCCATTACTTTTTACTCCCTTTGTTTGATTTATTCTGGAATTTATCTTTTATGCTTTCGGGAACGGTTTCCAGTTTGACATCCATTCCTTCGTTCAGTTGTTCAATTTGCCACCGTTTTAATCCGTGACAGTTATTTTCAAATCCTAAAAATTCGCCTTTTTTCAATTTCATGCGATCTCCGTTATAGATAGTTCGTATGTTAAATTGCCAACAAGTTCCCCATCATCGGTTTCTTCAATAGATGAGTCTGCAACTTGGCCATCGTGCCAATAGTATGTGCCGCTTACGGTACGGCTTTGCGCTTGCGTCAAAGTGTATTCTAACTTGTCCATCCGCCTTGACAATGCTTCTGTTATTTGCTCTTTCGTCCCGTTGGCTTTGAAATATTGAGTCAGCCCAAACGCATACGACCTTGTATTTGCACCAGACATAGACGAAATCAATGATGATGATTCTAATTCAACCACGATTCCTTCATTTCCTGTAAAATCGTCTTGTGACATGAATACGCCACCAGGTAGGTCTGTAAGGACACTTTTTATCTGGTCGAAGGTGTTCTTGATTTTCGTAGAATAAGCCATTTATCGTACCAATTTGGACGTTTTAATAACGGCATTCTCTGCTGCCATGCCATTTACCTCAATTTCCCACTCATCTGAAGCCGTCAGCACTCCGGCGGACCATCTCACGTAACACCCGTGTCCAATATAATTCCATCCGCCTGTGACCGTGTCTGCGTTAGCTATCTGTGCTATTTTAATTCCTGTATCGTTTTTTCCCCACGTTGAAAAAGTAACAGATGAAGCCGAACCGCTTGAAAGTGTCCCGCCTGTTTGTATCTGGACTTTAAGTATATCCCATTCAACCGTTGGGCTTCCCTTTACATCCACTATCGCCGAGGTTGTTGAACCATTCAAAGAAACATCCCGCACTTGTATCCTTTGAAATTCTGACTCATTCCATAGGTGATATTGCCCGGCTTTCAATAGGTCAAGAGTTCCCAATCCTGTTTCTGGATCTATAATTCTTTTCTCAAGTTCTGCTCCGAACTCTGCATCCTTAACCTTAACCAATGCCGCACAAGTCAGCGTGGCGTTAGCATTTATAATTAACCAATCCCAGTTTCTTGAAGATGCGGAGTCAGTCCCCACGCCTTTACGTGGTAGAATCGGCCTTCCAACGTAACTTCTAATTCGTTCAGCCTGTTCCTGGGCGACTCTTGTTTTTAGATCCACAAAATCTTCACCCGCTTCCATCATCATATCGTTAGGTGAAGTGGTATCGTTGTAATAGTAAACTAAATTATCTGCCGACACAAATGTCCATTCATCATTGACATTTAAGTCTCCCGTCCCAGATTGAGCCGCACCCAGTTCTTTGCCTTCTTTAAAAAGCATTGAGACATAGCCGCTTTCGGCTCGATATAGATTGGACGAATGCGTTTGCCAGTTGGTAATAAGTTTCTTGCTGTCGTATCCTTGCAGATCAACAATGTTATCCAAATCGGTTGTTAAATTGTTATAATAGGTGTCGTAGCTACTCATGCTTGATGTGCCTTATTTTTTAAATCTTGAAAATTAATTCGTGTTGGTTCATCCATGTTCTTGATGATGTGGATGATTTCAACAATCTCATTATAATAGGTTTCGGGATTCTCGTACAAAACCACGAGATCAATATATTCAGCCTTGTCTTTAATCTTTTGTATTGATTCACCGAGATTCATTTATCATATACCTCAAAATGGACGTAATCATTAAATTTATTATCCGAGGTTCGATCATCCCGATCCCAATCACCACCCCATCGTATCGGCACACCCAACCGGTCAGCTTCCTGACAAATTCGCCCTGCCATAAAGATAAATTCATTCACATCTTCCCAATTTGGTAGTGGATAGGGGGCGCAATCAACTGCCTTGCCCTCTATATGCTTCGACTTCATGGTTTTGGATGCTCCTTTGGCCATGAGTTCCTTCTGGCGGTCTTTGGTCCGCATCCCCTCTAAAATGGTTATGTCGTAATCCTTCACCACTTCCTTGAGAACCGAGACTAACCTTGCATCCACGCCCTTTAACCGGCGCATTGATCTTTGTCCGAACTTCGGCATTTATTTCCATGCAATCTTTAATAGAGCAGCGAACACATCGAGGATTTCTTTCATTACGGCTTTTCTTTCTTCCGAATCGAGTTTGCCGTCATCTTCATACGCTTCTTGAAGTACCTTGAAAACCTCTTTCATTTCATTGACTAATTTCTTGTATTTCATACCCACAAACGTCGCACCCCCGGCCAAGATTAATCCCGCCAGGTAAAAGAAATTTGTCCAGTTAAACCAATCGTTCATGTCAACCTCTCAACTTAAATAGCCATCCAATAAATCCAGAGAACACAATGGCAATCATTCCACCCACTCCCTGTATCCTTGCAATAGCTGATTCATTTACTCTAACTCGCCCGTTTTGTTCTTTCACTAAATTTTTTATCTCATCAACTGAGTCTTTGATATAGTGAATATCTGAATTTTGTTTAGCACTCATAACCGTCAGTTCTTCCAATCGTGATTCCACGCCATTTCTCCAATCGTCTACTTGCGCTCTGTTCATGTCTTCCATTTCGAGTCTATTGTGCTTTTTAATTCATTTACCTTGTCTATCAATTTGACAATAATGTCATACTGAGTCTTCAGTTCTCCACTTAAATCTTTCGTGAGATATTTGAACAACATATAGAGCAGTACAAAGACTAATGCCGTTGCACTCAGTTCAGTTAGCATTTCATAATTCATTTAGTTCTCATTTGCGTAGTATGTTATTCTCCCAAGCTGACCTTTAAAGCATCAACGAATGCGCTTTTGCCAAAGTTCAACTGCTGAAGATTGAACGTACTTGTTTCAATTTTCCGGGTCAAATCACCGATATGGTTTACCATAGCAATTTGTTCTTCTGTTAAGTCTGCCACTTTATATTCTTTTTCATCAACTGTGATGACTTGTTCTTTTTCTTTTTTAGCCATTTTAACTCCTGTTGTTTACGGTTATCATAATAGTTAGCGATTAATGCAATCGGCCCTATCAAAAGGCCAGTCCAAAAAAGGATGATTGCAAATTCTAACATCAATACTTCGTTCCCCAAGTTTTCTTTCTATCTGGTGTATCTTTTCTCACAGTTCCTGTGTGGGGAGTCCCACTAACCTCTTTACCGCCACCACTACTTCTAACTGGCGTATATTGGCGAACTTCTAAAGGTCTGTAATAGTAATCATATATCATTCTGCTATCATTTCTATATCTGTAATAGTGAGGATAATCATACCGCACTATATACCCATCATAGATAGTTATCTTCTCAATGGGATTTGCATCCTTCATCAATTCAGCGACTGTTAGCCCTGCGAATAGACCAATGGCGAAGTATCCTATTGCTTTTAGCATATGCGTAGTATTTTACTCATGCGAGTAGTATTTTACTCTGTGTAGGATTGTAGGATTGTAGGTTATTCACCAATTGACTGACTTTCTTGAAATTCAGCCCAAGCTTCTTTCACTTCATCCGACCATACTGCATTGCAGATATCCTGAACCTCTTGTGGTTCACCACTAATATCTGAATCGGGATGTAATACGTGTCTACTAAAAGAACGTGAAAGTTCTACTCCATCTTCACTCACGATTGTTGCCTGACGGCATTGAACGTGTTTGCTATCACCGACAACTTCTATTTTGTCGTATTTTACTTCTTTACTTAAAGCCATTTTTGACTCCTATTGTTTGTTATTCGTTTCCAACTATATATCCATATAGTATTGAATTATGCCACTCTGTAAGAGAAACTTATCATAATTGCCCCATCATCAGACCATTCAGATGCAAGCATAGCTGATATTCCTGTCGTAGCATCCCAGACGAATAATTCCAGATGGGTAGCATTAACCCTCCCAAAATAGCCAACTGTTTGTCCTGCCGCCGCTAAATCGAAACCAGCCCCATACCCAGCACATACAGAAGAATAAGCCGCATTATTATTAGCAACGGTAAACGGCAGACCTGTTATTCTAATAGCTTCGGATGTCAAACCATTAAGAGAAGAAGCCATCAAATGCCCAGTGACAGTAACCAAATTCCCAACTTTGGTGTAGTACCCAGTCGTATTAGAGCCGTCCATCGTCATATCAGTTGAACCATCAGAAAGCACACCAGTCCAAGTCCCTTCCTCATAATCATCGAGAACCGCAGTACGAGAATTACCATCAAAATCAATACCTTTTCCCGCAGTACCGATGACGAGGTTGCCATCAAATCTACAATCACCTGCATCTACGAAGATGGAGTATGGGCCACCACTTGTAGGGGTTACGCCTGAAGGGGCTCCTTCAATATATAAACCAGCAAGTACCTCAGTAGTGGCAGTCGCATCATTAGTAACAGCAAATGGATTAATATATACTCCTGCGATAACTGGATGGGCACTTACTCCAGAAAATTCCGTTAGAGCTGGATTTACATATATTCCTCTCCAGTTTCCGTTAGCAGGTAATTGTACTGTTGGGTTAGAGTAAAAATCAGAACCCACTGAACCAGATTGAGTAAAAGACCGTGCTGAATATATTGAATAATTAGCATTAGGAGCTGAATCAATCCCAAGAAAGTCATCAATCCTTACGCCAGCCGTTGCCCCTTGTAATGTTAATAAATTATTACCAGATGTATCTATTGTAGCTGCACCATCAAAAGATAGTGGCGAAGTTGTTATCTCAAGAGTACCTGAGATTTTTGCTTTATTTGTAGATATAGATAGAGCGGAAGCTGTATCTGTATCTCCGTCAGTAATTGCAACTAAATTAGCTCCATCTAATCCACCAGATGGCAATATAAGTAATCGTTCATAACTACCAGCTATAGTCGTGCTTGTTAAACCTGCCATTATATTTTCCTCATATTAAAATTTTTCATATTATATCTTCCCATTTTCGTAATTCTCGTTCCCATACATCATTAAGCGATATAGAGTTCCACATATCTCTTGCAAGACGTGAAATATTCATTGCAATCGAAGATAAAGTATTTGATATCGCCAAATACATTATACATACCCGATGTAAGCTATAACCTTACCACTTACTAAAGTAAATCCTGTCCATCTTCCAAAAATTGTCATACCTTGTGGAAATGTTACACCATCTACGACAAAACCATCATCGTCAATGTCTGTACATTCATATTGAGAACTTGGATAGAGTTGGTTAGTGGCAGAAATCAACCCAGCATTACCACTATTAAATACTGTATCTTCGATAAACTGTATTGCTGTAAAAACTGTACCAGATATTTTTGATGTTATGGCGCTTGTGTCAGCAACGAATATTGAACCAGCCTGACCAGATGCCTCGGTAGTATATAAAGCTCCAGATGCATTTACTTGCAATGGGGCAATTTCATTATCCGTACCAGCTAATGCTGCAAGGTCATCATTCCGAACAGCTCCTACAACACTACCTTTAGTTGAGGTTTCCGAATATGTAGCAGTTCCAAGAACAGCAACAGTATCATCTATCAATTCTACTGCAGTTTTTATCGCATCAGTATCTGAGTCTATAGTTCCTAATAAGGTTTCTACCCCATCAACGTGACCTATAATTGTTGATTGATTAGCTGATGTAGCTAAACCTGCTCCATCTGCGACGATATCGACTTGCATCTCGCTTCCGCTTATCGCATTGTCAATAATTTCAACAGCAGTCTTAATAGCACCTGTGTCAGCATCTATTGTACCTAACAGCACCTCATTTGCCGCATGGTCAACATTAGCCGCAGTTAATAGTGTTTCAATCGCCGCTTGGTCTGTTTCAATAGCTGTAAGTGTAGTCTCTAGTGTATCGAGTTTTGTATTGGTGGATGTTTGTAGTGTTTCTAAAGCAGCTAAATCAACAACCATAGCATCTAATACTGCATTATCAGTAGCAGATAGGTTTGCTGTTACAGTACCATCTACAGTTATTGTATTACCACCATCAGATATATGTAATGCCCCATCTGCATCAACTTGAAATGGGCCTACATCCCCATCTGTTATAGTTTGAGGTGATGATTGATATAAACCACCTACTAATGTATGCTTAGATGTACTATCTGTCCAATCTGCGTCATCTACATAAATAGAATCATTAGCTCCACCAGAAGATATTTCTACATATAAAGCTCCATCTGCATTCATTTGGAATGGAACATAATCTCCATCCGTTCCACCTAATTCTGCTAATGTGTCATTTCGTACACCTAATACAAAATTACCAGTATCAGTACTTGTATGCTCAGAATCTTCAGCATACTCTGCACCTGCTACAATGTCTACTTGTAGCGCAGTTTCTCCTGAGTTTAAAACCTTGTTTAAAACTTCTTTAGTTTGATATTTTGGAAAAGCCATATTTCTTTCCTTTACCCCCCGCCACCGTCATTTAAGACAATTATCTAAAGTCTGATGGTAAAATAACTCTTGA
>Ga0080013_1006710_pt1 | contig 10115 bp, 17 predicted proteins | sample ETNvirenome_6_85_FD_69236 | JGI IMG/M metagenome (GOLD analysis project Ga0080013, IMG submission 69236) | Marine viral communities from the Pacific Ocean - ETNP_6_85 (SPADES assembly) (version 2) | ecosystem: Environmental > Aquatic > Marine > Oceanic | place: Pacific Ocean | collected 2013-06-19
ATGGGGTTACGTGACTTTGTCTGATTGCTATGCCTGGCTGAACCTCGATGTTGGTAAGCAACAACTAATGAACAACTCAATTACCGACGTTCTCAAGAGTCTTGGCTACGAGCGCAAGACGATCAGACGAGTTGTCGGCGCACGTCAATCACGGGTTTGGAAGTGTCCAGACTGACTCAGTCTTAGACAGTCTCAGTGAGACACACTTTGCGGCTCCTGTTAGGGGCTGCTTTTTTATGCCTGAGTGTGCTGATCAGGTTTATGTGTTACGTCCTTGATCGCTGTGATCACCTGCTGCATCATGAGTCTTACTTTGTGTGACTACTGAATCACCCTTTCTATAACCTCTCTGGGGATATTCAGCTCAAAAAGCTCCTCTCTTGCTGCTTAAATTCCTCGCTATAGTGAATTCAATACACGGGTTTTTTTGGTTGTCCCCTAAAACCAAAGGGGGAAGAAAATCCTGAGAGAAGGTAGAAGAAGGGTGATTCGGGGGTAACACGGTCACACTCCTACGATTCGCTACGTTGTGTCTGCCTGAGCACACAGTCAATGAATGGCAGGACATTTCCGCCAACACAAGAGCATCCTCTCTATGGGCAGGATCGAGTCATTGTCGATCGGCTACTCCTGGCTGATGGATCACAGAAGCAAGACATCATTGATGCAGCAAGGCTTTTCATTAGGTATGACGGGGCCAACGGCTCAGCTGACATCCAGCACGACCTCGTCAATATCCTGCAGAAATGGGGCATGAGCCGTGATGATCTCAATCTTGCGGCTCGAATGATCTGGACTAGTAACTGGCGGCCAGATCGAGACAGCGGTGAAGACCTTGAAGTTGGATCAGGCGCGGGTTAGTCAGACCGCTTTTTGAGCAGTGACTCTCTCTCGATGGCACGGAGCCGACCTTCGTGATCATTGAAGTGTCCCTCAAGTACGCGAATGTCTTGATTGAGTTCACTCCTCAACAGCTGCATTTCCCTGAGGATGGCTTCCATTCCTTTCTTCATTGAGCCTTGCTCGAAGGCCATTCGCCATAGGGCGCCAACTCCCGCTAAACCGAGCGCTATAAGTGCAGGTGCCTCAAGCATTGTCTAAAAAGAATTGCCTTCTATTACCTTCATTCTATGGACAATATTAAAGTACCCAAGGCTCCTAAGGAATGGTCTCAGCGTTTCCTGGTAATTGCATCCCATGTCGCAAGTTGGAGTAAAGATCCATCAACAAAGGTCGGGGCAGTTGCAGTCAGAGACAGGCGAATACTAGCTACTGGATTTAATGGACTACCAGCAGGTGTCACTGATTCAGATACACGATTGAAGGACAGAGAGACGCGATTAGCAATGACTATTCATGCCGAGCAAAACTGTGTAGCCTATGCAGCAAGGGCTGGCATCTGCCTAGCTGGCTCAACAATTTATGTATGGCCATTGTTTACCTGCAGCAACTGTGCGGCAATCCTTATTCAAGCAGATGTCAATAGAATTGTTGTGCCAAACTTCGTTGAACCTATCCGCTGGAGTGCATCATTTGATCGCGCCAGGGAAATGTTTATTGAGGCTGGTGTAACTGTCGAGCGAATCCCGATGAGAGGACCTATCAATCCCGCTTTAAGTGATGACTCGACTGACCCTGATTGGCCATGATTATTTGATGCTTGCAATTCCTATATGTCACGCTAGCTTGGCACTCAAGCTGCCAGCCTCGTCTTGCGCGAATGCCTGAACTCCAGCTCGGCCACCGTGTCTTCCATTCCTCCAGTGAACGGTACGGTTTTGTTGTGGGGAATGTACAGATGACTGGCTGGAATAAGGCGCTAGTCCCAGTCGCAATTGAAGGGTCAACTCGTTTTGAGTATTGGCCTCTAAGGCGCACACAGTTACGTCCGCTTGCGGAACAACTGGTTGGGATGGGAGGCAGTTACAAATCTCCGAAAGGTTTTCCGCTCATCACCTAATGACAACTATCCACAATCAAGTCGTCACCTTCTCTGTCGGGGATCGTGTACGCGAGAGAGCGTACCAAAAAGAAGCTTTTGGGAGAGCTCTGCTGCCTCAAGACAAGAGAGATAAGAAGACTCTCTATTACAACAATGCACGAGTCGGACAGATCGTTCAGATCATTCAGAAGCGGAATAAGAAGGGCGGTCGAGTTGAGTATCTCGATATCCTCTGGGATGGATACAAGACTCCCTCGCAGCACATGCGTAATCGAGTTTCAAGAATAGAAAATCGGTAGGTTTTAGAAAAAACTACCCATGGCTAAATGGCCCATCCCTCCTGATCTTCATTCGCGAATTGAAGGCGGGCCATTGTGTCCATTCTCTGAGCACTCACTGGGCTCCAAGGATGGCCGAGTTCCGCGCTATGACGACAGCCATGCCTGTGTCAGATGCATCAGCGCTCTAACAGAAGGCAGGCTGACACTCGATGTCCACAAGATTCACAAGTCCTATCGCCGCCGATTCCTAGAGTTCTGGTCATTCGTCGACATCAATACAGATGATCCAGATGAATGCTGGCCATGGCGAGGGCTGTATCACAGTCGAGCAAATTCAAGCTATTTCTCAATCCCACGACACTGGAACAAGGGCCGCCAATACTCAGCGCCAAGAGTTGCTACGTGGTTCAGCTGGGGCGACATTGGCCGACTACCGCTAAAGAATATATGCGGGGATAACAACTGCTGTAACCCGCTACATATCAGAGTGCGCGGCGTCCCGCACTATTTCCACAACCGGCATATGGCTCTAGTTGATTTGGAATTTAGCTCCAACAAACTAATCCATGAGACTCATTCCTTCCTGGAGACAACGAAAGAAAAAGATCCCAGGAACTTCCAACGCATGGAAAGAAGTAATAAGCTCTGGATTGATTTCCGTTTACTAGCTGACGGACCAATTGATTTGAAAGAGTTTGTTGCTAGACATTTAGCTGAAGAGGAAGAGACTACTTAGGTTTAAGAGGCCAAGTTATATGCATTGCCCACACGAGTGCAAAAGCAAGGCAGAATACATATGTAATAGGCAACATTAATGGAAGACCTTAAAGAACAACCTTCTGAAGATTCCCCTAAGCAAAAGAAAAAAAGCGCTTTAGGAAAAATTAAAGACGCAATACTTCCCGATCAAGACGAGCAGGCTGCTATCATTTCGACATTAGTTCGCATCGGCGTATTAATCTGGTCTGGTGGTATCTTAACGCTTAACTATGTAACAATCCCAGGCCTCTCACAGCAGAAGATAGATCCTACTTTTATTGCCAGTGTTTTTACAGGAGTTCTCAGTTCCCTAGGAATTCAGACAGCATCTAAAAAGGGTGATGGCACAATGAAGATGGCTGAGGACCAAAAGGATAAGGTTACCAAAAAAGACATGGAAGAATTAATCGCAAAGGCCACAACCACAGGGCCGACTCAAATCATCAGAGTTGAACAAGGACCAATCAGGATCATCGGCGCTACAGACGAATCACCTACCCACAAAATGTAATGACTGAACCACTTTCATTAGACGCTACGCAGGAAACAAAGCTAGTAGTCCTGCAACTTAAAGTTGAGCGCCTCGAAGAGAAGCAGGGCGAACTACTCGAACGAGTAAAAGCCGTGGAGAAATGGGTTATCGGTGCGGCAGCAGTCGTCGCCGCAGGGACCACATTACTAGGGCTGCTTGCTCAGATCTCTAAGGCATATTTATGATCTAGTGCTATTTTGTATAAAATGCAAATAATAAGCCAAGAAAAATAGATGCCTTTCCCAATGGATTGGATCCCTACTCCCTTAAGACGTTTCGCAACTGATAGGCTCGATGATTTAAGAGCGGCAGGCGTTACTATCTCTGATGGAATAGACCACGCCGCCACTCAACTCAGAGACGCCGCCAGTCAATATAGAGACGGAGTAATTGTTCCTGCTATTGATACTGCTATGGAAGAAGGGAATCTTCCAGGTGATGTAGGAATGTATGGTAGATATCTTACCGGAACACAAGTCCCTTTGACAAAATTCCCTGCAGACGTCAGAACAGCAGAGCAAGCAATTGCTAACAAGCTTCTTGAACTAAACGGAGAATCTTTTGATCCACAAAATTACAAAATGACAGGATATAGTGATGCTGGTTGGAATGGAACCAACAATGCCACTACCCATACCCTTGGGCAATATCTAGTAGAAGATGGAATTGTTTTAGACCGATATGATTTTGATAAGAATAATGGTTTTACACAACCGGGTACAACTTATTTGTCACCCCGCAGCAAAAAGACACTCGAAGACCCAACCATTTTCGATAAAGTTGAAAGTGAGGGACAGTTTGAGCACGGAGGTATTTTCGGTCAGCCTCCACTAGTACAAGATCTTGCAAACCTAGCTGGCAATTTATCGCAGAGACTTGGTCTTATTAATCCTGGATCTGGCTATGAAGTAAGGCTTAACACAGAGCGTTAACTTCTATCATTAAGTAAGTAAAAGTAATTATCGTTTGAAATGAAATGGTCATTAGCGGCTTTGCTGTTCATGTTTGTAGCGCCTGCACATGCCGACATTATCCATAAACTGAGTCACTCAACACAGCTAACAGTTGATGCCGCAGCATCTGTTGCTACGAGGCAGGGCTCGACGTACTCCGTCAGCGGCTCCAATATTAAGGTCGGCACTGGTAATAGTGATGTGTTCGGTGGATTAACAGCAGGCTCAGCATCAGCAGCAGCGACACTTAGGCCTCACAGCACCTACGAAATAAATACAGCGGGGCAAGCGTTTAGTTTTTCTGAAAGCTATACCCAAGGTGACGCAATTAATGCCATCAATAGTGGCAGCACCGTGACCAGTGGAGTAGTCCCATCTCTCCCGGCCTACGGATCAGTCACAACATATAGCGGTGGCGTCGCAGGCAATCTTGCGGGCTCAATTACATCCGCTGCTGGTGGAACAATTTCGTTAACATCAGGTGGTGCTGGTACTACGGCCATTGGTCAATACACCAGCGAATTAAGCGTCTTGCAGTAATGACTGACTTGTTCTTGCTATTAAATATCCTGGCAATTTTTGCCATCTTTGTATTACTTGGCTGGCTTCTAAAAGTCGCCTTCGAGAACTCCCATCCCAATCATCCACGGTGAGAACAAAGTGCTTACTGCTATTACTTTGGCTAGGCATTGCCCCTGCTGAAGCTGTTCCTGTGGTCCCGTCATTTACTCAGGGAAGCATGACCAGCCGCACAGAGCAAACTACTAAAATATCAGAGCAAATACTTTCAACTGACTATGCTACGGGTTGGCAATATACAGTAACTGGTACTAATGTTGCCCCCTCTGGCGGATCATTAACTCCCGGCACATCCTCAGTTACACAAGATATTGATGGGACATCCTATACATGGCAAGGATTAAATCTCAATCAGAAACCAAACTGGAGCATCGTAACTCCCGGCGGTGGATTTCAGTTCACAGAAACTTATTCGGGACCAGGGATGTCAAATACCACCCACATCATTCGCGACACCGAGATCGAATCAGTTACAGAAACTACATCCGTATTCCAGCAATAATCTTCAGTGTACTGGCGTTATTACCCCAACCTGCACGCGCTAACGGTAATATTGGCGGCGTCTCTGCCACTGCTAATCCTGTTGCCACTTCTAGTGGGTCCGTCACTAATCAAGCAGTCCAAGTGTTATCAGGGCCATACCCAACCTCGCAATTCGGTGCAGGAATTAGCTGCCAAGGACCAATACTAAGTATCTCCCCCTACGGAGGGGCGACCAAAAGCTGGACTTTACCTTTCGAGGCTTACTTTGACACGCCTGTCTATTCGACTATCGATGCAGATGAAGATGGCTACATCGATGATCCGAGTGAAATCCTTTACAACGTCCCAACTCGGACAGGCCAAAAAGATAACTACAGCCTTAATGTAGGACTCAGCGCGACAATCAGCTTTCCTCTTGATGGCTCAATGCAGCGTCGATGTAAAGAGGCTGCTGACGCTAACATCGCAATGATGAAACAACTGACAGCGAATAAGCGTCTGGACTTTGAACTTGCCCGACTCAAAAATTGTGCAGACCAGAAACTGCGAGGCGTCAGTTTTCATCCGAAGTCTCCCTACTACTCAGTGTGTGCTGATGTCGTAGTAACGCTGCCACCAGGAGGACTTCCTCAGCACCGACATGAAATCACTTCTTCAGAGCCCTCTGCTCAGCCCGCCTCTGTTGGGGAGACGATGGCTTTGCCTTCCCGCGAATAGCCGCAATTTTTTTAATGACCTTCTTCACTGTTGGCTTAATTGCTTTCAGCAGAATGTCGCCCAACGGCTTAGCTAGCAGAGCGCTGACGACTCCCACTGCTGCAATCGTCGCAGTTGTGATAACGATGGGAATATCAGGGAGCTGCTCGTTGATGATTTCCCCTACAGGCATTGCCTCATAACGAGTGACGCACTTGCCGTCTTTCATCTCATAGGCGATGACGCGCTTAGTACGACTCGCATTCATCGAGCCTATCGGTCGCGCATCTGGAAGTGGGCACGGAAGGATAATCGCCGGTATAGCCGCAGGGGGAGGGGTTTCCCCTGCGGTTTCTTCTGTTTTTTCATCGCCGCTAATTTTCGGGACCTGAGCGGGACTGGATAAAACTAAATCTTCTGGCGTGTAGTCGATTGGATTGAACGAGGGCATGCCCGCATCACAAAAGACCATCACGCCTCGTTCATCATCCGTGGCTAATGACTTGTTTTTTTTATTGTCTGGGTGAGCTTCAATGCACCCTGGTATATCAATTATCGGCACACCGATCTGCAGTGAAATCGGCGGTTCTGCTGGGACGCTATTAGACGGGATAGTGCGCCAGATTTGAACATCTGGTATCCCATCCAGCCGGGAGCCGCCAATTGGATTTATTCCAATATCGGGAATCGGCACGAGTTTTAACTGATGCTCTTAGAAAGGAAAGGGAGAAGGCACAGGTAGACCGCCAGCAGCACCAGCTCCTGCGCTGCCGCCTGGAGTCATTGGAATTGCCGGACCCGAGACATCAGGCAGCGAAGGCATCGCACCACCAATCAAATCTGGCAAAGCATCTGTCACTTGATCCATGACAAATTGCTTTGCTTTTTCTTGATTGGCTGGATTGGTTGCATATAGATAGGCGAATACACCTGCTCCGGCAACACTGCCCGACAAGACCAATGAAACGACTGCGATTACATCAAGTAGCTTGCGCATTTTTATGACTTAGTAAAAGACCCGCCAAGCGTTATTAGCAAAGCGGGAGATAAGTTAAACTAATGAATCAAGATCAGAAGGAATACTTCAGACCAGCTTTGGCTCCATAGTTATTGTCATCGTCAGCAGTGATGAATGCGAGCTCTCCATATGCACCAAGGTTGGGCGTAATTCCGAAGTTTCCTCCAACTTTTCCGCTGAGTTCGGTCTCGCTGTCGCCACCGTCAGGGGCAACAAATGCTGGGCCTGCTTGAATATAAAAGCCTGCATTCTCGTTAGCGGCTTCGTAGCCAATAGCCAAATCTGTCACGGATCCCAGGCTGTCACTACCGACAAATCCTTGGTTATATTCTGCATTGACGTATACGCCAGCGAAGGCGGCTGAGCCAGAGCTTAATAGGGCGAGCGCAGCTAAAGTAGCTTTAATCATTCTTGTGTGTTTTTGGTTCAAACATTCCAAATGCTAGAGGAAATTTAGATACGACTATTCGTGCAGACCGTCTAACATGTATTTGATTGAATATTCTGACTAGTTAATGGCTGATAATTATAATCCCTCGGGCTCCTTACAATTCGAGAGAACTGACAAGCATCGGCTCGGGCGCATCAAAGGAAAGTGGGAAGATGCCATGATGGCTGAGATTCCTGAAGCCAATGAACGTGCATGGAATCAAGGTGCTGAGGAAGTTACTGATGGACAGGTTGATTCTCACGCAGAAGTTAGGGCAATTGGTGATTGGTATAGAAGTAAACTGAAAGAGGGCAATGAAGAGCCTGCTCCTGCTATTCAAAGAGAGCCATCACAAGAACTACTAGATGTCAGAGAGGAATGGGATCATTTCGAGGGCAGGCGAGGAGAAGGCAGCATCCATTACAACCCAACTAGCGGCAGGACAGGTGCAGCTGATTATGGAAATAGAGCCACTGACGATTACTTCAGTCGATTCATTCCACATCTCAATGTACAAGCCAATTTAGAAGCGCTTGAAATGGGAGACGCCGGTAGTCGTCATTCAGACAGATTTGAAGGCGAAGTACCTAAACTAGACAGCTCTGAGATTAAAGACGTGTATGACTACTACTCCAAGAAAATCTCTAAATAACTTAGACTGTATAAATCAAATAGCCTACAATCGCCAGACCCTAGATGACTTTTTACGAACTTGGCTGGAGGGCTGGAGATTCAGGTGGCGAGACTCCCTGGAGAGATGCCTGGAGCACGGGCAGTTATGCTCAGCAGTTGAGAGGAGTCGGTAACGCCGATCCTGATTACTTAAAGCGTTTTGAAGCTCTTGGAAAGAGTGATTCTTCAGTTGATGATGATGAAGGCTGGCGCACTGTAACTAACCTTCGGAATAATGATTCGGCTAATATTGACTCAATAAAACAACAGGCAGCAGAATGGAAAGCAAAAGGCTTTGACGTTCGTGTTCAAGACCTTGATGATAGGCATGGCGCTAATTGGGCTGACCTAGCTGTCCGCAGGGGCAAAGGACAGCCGGTGGAAGCTACTCCGCATGAGCCGTCACAACAACTGCTGGATACCAGGGAAGAATGGGATCAATACGAGAATCGGCGCGGGGAGGGGAGTATTCACTATGACCCCACCAGCGGTGATGGCGTCGCCGCTGCGGCGGATTACGCGAACAGAACTTCGGACGATTACTTCGGTCGATTCATTCCACATCTCAATGCACAAGCCAATTTAGAAGCGCTTGAAATAGGAGACGCCGGTAGTCGTCATCTAGACAGATTTGAAGGCGCAGTGCCAGAGCTGGCCAGCGGTGATATCAAGGATCTATATGAGTATTACTCCAAGAAGATAACAGCCTGAAGCTAGACTATAGCGAGGATCATCAACTGATGGCCATGACTTATGGAAAGTAAAAGATACAAGAAGCATCAAGAGGACTCTCTCTTAAATTTTTAACTCATCTCACTACGAAAACATTACTCAGTAATCGATCATGCCATCAGGTAGACACAGGTCCAACTTAAAACGTATACAGGCAAAACTCAAAGCTAAACAATGGAGAAAGGACGATAACTGGAAGAGTATACAGGGTGGATTTAATCCAGACGTGTTTGATGATCTGGATTCCGATACTCGTAAGAGGCTGCTCGAACACAAGATTGGCCCTCGTGTCCTGATGGGAGACGACCATATAGATGCCCAGAGCGCTCTCGAAATAAACCAGTGGTCTGACGGTGAAATCAGAGGGCTAGGGTATACCAGTTATTTATCAGATGATCAAAAAGCGCATGTCACTAACCGTGGCTATGTGCAGGATGCCGCCTGGGAAATGGGGCTATCCGGCATCGAGACAAAAGAGGATCTAAATAGATTCCTAGATAGAACAGAAGCACTGAAAGCTGAGCACGGAGACTTCGATTGGGGTCCCGAGGCCACCATGCTATTCCGAAACCAACCCGCGACGACTGAAGAGCCTATAGAGACCCCCACACCGGAGCCTGAGCACGAGCCCAGCCAGCAACTAATCGACACTCGTGACCAGTGGGATTCTCGGGGAACTGGTGGCTCGATTCATTACAACCCAACTAGCGGTGGAACAAGGCCAGGCATGGTTGATGGCGTCGCCGCTGCGGCGGATTACGCGAACAGAACTTCGGACGATTACCACAATCGATTTATTCCCCACCTGAATCTGCAAGCCAATTTAGAAGCGCTAGAAATGGGAGACGCAGGTAGTCGTCACTTAAATAGATTTGAAGGTAAAGTCCCCGAGTTAGCAAGTGATGACATTAAGAACTTGTATGATTATTACTCCAAGAAAATCACAGCCTAAATCTCTACCTTGAGTATCATTTAGGTATGTTCTTACCATCCACAGATGGAAGTTATCCTCGTTTTAGCCATACTAGGCGCGTCGTT
>Ga0080013_1006711_pt1 | contig 10114 bp, 14 predicted proteins | sample ETNvirenome_6_85_FD_69236 | JGI IMG/M metagenome (GOLD analysis project Ga0080013, IMG submission 69236) | Marine viral communities from the Pacific Ocean - ETNP_6_85 (SPADES assembly) (version 2) | ecosystem: Environmental > Aquatic > Marine > Oceanic | place: Pacific Ocean | collected 2013-06-19
TCCATTCCCTCCGAGCGTCCCTTATACATTGCGAGAAGTTCAGTGTCCATAGTGTTTTGTGTATATCTAAATTCGATTTATATAATTTCAAATTATTTAATTAAAATTTCAAATTATTTTTTCAAATTTATTTTTATGTATATCTAAATTCAAAATATATAATTTCAAATTATTTGGGGTGTTTTTTGTCATCTTTTTTTTCAAATTAAAATTTCAAATTATTTTACTCGTCATCATCATCACTTTCATGATCACTTAGTATGGGTTCGCTATGGACTTCAATTGCCATAGAATGTATGGGTGTGTTATCTATGATAGAGTTCTGACGATTAGCGAGTAAGATAATTTGATTAAAAAATTGTAATAGATTTTTATCAGTTATTAACCGTTTTATTTCTTTGACTTCAATAACATTATTTAAATCCATATTATATTAAAAATAAATTAATTCGAGAATGTAACCATACCATTAGCATTGAAATAATAATGCTGGTCGTAAATAATCCACATATGAATATTCTTATTTTCAACACCCGAACCAACAGCATTAACATTCAAGATTAAGTTAGTTTCTTGCGACATAGTCTGTGTATCAACACCCGCTTCTAGTGCCTCGTGCTGGAAACTAGTAAGGTCAATCCCGAAAGGACAGAACGCATGAACGTCGTCACTCTGCGGGACAAGATTACCACCAAGACCATCACCATTATCACCATCCGCCAAACCTGCCTGATCTGTTCCATAAGTTATAGAATTTAGACGACCAGAAGGATTTACAAATCCTAGAGTCCCGAATGCTTTGGCAAGTTCCATAACCGATTCACCACGCCTTAAAGCACCAGCAGCAACCGCCGGACCAATACTCTCAATTGCTGTAGGAGGATAGACAACTGATCCAACTTTCGCTTGATAACTATCAACATTAGCAGATCCACAGAAACTTAAACTATACGAATTGCTTAGTGCTAAGGCACCACCACCATTCGTATAATCATCACTCTGAGCAATCCAGAATAACGAATTAATACTCCTCTTGCGAGAAGGCATACGGACAACAGTTTCACCAGTAGTATTAGCGGGAACAAGACCAACTTGGTGTTCCCAGTCCTGACCACTAATTGCTAACTGACCACCCATCATCTGCTGAGTCTGGCGAATCTGATCCATAACGTCGCGCCCTACTTCAATTAACTGAGCAGTGTAAGAAATCTTACGAACAACAATATCACCTACAGCGGGAGCACCACTCCATACACCAACATTCGCAGAAGGGGTCATGGTTAGAGAAATTGTAATCGGGGCATCTTGACGAACAAGAGGTAGAGGAATTAACTTATCTTGAGTAAATAGACCAGAAGTAATAGGCATTGTAAAACGATAAACTCCGCCGACGGGAATCTGAGTATCAATATTATGTTTGAAGTTGCCATAACTGTCACCACCTAGACCGGCAGCAGCGGGAGCAACGGCACCAGCAAAACCAGCAGCACCATTATTACCGCGCTGACCTTGCGTTAGACTTTCAGTCATCTGACCATTCCACGAAACTTGAACCGGATTTAGAATAGCAGAGTGAAGACGATTGTATGCTTGACATTCCGAGAGAACACGCCCACCCTGTTCAATGCGAAGTGTATCAAAAAATACGGCACCACCGCCAGAATCAAAACCACAAGTCTGAGCAGCATTATTATTAACAACTTCAAATTCAAGATAAGAGTGTTGTGTGTCTAATAGACTATTCATTGATGCGATTTCAATACGGATTTCATTAGAACCTGCCGCATTAAAAGTGGTTCCATTCTGAGGAAAGAAGCGACGGCGACGGGCAATCGCGGGGACACTAAGAGGTAAGACATCTTGATAGTTTATGTTTTTCGGTAGAGCGCGTTCCATTATTATAATGTAATAATAGATAAAAAATTTAAATTATAAATTTATTTTAGTTTGTTAGAATTATTTGATTCAAATATTCAGCGCGACTCAAGGCGGTGTAAAACATTCTTAATTCACTTAACTTATTCATATCAATAATTAATTTTTGTTTTGCTGTTTCACCTTGAATAGAATGAATTGTAAATCCGTGTCTTAATTCATGCTTTACACCATTAGGTTTATGATAGATAATATCACCATTACTATGATCTAATGTATTTTCTAATACCATATATTTTTCTGTATCTTTATATTTTTCAGTATATTTATCTTTAATCTTATGAGTAGAACAGATAATTAAATCTTTCGCATCATAATCAAAATCTTTGACTAATTCTATTCCTAATACTTTGTTGTCCTTAATTAAGTCGTGTATATAAAATTCTTCATTATCAATTAATTTTCTTAAATAATCTAATCTCTTTTTTAATCTCGGACACTTACACCTTCTATTCGTTGTATGCTCTATTACTGGATAATTATCAACTTTAAATTCTGGTTGTTTCCCCGTTGCTATTGTTTGAACTGGTGGTAATTGATATCCTAAATCACCACAAAATATTAATTTATGATATTTATATCTATTGATAATTAATTCTTTATGAGCGTCAGTCATCATAGATATTTCGTCAATAATAATAGTCGAATAATTATTATATAAAACACGCCACTTATCGGGGTCGTCATCCACTAACCAGAAATTTACTTTAACGTCACAGTTATATTCATTAGATTTATTTCGTGCTAGTTTCCATGAAGGGGCAATATACAATACATTACATAATCCCTTATCAGTTAAATTTTTATGAGTCTTACCACAACCACCAGCACCCGTATGTATTTCAATTCTATTATTTTCTCTGAATTCTGGAAATTCATAAATTTCATTCTCTAAATTGCTAACATACTCTTTAGTTTCAATCCAAGCACACGTATTTTTATCTTTATAATCGAATAATTCATCTAATTCTACTTCACCTTTAAAATAGATACCATCCACTTGAACTGCTATAATATTTTCAAGTTTAATTTTTAATAATTGATTCATTAAATTGATTCTAGCATAAGACGATATAAAATTTGCTATGTGTATTTGATGATATACTCTTTTTGATTTATATTCAATTATGCCAGTTCCATTATAACTATTATAACTTACGTTTGCTTCATTGTTCGCATAACTATTTAATTTCGCATATTCTAAATCTTTACAATCAAAATTATATCTTGTATAAAAGTTAAGTGTTTGAAGACATCCATACCACTTACAATAATGACTAACACCATCTTCTTTTTCATACATACCCGTAGTCGGTTTTATATCTTTTGCTAATTTTGTATCTCCTGTAAATTCAATATCAAATCTTGAACCCCAGCAACCACCTACAATATCAAACTCTATCCCTAGAGATTTATAATATTTTAATTCTGGAGAAGGATAAGCATTACCATTATGAAACACTTTTAATTTTTCAATTATATCATTGCCATTATATTTGATATTATTGACTTGATATATACCCAATCCAATAATTTTATCTGTCTTTCTAAAATCAGTTACTTTGCCTAAATACCCTTCATAGAATTTACAAAACTCCGCACGTGTATAAGACTTATTCATATCTATGTGATTCACTATATCTTCATCCATCTCTTCATACTCTTCTTCTGAGCAAAATAGTATTGATTGATTTGAATGACAATTTTCTCTTAAAAATTCACTTAGTTCTGGATTATTATAATATTCTATCTTATAAGCGTTTAAATCATTCTTTTCCTGAAACTCTTCTACTGCCCGTCTATATCCTTCTTCACTTGATATTTTATATATTGTATCTAATGTATTGAGTTGTGTTATACCCGTTTTACATTCTTTCCATAAAAGCATCTCATCACTGTCACGAACTTCATTAAATTTTTTGATAAGTTGTTCTTTGCTAACTTCTACATAGTCGTTTAAATTTCTCACTTCATTCAATTCAATGTGATTTAATCTTGTATTTAGATATCTAAATACTCTCTTTGGTTTCTTTTGACTTCTGACTTCTATAAACTTTGTATTTTTATCTATGGTGCTAGGTAAATCAATTTCTATACCGATTTGTAATTTATTACATACTTCCGCAATCCTATCTTCTGGAATACCATTATCTTTAAACTCTTCTTCAAAATTATTACATTCTTTAATAAATCTAGAGTAATTATATTTTGCTGTTCTACTTGAAGCGTCTTCAAGTTTTGCTGCCGCCCAGTCTCTGATGGGTTTTAATAAACAGTTAGTTATCCCCTCCATAAAATATTGATTGTAATTACTCCCGCTAATTTTATCCATAGTTAATATTAATATTTGTGCTTGAAATTTTATTTCTAATCCTTCATTAAATTGCTCTGATAATACCGTCGCTTCACTATCTACTATAAATAGATAACTAAAATCATTCCACCATGAAGAATATCCAGCATTCGGGACGTCTGCTGTATCAATATTTTCGCGAACTGCGTCATCGACTGTATATTTTACAACTACTTTAATTTTTTTCCCAGCATAATTTTTAAACAACTCATAAAGATAACTCATCGGGTGTTTTTTTGTTGCTCGATAATTTCCGTATGTTATTCGTCTTACATTAGACCAATCCTTCTTTGTCTTAATACCCGTAAATCTGTCCAATTTCGCGTCATAATTAAATTCGGGTGGAACTATATTTGCTGGATCAAATCCTTTCTTAATGAAATATCTATAGATTTTTTTAGCAGTAGTTCCATACGGGTTTATTGTGACATATTTATCGGTGAAGGGATTGTATAATTTTTCTTTCTTCATATTATTATATATTATATAAATATATTTTATTTTTAAGTGTTTTGATTTTATGACAAAATAAATTCAAATTAAATTTCAAATTATTTAATTAAAATTTCAAATTATTTAATTATAATTTCAAATTATTTTTTAAAAAAAAAATTTAGTAACTATAGAACCACCCTTTAGATATTTCTTCTTGTCGTTTAACTTGATTTTTTAATATTGTATCTTCATCCAATTTATTTAATATAATTTTTAAATCACTCTTAATACAACCTACATCAACTTTCATACAATCTAATTTTTTTTGTATATCTAATAAAGTGTCTTCAACTCTCTGAATCGGTTTCGGGTTTTCCATTATTATTAGTATTATTATATATTTTATTTATTTCAATAGTTGGAAAATATTTAAAACACCTATAATCTTTTTTCTTTTTTTTCTTACTTGATATATCTGCTACTTGATTATAACTTAAACCAAGCGATTTTGCCAAGTCAGTTAGATTATCAAACTCTTGATTCATTAATACATAATTAGTATCAGAGTGATAGATTTTACAATTAAATCTCATACTGTTATATAATATATAATATTTTATTTTTTAAGTATTGTCAAATTAACAAAAACTATATTACGGGTAAAGTTTGATACAATACACAGTTTTTTAATATTCCTCTTGGATTAATTAATCCGTGAAACCAGTTAGAAATTAATTGTGGTTCTATATCTAATACAAAACCAATATCTCTTATTGTCTTAAATTCCATTATTTTTAATAAATCTGATTTTTCTTCATCTTCAAATAACCATAATACCCAGTTACGTTTTTTCATTATACTATACTTAATATAATTATCTTGTTAATTTAATATAACCGCCACGAATGTGATCACTTGTTGAAGTTGTATATATTGTGATTAACATAATCTTATCACTTGCTCCCGCCATAGTTGGAGATAAACTAAATTCAGCATTAGTATTACCAGAAAAATTTAAAGAAGTATAACCAGTTCCCCCGTAGGTAGTAACACTGGCACACATAATAGTTCTACTAACTGCCGCCCCAGAAGAATCAGTTGCGTCAATTCTAACTGCTGTTGCTGTATAATCACGAGGTATAATAAAATATCCACAAACTTCAAGACTACTTGTTAATACTCTTATACTACCGTGTATCTTTGCTGAAAAATCGTCTTCAACACCTATATTAAAATAACTTGAATCATCATTAGGATAAAAATTACCCATCTCAATACTCATTCTTAAATCTCCAGCATAGTCAAATACATTCGGGGGGTGTATAATATTAGTGCTTGCCGTTAAATCTAAATTAGTAGGGGCAGTTGCTAAATTAATTGTCCTTGCTGATTCACCATTAAAGGTTGAACCACTTGTATAACTTAAATTTGTTCCGGCACTTAAATCTTCTGGAACTTTTAAAACTTGATTTTGCGCACCAGTTCCACCAGTATTATCTATAGTAATTCCATCATTATCTGTTGTAATAGTTCTATTTAAACCGCCAGTATTTGTAACTGTTACACCATTACCACCAGTTAGATTTAATTGAGTATTTGTATCAGTAGCATTGATTGTATCTGCTACACCACCATTCCACGAGGCACCACCACTTGTTAAAGTTAAATTTGTTCCCATAGTTAAAGCATTAGGCGTTATAGCACTATTTGTTCCCCATGATATAGAATTATCCGCACCATTAGATATTACGACTTGACCAGTAGTTCCGGGATCTAATGTATCACCTAATCTTAATTGTCCTGAATTATTTACACTAGTAAAATTACCTGTTCGTAATCCTGTAAAAGAAACCATTATATATATATATTATATTTATTTTTTTTTACTTAGATTTTTAACAAACATTGCTCTACGAAAAGTTGTTAGTGACGGATTATATTTACTATTTTTATCACGATAATTTTTAATAACATAATCAGCAAATTTATCTACACTCATACCTTTTGATTTTGCTTGTTGAGTGAAAGCACCTTCTTTAAGATTTTTATAAGGATTGTCGTTTTTTGATTTCTTAGGCATTCTTTATATCATTACTTAGAAATTTATTTTTCGGGGGTAAAATTATTCCAGCACCTTTATATAAAGCATTATAAGGAAAATCAAATTCTTGACAATAAGTTTCCCAAGATCGGACACAAGTATCTAATGACGGGCAATAATTATATCCACAACTTACACAGCAATCTCCTTCGTCTTTATGAATCGCTAATCCTTCTAATAATATATCTACGGGCGGTTCTTTTGGTGGTAAAGGTATTGACATTATCGCGGGCAATCCAAATAATATTTTAATTATATTCTTCATTATATTATATAAAATATTTTAATCTAAAAATAAACTAAATATTAAATCTTCTGGAACTCTGTATCTATCTAATCTGTTTGTTCCACTTCCATAATCTATTGATACGTCTTTTTTATGTTTTCCCTTTTTTTCTCCTACTGTATGAACATCCTTAGATACATTCAATTTATGCTTCTTACTCATATATATTGGTTTAATTGTTTCTTGACCTTCTGTATAACTACCAAATCCCTTTTCGTGTTTTCTTATTGCTCTTAAAGTTTCACTTTTACATAACAAATTATTATGTAATTTTCTTGTCTTACACTTTAAAGGTTTGCCTGTATCGTGCCTCACAGCACCATCAGTTGGTATTTCAATCATATTCCCACACTTACCACTTCTATCACAAATTAAATTATCCCAATCCTTTTTATTAGTCCAGATACGAGTTTTCTTTTCATAACCCCAGTCTGAATACATACAATAAGAAACGTCATAAAAATTTAAACCTTTAACTACGTCTCTTTTTTTTAAACAACCAGTTGCTGGATTTTCCATAAACCATAATTCGGGTTGAAAATAATCAATAATTTCTAATGTCTTTTCAATTAATTTATCACTCTCTCGCCTTCTCTGTTCTAATATATCACGTGTTACTACTATACCGTCTTTCTTTTTTCTACCTAACCAGCAATTTTGTAAATTACTATAATAAACACACGGAGGAGACGCCCATACTATATCAAATTCATTCTTAGGATATTGCTTATAATCAAATTCTAATATATCTACTTCATGATCAGCGGGTAATAATAAATCAACAGACACTACGTCCCAGTCTAATTTTTTACAACACTTGCCAACACTACCAGTCCCGCTAAATAACTCTAATACTTTAATCATTATATATATATAATATATTATTTTACTTAAAATTAAATTTTTTAGATTATGTAAAAAATATTTTCTACGATAAAGTAAAAGCATGGATGATATCGAAAAAGAATTAGATCAGAAAAATATTGAGAGAATTGATTATGGTGATGAAGGCGGTATGACTTTTAAGGCAGAACCCGAACCCGAACCCGAACCAGCACCAGTTAAACCAAAGAAATCAAAAAAAGTTAGAAGTCAAGCACAGATAGAGGCGTTTGAGAGGGCAAAGTTAAAAAGGGCAGAAAATATTAAAGCACGGCGTGAAAAAAAGGAACAAGATAAAATAGATAAAAAAGCAACTAAAACAAAAATTAAAGAACGGGTTACAGCAGAAATTCAAGAAGAGAAAACATTACCGGAAGATACACCACCTAAGCAGAGCATACCTTCGGTTAAACCTTTACAACGTCAAGTATCGGAACAACATAAGTCTAGCGCAAGGGAACAAGTAATTCAAAATCATTATTATTATTATGGAACTCCACCACCGCAACCACAACAAGAAGAACCGAAAAGAAAAAAACGAGGCAAAAAGAAAAGACCACCAACCCCAAGTAGTTCAAGTGAATCAGATTATAGTGATGCTGACGAACCGGAAACTTATAAAACACAATACAAAGAGGAACCAGTAGAACAAGCAATTCCGCAACAAACTAAAATTCCAAAATTCAAATTTAATTTCGCATAAATATATTTATATATAATATAATGTCTCAACCCGGTGAAGCAGAGATTGCTGAAGCAAAAAAACGCGGTAAAGAAAAACACTTAACTAAAAATTATAATTTTGCTGGACCCGGAACTTTTTATAAAGCACGAATGAAAGGAGGTGATTATTATGAAAATTTAATGAAAGCGGCAGGTCGCAAATTAGTTGGAACAAAACCTTATAATAAACCTTATGATAAGTTAGATGGGTGTGGCAAAGTTCATGATAAAGTTTATGCGGATCCCAAAGCAACGTCAGAACAAATTAAGGCGGCGGATAGAGAATTTCAAAAGTGCGCTCAAAAGGTTACATTAAAAGATGATGGCATTACTGATAAGTTAAGAAGTATTGCGGCACGTGTTGGATTTGAAGGAAAGATAGCATTAGAAGAAGCAGGTATATTCAGTAAAGGCAGTTATGCGGCAGGTGGAGAAACTACAAAAGAACACTTAACAAGAGTTGGTAAAGGTATCGGACGCTTTTTGATGGGTGCTACTGGTGCTTATTTAGGATTAAAAGGGGGTCAAGCAATTGCTAATAAAGGAACTAAAACAAAATAAACTAACTAAATATTTTTTTAAAATTTTTTATATTATTATAAAATATAATGAGCAGTTTTATTTCAGGCGTAGCGAATCCAATGACAGAAGCGTTATATAAACCACCACCAAGAAAACCGACACCACCAAAAACTCCCGGTTGGATGGTTCAAGGTCTCCATAAACCGAAGATGACAAAAGAAGAAAGAGAGAAATTTATTGAAAAAAAAAGAGAAGAATGGGCGGCACAGATAGATATAAAAAAAGGAGATCTAGGGGACGCTATTCAAGAACGAACGGATGCTTTTGTTACTCACGAGAAGGTAGAACCCAAGTTAGATTATGATGCTCTTGCGCGTGGTGATATTCATGCTGTATTAGGTGATAAATTTGATGCTATACTTCAAGAGTATGGACACAAACCAACTCGCCAACCTCCGACTAAAGGAACTAAAAACACTGGGGCAGAAGCATCAGTCAATTAAAATATAAGTTAGTATAAATCATGCCACACCGAGACCCCCGTAGTAAATTAGTAAATCCACAAAAAGCGATTCATCCTCCAGTAGTAGTAGGAACAGTTCATAAGAACCCGTCCAAGACACCTATGGTTGTAGCGGACACCAGCGTGAAGGAACACCTTTATGGGTGGGGTGGAACACGCACTAAATTAGGTAGTAAGGGTGCCACTGATTCAATTGGTGAGAAAAATAAACAACCTAAAACAAAGGGAACTAAAACTATTGAATTTGTGGCGGACCCAACTAAATTATATTAGTATAATATAGAATGTTTGGAATATTAGGAATAAGCGGTAAAGTTCTTGATGTAGCTGGTGACCAAATAAAGCAAGGAGCGA
>Ga0080013_1006712_pt1 | contig 10112 bp, 9 predicted proteins | sample ETNvirenome_6_85_FD_69236 | JGI IMG/M metagenome (GOLD analysis project Ga0080013, IMG submission 69236) | Marine viral communities from the Pacific Ocean - ETNP_6_85 (SPADES assembly) (version 2) | ecosystem: Environmental > Aquatic > Marine > Oceanic | place: Pacific Ocean | collected 2013-06-19
ATACATCGCCACGCAATGTGTGCCGCTTTTGGGCGAACTAATATAAAAACTTAGTGTAGATGTTTTAGCTGTCGATTGTCCGAAACATAAATCTTGAGCATTAAACCCTTCAATTTTATGGCCTATAAACCAGCCCTCTCCAGCAGCGACACCACTTTCAGCAGTCGTGCAGTCAACCTTCAAACATTTCCCAAACCCAAACGAATTGGGTCCATCTGCATCTGCTTGGGACAATGTTGCTCTAGCTTGAGGGGAGCCACGCTTAAGGAATGCGAATCTGTCCACTTGTCCGTATGTATTATCTGTCCCACCTACTCCTGTTGCAGATTCTCGTTGACCTACCGCACAAGAACCATTAATGACCATATTTCTGCCAGCACGCCCTCCAAATCCTGTCGCTGTGCCACTGTTGGCGATAGTTGCTCCACTTGCTACAGTCAAAGTACTGCCTGAAAGAACAGTAAAAGTATTGGCAGTAAACTGGAAATCATCGGCTCCAGATATACGGATATCTATCTGATCATCTGTATCTGCCGTAATACTGGTATCGGCATCTGCATCAAGTATCAACTCAGTGCCATTCATATCAATGTTGCTGCCAGTCTGTACTTCAAAAGTGTTAGCTTTGAAAGCAAAGTCGTCTGCACCAGCAATACGAATATCAATCTGATCATCGGTATCAGCAGTGATTGATGTATCAGCATCTGCATCAAGAATTAATTCTGTGCCGTTCATATCAATGTTGCTGCCAGATTGAACTTCAAACTTATTTGCTTTAAATGCAAAGTCATCAGCCCCAGCAATCTGAACATCTATTTGATCATCTGTAGATGTATGAAGGCTCGTATCTGAGTCTACATCTAAAAATAATTCTTTCCCATGAAGAGACTTTGGGCCTATATATCGCATTATGTGATCTCCATAATTGACAGACAGACATCAACAGCACCACTTCCTGTTACCGTTAATGTGTCCGTTGTCTCCATTACAATTTTATTACCCGATAGTAATTCTAAGGTACTATTTGCAGGAATACTGGTAGAAGTAACTAATTCTACATCCTGATTAGCTTCATTATTTGCTCCTGCCCTATTGCCTGTATCTGTACCTAAAGTTACTGAAGTAGTTACGGCACTACTAGTTGTGTTACCAACCATTAAACCTATAACTATTGTTGTCGTACTACCAGCAACCGTATATATTACGTCAGCAGAGGTAACTCCTGCTTTTGTTACAACTTTAAAAGTATTAGCCATTATTTATATCCTCTTTGTAATCAGCCTAAAGCAATCGCCATAGCTACTGGGTCTGCTCCAGCAACATACGTAGATATATCAGAAGCAGGAATTTGTTTTGTTGTTGTGCCATCAATAATTATAAAGGCATCTGAATCCGCTATCGTAATTGAAGACGTTGACTTAGCTGATCCATCCAGTAGATTTAACTCCGCTGCTGTTGACCCTACATCTGTTCCACCAATGTCTAATGTTGTTACAGATATCTCACCAGCTACAGTTAATACTGCTGAACCTAATGTCAATAAGTCAGTATCACCCGCACCACCGATAGTACCGCCCGATTTAATTACAAGATCATCTTTGACAGTTAGAAGTCCTGCTGAACTAAGTGTCAAAGCGTCATTCGTGGAAGCAACACCAATCGTACCGCCATCTTTGATCATTATATCGTCAGCTACTGTTAGTAGACCTGCTGAACTTAACGACATCTTTTCTGAGGCTGCTTCACTAGCACCAGTTCTAAATGAGAGTTTAGTAGCATTATTATCTGCTGCAAAATCTCCCTCCGATACTGCTGCAATTCCCGCTGCAACCAAAATAGCATCGGTTCCAGTACCCTCATCTGGTGCTTGAAAGTCAATCTTACCAATTACATCATTGGCAGCAATGTCTGTTTCACCAGTCTGTAGTGTTAATACTACAGGTGTGTCATCTCCAGTAGCAGTATTCTTCATGGTAATATTACCAACAGAAGAGATACTCATCTTTTCTGCTGCAGCTTCAGATGCACCTGTTTTGAAACTTAGTTTAGTTGCATTGTTGTCACTAGCAAATGTACCTTCAGCAACTGCTTCAATAGCTGCTGCAACAAGAATAGCATCTGTTCCACCAGCTTCATCGGGAGCTTGGAAATTAATAGTGCCTAATGGCTCATCTACAGTTAAAGCTGTTTCACCAGTTTGTAAAGTTAATGATACTGGAGTACCATCACCTGTAGCTGTATGTTTAAGGATTAAGCCTTTATCTGCATTGTGAATTATTTTTACTTCACTATTTGTTCCGAAAGCTAATGCAGAACTATCTGATGCCAAAGCAACGTCATCTGCAAATGTAGCATCATCTCCAGAAAAAGTCAAGGCTGTTGTTGGGGTTGAACCCGATTTAATTACAAGTTCACCACTTGAGTTAGTTAAGCTACCAAATGTAGTACCATCGTCTTTCAGAATAACATCAGCACCATTTGCGTCTAAAACAATATCTGTTTCAGCGTCAATTGTAGCTACAGCAGAAGATGAAATCGTTAGATTTGTTCCATCCCCCTCAATCTTTTCACCGTCATCGCCAAATGTAATGCCGATATCTGTTGGGATATTAATATCGCCACCAGCACCTACTGTAATTGTTAAATCTGTACCGTCTGATTCAATTTTTTCTGCTGTGGCAAAGGTAATACCAACATCAGTCGGTATGTTTACATCAGCAGTAGCTGTAAGATTAATATTATTACCAGAAATTGTAAGGTCAGTGCCATCACCCTCAATCTTTTCGCCATCGTTTCCGAAAGTGACCCCAATATCTGCTGGAATGTTAATATCACCGCCGGAACCCACACTGATCGAAAGGTCTGTGCCATCTGATTCAATCTTTTCAGTAGTGGCAAATGTAATTCCAACGTCACTAGGGATATTAACATCGGCAGTAGCTGTAAGATTAATGTTATTGCCAGAAATAGTAAGATCGGTTCCGTCACCTTCGATTTTCTCCCCGTCATTACCAAATGTTATACCTACACCACTTGGAATATTTACGTCAGCAGTGGCAGTAAGATTGATATCAGCACCTGATGCAATCGTTACATCAGTGCCGTCACCAGAAATATGTTCGCCACCCTCATCGTTAAGATACAATCGTTTCGTACTATCTATAACTACATCGTCACTAAACTTAAAATGATCTTCATCTTCCATCCATGTCAAAACACCGTCACTAGTTTCGCCATCAAATGTTACCGCAATATCTGTGCCGGATGAACCATCCCCAATTGTAATCGCTGTTCCTAAAAGCTTTGTAACAGGGCCACCTTCTGCAGCAGTACCGTCATGGCTATGTCCCGTAGAAGCCGCAAAAGCTGATACTAGCTGGGCAAATTCATTATTAAAGTCTGTAGCATTGATGACTTCACCGTCAACAATTTCCGTACTACTTTGTCTTGTATAGGTATCACCCATTATCTACGTCCTCCTTGCGTGAACTCTAATTGGTATGAATGTAATGTGAACGGATTATCTGAACTGTCATGGTTAACTCTCACTGCCACAAGAAATCCTGACCCTTCAATAGCTCGTCTGAAAATTGGCGCAGCACTTGAGCCATATACGGCACTACCGTATGTAGCAGAACTTGATCCAAAAATTGCTATTCCGCCCGGAGAATCAATATTAAAGAATGTAGGTTGAGGTGTATCTTGGCTATCAGAATCATAGCGTACCCTAAGTTGTGCAGTAACTGTACCCTCTACTTCATAATTTAAAATAACACGCTGCATAAGCTTTCGTAATCCGGTATCTCCTAAAGATAAGTCAGGTGATCTATATACTGCTACAACATTATTACCATCAAATGTATCTCCACTCTCTTGTCGCCTAACATACCCATCATAACCACCCTCAATAATATATTCACTGTTGCTAATAAATCCTGAATCCATTGAAGCTGGTTTCATTCCTTTAATATCTGCAAACTCAAAAGCCATAGCACCTTGTGCAGTACGTTTAAGTGTTGCTAAAATACCATTACTATCGGCGGCTGCTGAACCTGATTTCGGATAAAACAATCTATACTGACTTTTGTTTCTTACAATCACGGAACTAACATTATCAAAGCCAATATCTTGTATTCTCTTTTGAATTGCTTTTGATACAGAACCTAATTCAATATCACCAATTCTCTCTGTAGCAGCGATTGTTCTTATACCATCTGGTGATAGGAATAAAATATCACCACCAATTTCCTGTACCGAAAAACCATCAGCACATCCTAAAGTACGAGTAACAGGCTGTATTCTCCAATCTGCTATACTTGTACCTTGAAGCTGGTATATTTTATCTTTTCCAAATATAAATAAAGCTTCACGGAAAACTTTTAATTCGACTACAGGAGTATCTACTTTAATTGACCCTGCACCATTAGCAGCACTAAAATCAGCTTCATTAAAAGGTGCAGAGAATACAATCTCTTGAGGGTTTGTAGACATTCCTGCAAAAAATATATGATCTTTAAATACCGCTACTGAAGCAGGATCAGCAGGAGCACCTGTAGCACTCAACAATGTATACGTTGAACCATCATAAGTAGCTGCTTGATTAACATCATCAACCATAATAATTTTAGAAGTATTATTAAAGTTAAAATCATCAAACTTGTACCGTCCAGCAGAAGTTCTTGTAGCTATAGATGAACCCCAGCCCGTTCCTGTACTAAACTTAACAACATTACCTGAAGCAGCTAAGACACCATTATTAAAAATTTTAACTCCAAGTATAGCGTTAGTACTATTTACTTGTGAGCTATCAAATTTAGAGCTACCCGAAAGTCTGCGGTAGCCACCTTGAATACTAGGTTCAAAATTCTGTAGTTGAACTGCCGCTCCGGGTGGCATGGAAAAATCATCTTTGTCAAGGATTAATCCACCACCTAAAGAAACTGTTACTGGAGATATTGCTGCTGTATCAGGCATTTATAGTTATCCTACTGGTGTAATTTCTTCCTCTATAAAAAGAGAAACTGTTAGATCATTTGCAGCAGAAGCTTGCGCCTTAAATATGTCTCCTGCCTCTAGAATAATATGTGTGTCACTTAACTGTAAATAACTATCTGCAGCTACGCTCTTAGTACTTATTATATCAAAAGTCGCACTTGCAGATGTATCTGTCCATTTAAGTGTTATGTCTGCTGCACTACTACCATCTATATTTGCTACCCATATTTCTTTTATTTTTGCTGTAAAGTTGGCTGGACATGTATAAACTGTAGTTAAATTAGTACTTGACAAAGCTGCAGCAGCATTCTTTAATCTCACAGCCATGTAATAATCTCCCTATGCCAAACCATTAAAACAACCAAAACTATAACTAGTAGAAGTAAGTGTTATCAACAAATATGTTTCAAGTATGTAGTTACAAATAGCTTCAACAGTATTGAATACTTGCTCAACATCAGTAAGTAAAATCATTGTAAACAAAACAAGTTGAGCAAGTATCCATATACTATATTTTATTATGATACAGAAGCACTAAACGGAGTGGCTTCAGTACCCGAAGCGTTAAGCAAACCACTAACGGTATATTGGTTAGTAGCAATGTCCGTTAGAAGGACATAATCGCCAATATTTACGCCACCTGTAGTCGTACCATCCAAAGTAATCGTATCGGATGCAGCAACAGTAGGCCACGAAATAAGCGAAGCCGTTCCGCCATCTGTACTATCATTTGTGACAACAACAGAACCATCAATAGTATCGGTTGCATCTGCAACTTTGATAACATAGTTGGAAGTATTGACAACAGAAACGATAAACTTATACTCAGAACCAGTTCCTGTAGCGGCTGGTAGAGTGAAAGTAGCAGCAGCATCGCCACCTACTTCTCCCATAAGCAGAATACGTCCTGCATGATCGGCTTGCGTAATCGTAGCAGTCGCCGTAAGAGTAACAAGATCACGAACAAATGATCCTCCAAGAGTAGTCGTACCCGCCGTAACAGTAAGACCTCCTGAATCAACAGTAAGACCATCTTCAATAAAAACATCTTCAGGGACACGGGATACTCCCTGCGTGAGTGTTGAACTAGTAGCCATTTTTTTATTCCTTTCTTAGTTAAATGTGTTTCTACTACGATACCGTAGCACTAAACATTATAGCAGGGTTAGATCCTGCCGCACACGTTACCATACCGCTTACAGAATACTGATTCGAAGCTATATCAATTACTTCTACATAATCCCCTATAGCACCACCACCAGTAACCGCCGATTGGACATCCCAGAACATATTTTCTCCTAATTTAAAAAGATGCAGAAGTTGTATACACAGAACTACTCGCTCTGGGAATATAGGTAGATCTTACATAATCCATACGATTAATAAGCAATGTTTGCATATGTTTTATGCCTTCATTAAAAAGGGCAAAATTACGTTCATATAAAGGAACTTCACTACGGTATAAATAAATATATGACACTGCACCATCTACAATTATATGACCAAATCTATCAGGTATTGTAGTTGTATCGCCATGAGCGGATAAATCAGAACTTGGAAAGGTGAAATAATCAAACGTAAGGGAGTAAGCTTTATTTGGAAAAGGCCATAAACCATACGTATTATCAGGATGCCTAAATACATGGGTAGGTATTCCACCTGCATCTATCTGAGCTACAGTAGTTCCATCTGAATGACTGGCTGCAGTAGTACTTTCAGCCGCTCTTGTTACTCCAGTAAAAGTTGTAGAACTGGTTCCTGTATAAGTCATTGTTTCAGAACCAATAATTATAGTTCCTGTTGAGTCAAAAGAAGATGTACTAACTACAGTAATAGTTGTGTCATCATCATCAATTGCACCATTTAAAGTGGTTGTAACTGTGTCATCTTCTTGTTTTATATGTAAATCAAGGTATTCATTATAGTCTAGGTAAGAAAGATGTCGTGCTGCATTACCAAAAGTTTCACTTTTTCTTATTCTAAAGGTACTGTAGTCAACGTATTTAGTATTAGAAGGCAAAGAGTATTTAATTACTCCTGCAGTAAGTGTTTGACTTGCTTCAGCAGCATTAAAAGGCCAAACAAACTCTCGTTGATTAATATAACGAATAGCTTGATTAATCGCATTTTTTACTTGTACCTGAATACCACGAGCATCTGTAAAATCAGAAGAAGTAAGCTGTACTTCATTTAATTTAGCAAGAGCTTCATTTGTGTATGTTAGAAATGTATTCGCCATCTATTCTCTTTTCTACAAAAAGTAGTGAGAGGGACTTTTAGTGCCCCTCTCACAGAACCTTAACTACGCAAGCTGATCACGATCAACTTCGGCAGTATCTTCGGCCCAACCATTACAGTCGATAGCACAAGCGTAAACTCGCAATCTTCCTGCCGTAACATCAGCAGAGCCAGCAATTAACTTAACGTCAACTGTGTCTGCACTAGTTACGAAACATTCAAATAGCGAATCTGCACCAGTAATAACGTCATTGGATTGACCGTTAGTTCCTTCAGCGAGAATACCCGTTGAAGTAACGTCACCGCCATCAATGATGTCATCACCAGCCGCAAAGTCAATATCAACTGTAGGCGAAGAGCCATCAAAAGCTTTCAGAACTTCCGCACCAGCAAATAGAATAAATGTATTTGCAGGAACTTCTAGAAGCTGAAAGATGTCGCCATCCGTACAACTATAACTATCAGCCGTAAGAGCATCCATATCAAGAACAGCTTCAATCATCCGCATGTTCTGTCCAGCCCTACTAGCTTGGTTAATAGCACTAGAGCTAGCACTTACGCCAGTAGTAGCTTTGGCCGTCATGTCAAAAGTTGCCATTGTCCTACCCCTCCTATGCTATGTTGTATTTTGCAGTGGCAATCGCTTCTGGGCGCAGAATTTTGCGACCATAGAGATGCATACCACGAACAATATCAGCGAAACTGTCAGGATCACGATACGTTTCCGTCTTCGTAATCTGACTCGCCGTAGCTACAGCAGAGCTATGTCCACCAACAACCAAACCAAAGTTAGAGTTCTGGTTTGCACTACCTGAAGTACCGGGGCCAGTACCAACAGAGGGAAGGTTGTTAGAAACATAAACCTTAAAGCCGTAGAGATTGTTAAGAGCCAAGCCGTTGCGAATCGCACCCGCTTCACCATAGTCACTATTGAGAAGACGTGAATCTTCGTCCATAAGAACTTCCATGAAGTGAGGAGAAACAACTAGCCAACGACCATCCTTGTCCACAAACTGTGTGTCCAAAAGACGGCCCATTCTCGCAACAACCATGTTGGGAGATGCAGTCGCAGTCGGGAGAGCACTAGCTCCGGGCAGACGAGCAGCAATCGGAATTGAATGCGTACCTGCCGATGAAGTCGTAATGCTACCAAAGTCACCCTTCTTTAGCTGCATCGAAGAAAGCAGTTCGTCTGAACCAGCAGTCGAAACAGCTTTGGTGCCGGAAACCGTAGTATTAGCGGTACTAGCAACAGAGCCAAGAGATCCTTGAGCAAACCCCGAAAGGTAGCCAAGAACTTCCATGTCATACTGATCCTTTAGGCGATAGCCAGCACGATCAGATGCCATCGACTGAAAATTCACATGTGAGTGCGCTTCTTCAATATCGTCAACCTTAAAGGCAAAGTAGTTCGACTTGTCTACGACAAGGCTGAAATCTTCGTCATCAAGGTCTTGAGGCGAAATCTGAGCACCACGGGCATATTCTTTGACCGTGATCTCAGGCTCTTTAATGATTCGGACAGTATCACCAAAATTGGCGATTTCACCAAAATAATCGTTATTGGTGATGTCCTCAACAACAGACGACTTACGGAAAGCAAGCTGGGTCTGTTTGGAGTATATTACAGGGCTAAAATTGCCATTAGGCAAATTGTTATACCCTGCTGCACGTTGAAAGGCCATTTTTCTTTCTCCTTTATTCGTGTCAAGTGGGCAAGCAAGGCCCACAAGCATAATATACAATATTATACTTCAGGACATAACTTTTAAAGGGCCAGCAAATTAGGGGTAGGATATATAGTTGATCAAACTACTATCGGCCTTTTACAGGGTTGCCTAAAAGTTTACTTAAAATAAAAATTAGGGTGCATAAAAGTTAATATGGGCCTAATTTTTAACTCACATACCATTTTAACTAAAAGAACTGATTTGTCAAGTAAAAAATTTAATTATCTTGCATTACCAGTAATATCGTAGACGAAGTTCCCTGATCGAATCGACTCTAGAATAGATTCTGAGTGTTCTTCATATTCTTCAGGACTCATTACTTCGACTGTAGATTCTTTCCATTTTTTACTATTACCATCTGTTTCAGGTAAAGTTTTTGTAGAAGTTGAATCAACTAAGGAAGCTGCAGATTTATTTGATTTAGATTTTGATTTTGGTTTATTTTCTTCTGCACCAATACCACGATCTACTTTATATAAGTCAATCGCTCTTGCTGCTGACCTAGCATCTGATTCATTTTCATATAGAGCTTCTTGTACCCATTTTGGTTGTTCATCTGCCCAATCATGGAAATCATCACTAGAACGTATTTCTTCAAAGTCAGGATGAAAAGATAATAGTTCAGCTTCTGCTTTTTCTCTTTTAGCTGAGTTTTGTAAATCATCTATTTCAGCTAAACGTGTTTCTATTTCTTGAGATTGCTCCCTTGACTTCTTAATAGCAATTGTTTCAATTACAGCAGCTACATCAGGATATTCTTGTGACCATTCTTCAAGTTCCTCTTCTGTTTTTGGAAGTTGAATCTGGCTTTTTGTAGATTCATCCAATTGCTTTTGTAATGCAGATACTTTTTCTTCAAACTCTTTTTGTTGTTTTTGAGAATGTCTACGAAGATCTCCATACCGTTTCTTGAAGGTTTTCTCTTCAGGATTTGACGGCTCCTCACGTTCTTCTTCGTCTTCTTGAGCTTGTTTCTCTACAGCTTCAACTTCTGTTGTCTGTTCTTGAATAAGTTCTTCAAGTTCTTTTTCTTCATCCTCTACACTTTTTCGATTACTATATTTTTTATCCGCAATTGCCATAACCTTTTTTATAGGTTCTACTTCGCCTATTACTTCTACCATATTTTTCTCTCCTACGTCGGGGCCA
>Ga0080013_1006714_pt1 | contig 10112 bp, 11 predicted proteins | sample ETNvirenome_6_85_FD_69236 | JGI IMG/M metagenome (GOLD analysis project Ga0080013, IMG submission 69236) | Marine viral communities from the Pacific Ocean - ETNP_6_85 (SPADES assembly) (version 2) | ecosystem: Environmental > Aquatic > Marine > Oceanic | place: Pacific Ocean | collected 2013-06-19
ACCACTGAACCCGCACCGGGGATACGAGTCCACTTCAGCGCACCTTCAATGCGGTAGACGCTGGGGTCATCGATATCTCCCACCGGACCACCCAGGTACGTGATGCGTCCGGTGGTGATGGCGTGGCCCCTGCCGTAGTTCCAGATGGGCAAACTTTCGTTCTGGATCATGATGCCTCCCGCGCATACGTGCGACCGATGCTGGTGTTCTGAAACCAGAGGCTGATCATGATGGCATCACCAGGCCCCAGCAGAACCGGCACTTGCTGACCATCCCAGTCCACCATTGAAATGTAGATGCGCGATTGGCCCTTATCCCACTGCACCACCGGGAAGCCGCGACTGGGCGCAGCCTGATCATTCTGCGAAATGTCGAAGGACAAAAGCTCGAGCTCGCCAGGAGCGTCCACGATGAAATTCCATTCCCCTGCGTAGCTGGTTACACCGGCGCTCCATTCGGTGACTTCGACCGTGGCCGGGGGAATGGTGCAGCGAAGCTCATTGGCCGCAGACTCGAAGCGAGCTCGCCAGAGAATGCAGTTTCCACCCAGGGACTCGATCGGCATTTTGTTGGAATAGAGGGGCATCAGGGAGCCTCGATTACTAGGTTAACGGGGGCAGGCGCTGAGTCATAGAGGTGGACCCAGAAGTACAAGCGCTCTCCGGGCTGCAGCGCCACTTCCTGCGGTGGGACGCTCGGAGGCGGCGGCGGCGGCAGGACTGGCTGCTCGTAAATCCGAAACTCGATCGTGCGGGTCACCCGATCGTAGCTGTGAACGATTTGCCGAAAATCATCGGTCGCCAGCGTGGGCTGAAACGAAGTGCAGACCCCGGCAATATCCAGCGTCCCTTTACCGGGCAGCGTCACCAGGTAGCGATACTGGGAAGGTGGCGAGATGTCCGCATCGATGCCGCATTGATAGGGGGTGACTTGAAGTTCATCATCGACGCCAGTGTCAATTAGCTGGATGTGGCCAGCCAGCAGCACATCCCCTGGGCCCATCGATGTGAAAAAGTCTAACGGTCGTTGGATCGGCATCAGGTGATCTCCGGCTTCTTCGGGTCTGGCGGGGCGGGCATGCGGGGCGAAGGTTTGCGGCGGGTCACTGGTGCGCTGGGTGGCACCCCCAGATCCTGCCAGTTCACACCGAGATCGTAGATGGGCCCATCGGTGCCATCTACTGCGCTGGTGTTTTTCTGCACCACCTGGACGTTCACCGCTGGGATAAACGACACATCGTTGCCCGCCTCCGTGCGGAATGGGGTCATCACCGTCCGTGGAATCGGGCGCGCTCCCCAGGTCGGGGTACCCGGCGGAACGGCTGCGATCTCACGGGATGGCAGCAACACCCAGACCCGGACGATGGGGGCAAACCTGTACACGCGCTCCAATTCCGTTCCTCCGATGATCTGCTGTTCCACCGAGGTCACCAGCGCGCAGACCTGAGTCTGCACACCGAAGGGGCGGGTCTTATACAGGTTTTCGTAGCCCCCGTTCTGCGGCCAGAACGCAGGCTGCACGTCCGAGCTGGCCTGCTCACCCTGGAGCGGGGCGGGGCAGTAGGGAGCCATCATCCCGCCCCATGCGGGATCGGGCAGACCCAGGGGCGCAGTGGGAGCAGTCAGGTTGCCATCGACGGGGCCCCATTCTGCATTGACGAAGTTGATGTTGTCCCCGTAATCGACAGCAGGGTGCCATTCTGAGAGCGCAGACGCCTGGACGCTGGCGGTAGCCCAGAAGGTTCGCTCGAGCGACCTTTGGACGCTGGCGATCTGTTTATTGGCCCAGTTATTCTGGGTGTAGCCGGTCCCGGGTTCGATCACGATCCGAAGATCAGGAATGCTCCAATTCAGCCCGATCTCGTAGTAGGCCATCTCTCCCGCGCCATCGAACTCTGCGGGTAGGCCTGGGCACTGTTCACCCGTGCCAACGGCCGAACACACTACCTGCGCATGGCTACTGCCCAGCTCTGTTTTGTCTACCAATTCAAACGGGTAGGGCTCCGTCGTGGGCAAAACCTCGTTGAGCGACGGTGAAACGAACGCCGGAACTTCCGGCAAAATCGATTCCGTGTAGGGCAGTCTGCGCGTGCCCGACCCCTGAACGTAAACGCCGACAGACGTGGCATTGTGCGGCTGGCGGTAGATGCCCCACTGAAGATCCAGACCCGCAGCCGTGGCGTCAGGGTAGGGGTAAGTCGCCCCTAACGACGTATCGGCCAACACGGGCGGAAGCACCTGCAAATCCCGTGCGGTCGGGGCGTGCGGGCTAGCCTCATTCCACGCAGATGCACCCGGGTGGGACAGGGAGAACGCAGCGATCACACGGCCAGCGCCATGGGCGTGCGGAAAGTTTTTGTTACTCATGTTCGGCATGTGATCGTTCCACCCTTGCACACAATGACCCGCACCCCGGTTTGGGCCGGGGGCGGGTCAGCAGTGCGGCAAATGCTCAGGTTGCCAGCGCGATGCGAGCGTTCCAGCCCGGGGCATTACAGCCCATTTGTAAGTAATATCCGCACCTTACGGTCACGGAATCCGCATCATTCGTTCTCAAAAATCGAAGGCCGTCAGTCATCAGGATCTTCGGTGCCATGCCCAGGCTGTACAGCTTCCAGGTGTCCATCTGGAGAAGATAGGCCACACCAGTGGGACAGTTGGGATCGGCCACGACGTTGACCTGGCCGCTGGGTGTGTAGACCTTCACGCTGTCGAAGAACACGTCTGCGACGTCGGAAGACCTCACCACGTCGTAGACCACCTTCGAGCCCAGCGACTTGATCAGCTCGCTGTAGCTCAGGGGGTTCATGAAGCACGTGTCCGGGCGGCCACCTTCACGGAACAGCAGTGAACCTGCACCGATCATGGCTTCTTCGATGGTCTCAGCCGTTCCATCGTATCGCTGTCCGGCGAGCCTGGAGCTATCAACGGATCTGTCAACCGAGAAGAAATTATCCCCAGCAAGAGGGGCGGTGGGTGGCAGCCAGGAGCTCAGGCCTGCCGCCTTCTTGGGTCCTGCCGGCGCAGGCGTGGCGGACGTGTCACCCAGCTGGAACAGGAAGTCGCCAGCGCCACCGATGGCAACGGCCAGCGTGATTTCGCCAGTGTCGCGATTGATCGCGGTGATGGGCTGCGGGCCAGCCATCAGGCCAGAGCCATCCGCGTTCGGGTTCGTCACGATCTGCATACCCAGCTCAAACTCGGTGACGTTGGCAGGGTTCGCCAGAGTGAACGTGTTGACCGCGTAACCGGCTGCGCTGATGTTGCCGCGCACACCCAGCTGATCGCGGTACAGGTTGCCGGCCAGGTCCTGCGTCAGCGAGCGAAGCGCTCCGTCGATCTCCGAGCTGGCCGCTTCCATGAACGCGTTGGCGTTGCCGACAGAAGCTTCCAGAGTCTCGTTGCCGATGGATGCGATGGCGTAGTTACGCACACGCGTCAGCACGTAGTCGGTGTAGTTACCGGGGGTCTGGTTTGCGTTCGCGTCAGCGAAGGTGGCAGACCGTCCCTGGGGCACACCGTACTGCACCGGGATGGGCAGGTTCTTGCCGCCGAAAAACTCGTATTTCGGCACAGCAGCGAGAAACGGGTTGTTCCTGTAAACAAGATTCTTTACGCGCAGATCGGTGTAATGCACCTTCAACGCGGCTTCAAACGAGGTCAGATCCAATGCAGGCATTGTCTTGTTCCTTCAGTCAGATAATCAATCCCACTTCAACAGCTTCGCAGCTTCAGCGAGTGACTGTTCGCGATTGTAATTCGCGTCCTGTCGCACTCGCTGATTCTCTGCGGTCTGCATTTGATTGGTGAGAGTAGATCGGTGTTTCGGTTCCGGGGCCGTGGCTTGCACGACCCCCTTTTCTCGGAGTTTCTCTTCGAGAATTGCTCTCGTGGATTCACCCTCGAGAAGCTTGTCTATCTGACTGGAAAGGTGGGCTTCGACCTGACGCGCTGCCTCTGCTTCACTTATGACCTGTCCAGTGGCCTGGTGGTGATTGGTCATCACCTGCCAGACCTGATCGGCGCTTCCAGTCGCCCGAACTAACGGGGTCTCGTCTGCGCCCTGTACGTACGTGTGAACGTGTGACCGCGCCTCGGACAGCGCTGCGTCCATCCTTGCTTGCTCTGCCGCTTCACGTTGCTGTTGAAGCTCAGTTCTGAGTGTCGAAATATCCTCTCGGATGCCCGACACCGGGTCAGCGCCTTCGTCTAGACGCTGGGAAATATCTTCGCGCTTGATGCCGCTGCGCTCGAGGAATGACACGGGGTCTGACTTCGCCAGCTCCTGCATCGCTCGACTCTGGGCAATCGCAGATTGCTGCTCTTGTGCGGCCTGGTGGGCATCACGGCTGGCCTTTTCCTGGCTGATTAAAGCCTTCAAGGCTTCCGCTGCACGTGGCGCTGCTACCGGGTCCGGCGCTGCCACTGCGGGTGTTTCTGGTGCTTCTGGGGTCGTGTTTTCGTCGGTCATGGCTTCGCTTTGCTCATACGGGCATTACCCCGTCGTTTGCCCCAATTGCCGTGGGTGGGGCACCACCCATTCCGGGGGCTGGTGGAGCCCCCGGCATCATCATGCCCTGCGCATTCGCCATGGTCTGCTGGCGTGCGAGCTCGAGCATCAGGTGTGTCTGCGCCAGGTATTCACGCATCAGCGCCAGGCGGTCTTCGTCCACCCCGTTCTGTTCGGCCTTCATCAGCGCGGCCTGCACCTTTTTGAGCGCCAGCTGGTGGTCTGCATAGGGCTCCGGGGCCACATACATCCCTTCATCGATCATCAGCTCAATGTTCCGATCAATGAGCGTGGATGCTGCGCGGTCCAAGCTCAGCTTTGCTTCGAGATCGGGGAAGTCTAACAAGTCCTTCGCTTCGTCTGGCCCCAGCAGGCCCAGGCTGATCATCTGCTCGACAAACGCCAGCCGCCCCGATGGCGTGGCCGGTAGGCTGGACGTGGGGTGGACCTTCAAGACATAAGAGTCTTCGTCCATGTCCACCGACTCCCAGTCCACCACATCGATGCTGTTTGCATCCTTGGTGACCACCACGTCGTGCCGGTTATCTTCGGAGTAGATCTCTTTGCCTATGCCCACCACCTGGCGGGCAGCCTCCATGAACATTTCCTCATACTGGCGGCTGACCGTCGTGAAGCGCAGGGATTCAACGTCCTGATATTCGCGCAGCGCAGCGCCACTGTTGAGCCCTGCGGGCTTCATGCTCGTCGCGGCCATCTGGGATATGCCAGCAATCTCGAATGACCGGCTGTAGAGCATGTTGAGATGGTCGAAGATCTCTCGATTCAGACTCGGCGGGGTGACCTGCTGCGGCATGGTGCCAGAGAAGGGGATGATGGTTCCGATCTCATTATTGAAGAAGCTCTTGCGAATCTTCGAACCATTTTCAACGTAGATCCTGGGCACGCTCATCAGGTGGAATGCACGCTGGATCTTCAACAGTAGTTTGTTGATCTCCATCTGCATTCCCTGGATTTCACCCGCTACCCCTTCACCCCAGAAGCCAAGCATCGGGTCAGTCCAGCGAAGGAATATGAAGGGAAAGCTGCCCTTCTCCCAGTTATCATCCTGAAGCGTTGCGTTGCTGATGCAGATGACGTGACGACCGTCGGTGGCACCTCTGCCTGAGGGCAGGTGCCACGCCTCGAGAACTTCGATCTGATCTACCAGGGCGGTAGCCGTGAAGTCTTCGGCGTTGGTGGTGCGACTCGCTGCGCTGATGGCTTCGTAGTGATCAGGGAAAAGGCGCAGCAGCACCTGGCGATCGATGAATTTGCGCTGGTAGAAGTTTCTGGGTTCGCCATAGAAGCCATCGGCAGGGTCTACGAAGAGCTCACCCGGGAAGACCCGTTCGAACTGGACCTCTGCGCCCTTGCGGTAGACTTTCAGGCAGCCGGTGCCCAGCACTGCGGCATCTAGCAGGATCTTCGGGGCGAGCTGATAGAGCCCACCCTGGTAAAACGCCTGATCGGTGAAGCGCTCGAGCAGCCTGGCCTTGCGCTGAAGGCTCCAGTTTCCACCGTGGGTAATGAACCTGGGCCGGGGCCGCTGGCGAGATAGACGACTGACCGCCGTGTCGCAGACGCTCTTGATCACATTCATCGTGACCCGTGCGCGGTCTACCACCTGGTTATGCGTAAACGGGGTGTAACCCCAGAGCCCAGAGTTTCCGTACAGGCGAACGTATCTCAGCAGCGCTTCACGGCGCAGAACGTCGCTCGCTTCGATGACCCGGAACGACTGCACCAGGTCATCGTATGGCTGCTCTTGCGTCCACCACTGGAGGGCTATGTATGGCTCAACCTGCATATCTATGCGGAATAGTATAGCACTTCATCTTCATCCGCTTCTTCGTCTGTCTCTTCGGGGACCGGAACAAGCGAATCCCCAGACAGGTCCATTGCGATTTCTCCGATCTTGAATTGAACCACACCCAAGAATTTCAACTGCTTCACCAGCTCTATCAGCTCTTCAGTGGTGTTGATTTCTACCATTGCTGATCCTCCATCCATTCGCTGAATTCGGGTTGCTCTTCGTTCCACCATTCCTGATCGAACGACTTTTCAAGCTGGCGCTCTTGCTCTTCTTCCAGCTGATCCTCTTGATTGCGCCAGTATTCGGGGGATCCTGTCCTGGGCCGCTCCGGTATGATCTCATCCCGCCAGTACTGGTGGCAGTAGCGCCAGGCATAGAGGTAGGCATCCGCCAGGTGGTCTTCACAGCGTTCGTGTGGGGCCAGCCTGTGATCATCCCACTGAAGCGCGTGCAGCTCATCCAGCAAGGGCCCGTTGTATTCCTCGATAATCGACGCCACCCCGGTGGTCATGTCACCTGCGAGTAGTTCGATGTAAGCGCGCTTTTCTCGCTTCTCCGCAGACTTGATCTTGAGTGACCACCGTTCGGTCATTTCAGCGACGTAGGCTTTACCCAGACCGCCAGCGTCAGCGACGATAGTTTCAAACCTGAACTGACTGTCTAGATCGGAAACAATCTGCGCAACGTCGCTGGGCAAGAGCTTCGTCTTCTTGAAGCTCTCGACCACCACCAGGGTGCCACTGGCGGTGGAATAAGCGCAGATTACAAACGCGGTACTGTCGATGTAACCCAGGTCTAACCCCAGTACGTATTCCCATTCATCATCGGTGGGCAGCTCCTGCACTACTGGGATGTTCGGGTAAATCAGGCTGGATGAATCGCGAATCCACTGGCCTTTGTATTCTCGCAGATAGGTAGGGTTTGATTCGCTCCACCCATACCGCTTGCAGCGCTCGGCTAGCCATTCCTGGGCCCGGGGGATGTGCGGGTTATCCAGTAGCGTCCAGTGATGCACGCTCCAGGGGCTATCGGCCTGGGTGGAATCGTAGAAGAAGCCCCGGCATATCTGATTCGGTGTGCCCGCCAGGACTATGGAGCCATCGTAATCAAGAACCGCAGGCTCTAGAACGTCGCTGACCAGCTCCGCGAGGTAGGCTTTGAAGGCCTGCGCTTCGTCCACCAGCACCAGCGGATATTTGGGGCCACGCAGACGCTGAATCTCTTCTTCGGTGCTGGCACCAGTCAGGAAGATTTGAGACCCGTTCGGCAGCGTGCAGCTGAGTTCAGACGCGTTGAATCTCAGGCCCAGTTCGTTGCTTCGATCCAGCTCTTGAAACACCGGCCACACGATGCGCTTGGCCTGACTTCGCGTGATCGAGATGACTGGGATCAGGCACGATTCGAACTTGAACGCGGTATCCAGCGCCAGGACACTAAGCGCGTAAGATTTGCCCGCTCGCCTCGAGCAAACCGCCACCTTCGTCCGGCTTGGATCGTCCAGAAGTTCCCTCTGTTCCTGAAAGAGGAGCTTCCGAAAGTCCAGGCTGGACCTTCTTCTTGCGCGTTCGCCTGCTTCCGCCAGGATTCGCCGCGCCTTCCGCTGGTCCATCTCGTCTGATCCAGATTGCTCGATCGTACGGGACTGCGATGACGTCTGATTTGGACTGGATAAAGATCGTTTTTTCATCGGTCCACATGGTCAGGTGCTCGGATGCCTTGAACCGCTTTGACGTGCGGGCAGCGCCCCGGCTGGGGTCAGGGGTGAAGTGTTCAAACTGCACATCAGTGACGGTGATCTTCATGGTTCCAGTCCTCTGGTAGCGAAGAGAAAAGCGCGTAGGGGTTGTAGATCCAACCCTTGCGCTTGGGGTTGAGCTCATCCCACGTTGCGGTCATGTGGGTAGTGAATTTGAAGGCGGGCTTTTCGTGGCGCTCGAGCTCGCCCAGCAGGGTTGTCATCAGCCCATTACGACGGAGCGAATGCTTCACGTAGACGTAGTGCAAGATCAGGATCTCGCCCTGGCGTTCGGTCAGCGCCCAGCCCAGGATCTGATCCGGGTCATCCATCGAACACAGCACCAGCAGCAGACCCCTGGGGATAATGGATTCAAGGATCCTGTGGTGCTGCTGGTAGTAGATATCGTTGGGTACCAGCTGGCTGAACGTCCCGTTTGATCGGAAGCTCTTTAGCCAGGAATTGGTGACAAACGGTATGTCTGTTGACCGGCCTTCACGTATTTGGATGAGTTCTTCGGTCACAGCCAGCCTTTGACCTGGGCAATCAATGCCTGCGCTTCCGCCTGCAATCGCTTGATCTCCAGCTCATGACGTTTGACGTCAGCCATGATCTTGCGGACCTGGAAGCTGATTTGTTCGGCCCGGTGCTTCGGGCTGAACGCCGGGGGCTTTGGCTCGCTGTTCATGGGGTCTCCAACATGTGCCACTGCTCGAACTTCTGGCGATTACGCAACACCAGGTGCGGGTCAGCTTCCACCGGCCATTCATCGGCCAGCACGTATTCGAAGCCGATATCTTTTTCGGCGGGAGTTCGCCACATGTGATCAGCGTCGATGACCACCGGCACGCAATCGCACATGATGGCTTCGTAGGTTCTGAAGCTCCACTGTTCGCGGCCTGCGGGACACAGGGCGAAAGTCGATCGGCGCATCATGGCCCAGTACCCCCGGTCGAATACCGGGGAACTGGGCCCACCACGCATGAAGGCCCCACCTGGGAACGGGGCGCGAGACTCGACACGACCTGTGTAGTCCCAGTCTCCCAGCGGATCGCGCAAGACTTCATCGCTGGTGTCACAAAACCAGCTCGAATCCCCGAAGTGTTCCCGGGCAAACTCGACCACCCAGGCCCGTTCTTCAGGGTTGTTCTGGATGGCCCCCTGGAAAGCCAGATCGATCGGTGGAGTGACAGGCAGGCCTCGAGCCTGGGCCACGAAGGACCGCGAAAACAGCGCCACATCAGGATTAAGAGACAGGATACGCTCGAAGCCTGGAGCTTCAGCGTGCGCCTGCATCATGTGGGACAGCAACCAGGGCGATGATCCTTCACTCATTCGGCAGCCCTTCGGAAATCGAATTGTTGTTGACGACCCCAGTGATTGATTCGAGCCCTGGCGATAGCGATATACTCTGCCTCCCGCTCGATGCCGATGAAATCCCGTTGCTCCAGCGCAGCCGCTATGCCCGTCGTTCCCGAGCCAAGAAACGGGTCAATACACAGGCCACCAGGCGGAGTCAGCAAACGGACTAACCAGCGCATCGCCTGCACCGGCTTCACCGTGGGATGCACGTTGTGAACTGCGTCCGAGGTCTTGCCAGCACGGGGGTTCTCAAGGCCTGCGCTGCCCTCGCTGCGCTCCACTGTCTCAGCGCCTGACAACGCCGGTAAAGCCTCGCAACCCGCTTCACGCTCCCCTCTGGAAGGCTTGGCTGCGTGGTACAGATTGGCAGGCCAGCGGCCAGCTTCATTGGGCACCATTTCAATATGCCGCTGCGCGTCACTGTCCCATTCCCCATAAGCGCGACGGCCCCCCGGATTCACAAATATGGCAGGTGCATATTTCTCATTCGGCCCCAACCACGCAGGGTCACCATAGGCAAACCGGCAGCCATCGATGTTGATCGCGCCGGTTCCATGCGCTAACAGGTTTTCAGCCAGCGTCCCTATCATGGGTTTACGCGCCAGAATGCAGGGCTCATACGAGGGTTTGAGCGCTGTACCGTAGCCGTTGAAACGCTTGGCTTCGGGGGTTGCTGGTGCGGTAACGGACCAT
>Ga0080013_1006716_pt1 | contig 10111 bp, 13 predicted proteins | sample ETNvirenome_6_85_FD_69236 | JGI IMG/M metagenome (GOLD analysis project Ga0080013, IMG submission 69236) | Marine viral communities from the Pacific Ocean - ETNP_6_85 (SPADES assembly) (version 2) | ecosystem: Environmental > Aquatic > Marine > Oceanic | place: Pacific Ocean | collected 2013-06-19
TCTGTGCCTTAGGATTTTTGATGGTAGTAGATTCATCTATAACCATTAAAGTCTTATGGGAATTTAAAAATTTTGAAGCAAACTCAGTACCTTTAGTAGTACTTAATGCCTCTACGTTCATAATTAGAATATGAAGGTCTTCGCCGCTCTTAAATAAAGAGTCTAGTTTTTCTCGTTGGCCTTTAGTAATATTTGCTTGCCATAATACGGTCACATTCTCTATGTGATTTGGTAAATGAGTTGGAAGTTCTTGACCATACCACGTGCCTACAACCCCTTTAGGCGCAACGATTAAAAGACCATCTATTTTACCTTTATCATAAAGCATAGCAGCATTATCAATTAATACTTTTGTCTTCCCCGTTCCCATTTCCATAAAATAGGCATAGGTTTCTCTATTCCAAGATTTTTCTAAAGCAGTTAATTGATGCTTATATGGTTTTGTTTTAAATTTATAGTTCATAATTTTTATTCTTTCTAGTTGACAATATAATGTTTAGGACCTATATTGTCAAGTATGAAAGTAATAAATACAGAATCGACTACACCGATTAATGCACCTTCGGTAGTTTATATTATTCAGGAAATTCCTGGTACTAAAACAGGCAACCCTAAAATTAATATTATGGGGGCTGCTAAGTATGGAACATTTAAATTTTTACTACCAGAACTTTCTCAAATTATTTTTTCACCAGGTCCATTAATTTTTAAATTAAGACACGGTTTAAAAAAATTTAATAAGAAAGATTATTTATTATTAACAGGAGATCCAGCTATTATAGGGGTAGCCTGTTCTATTGTATCAGACATGACAAATGGTAGATACAAACTTTTAAAGTGGGATAAACAAGAAAGAACCTATTATCCTATTGAAATTAACTTATATGAGAAAGGAAAAATAGATGATTAATTTTGAAGAGGACCAAGCAAAGGTCATAACTAAAACAGAGAATATTCAGTCTCTTGCAGATCAAGTTCAAAGACTAGAAGAAATGCAACATGAACTTGAAATAAGAGAAGATGCTCTTAAACAACATAAAAAACAAATTGAACATTTATCTGGAGAAATAATTCCAACTATGATGGCTGAGATGGGTTTGTCCCATCTTAAACTTATGGATGGATCTTCAGTAGATGTTAAACCAAATTATAGCGCCAATATCACTATAGCAAATAGAGAAGCGGCGTTTAATTGGCTTCGTAACAATGGACTAGGAGATATAATCAAAAACGAGATACTCGTGTCTTTTGGTCGCAACGAAGATAACAAGGCAGCTGATTATGCTGCTCTTGCACAAGAGCGTGGGTACCAACCGACACAAAAGTTGAAGGTTGAACCCATGACTCTTAAAGCGCTAGTCCGTGAGCGTTTAGAGGCAGGTAAAGAAATGCCAACGGAAATTTTCAACATATTTGTTGGAAATAAAACAACAATAAAAAGGAAACAATAAACATGAACAATGTAACAACCAAAACAAATGCAGGTGCATTAGCTACGAATCTTTTCGAAGCAGATGCAAATGCTGGCTCTCAGAATATGACGCAGGAAGATCTTGCGTTACCATTCCTGAAAGTCTTAGGACAACTATCTCCTGAAGTCAATGAGAGGGATGGGAAGTATGTTCAAGGTGCTAAACCTGGAATGATTCTTAATACTGTCACAAATGAAATTTATGATGGTACTAAAGGAATAGATGTCTTGCCAGTGTTCTACGAAAGAAAATACGTAGAATGGAAAGATAGAGGTGAGGGTAAAGGCGCTCCAGTAGCAATTCACAATGCCGAGAGTGATATTGTGAGCACAACTACTAGAGATAAATCTTTTAAAGATCGTTTACCAAATGGTAATTATTTAGAAAATACTGCAAATCATTTTGTAGTTATTCTAGGTGATAGTCCACAGACTGCTTTGATTTCTATGAAAGCGACTCAATTAAAAATTAGTCGTAAATGGAACTCAATCATGATGGGTCTTAAACTAAATGGAAAAAACGGTATGTTTACGCCGCCAACTTATAGCCACATTTATAATCTAAAGACTGTTCAAATGTCTAATGACAAAGGAACATGGTTTGGATGGGAAGTGTCTAAAGTAGGACCAGTATCAGATAAAGGTGTTTATAGTATTGCAAAAAGCTTTGCTGAAAGATTAGGCAAAGGTGAAGTGCAAGTTAAACATTCATCTGAGGAACCTAAACAGGATTCTCCATATTAATCACTAACGCAAGTTAGTTCCTAGGATTGGGCGTGGAAGCGAGAGTGGAAACGCCCAAGACAAATTTATGATAGAATTTAAAAATATATTTAAAGGTTTAGAAAGAGCACATGGTTGCACGAAGGTTGGTCCCTCTAATAGTAGTGGAGAAAAGGTTAAAGGACAATCTTTTGTAGTAAGACAACCAGTTACAGATGATCTTTGGACAAAACATTTAGATGGCACCCAAAGTTTAGGAATTATTCCAATAAACGAAGATAATCAATGTGTATGGGGATGTGTAGATATAGATTCTTATGCAGGTTTTGATCACAAAAAATTAATTAATAAAATAAAACAATTCAATCTCCCACTCATAGTATGTAGGTCTAAGAGCGGAGGCGCTCACGTGTTTCTGTTCTCAGAAAAAGCGGTATCAGCAGAAAGAATGAGAGACAAACTTACCGAGATAAAAACACTACTAGGATATGGAGGATCAGAAGTCTTCCCAAAACAAATAGAATTAAAATCAGCAGACGACACAGGAAACTTTTTAAATTTACCATACTTTAATGGTGATGATACTACGCGATATGCATTTAAAGATGATGGTAGTGCAGCGAGTTTACAAGAATTTTATGGGATCTATAGTAATGTAAAACAACTAGATGTTGGTTCCATAAAAGTACAGAGGCCTCAGTCAGAATTTTCTGACGGGCCTCCGTGCATAGAGTTAATGGCTATAAATAAAATTCCAGAAAATGGTGGACGTAATAATGCAATGTTTCATTTCTCTGTATATGCCAAAAAGAAATGGCCAGCAGAGTGGAAAACAAAACTAACAATGTTTAATGCTGATGCAACCGTCTCCCCACTAACTGAAAATGAATTAGATATAGTCAAGAATCAACATGCTAAAAAAGATTGGGGATATAAATGTAATGACATTCCTATGTGTAACTTGTGTGATAAAAAATTATGTCGAAGTCGTAAGTATGGAATTGGAGAAGAGATTGTATTTCCTGCACTAACAGATTTACAAAAGATTAAATTAGAAAAACCATATTATTATCTAAACGTAGACGGAGAAAGATTATACTTAGAAAATGTTAAATACCTAAAACAACAAAACTTATTTCAAGAAGCATGTATGGAACAGTTGGATTTCAAACCACCAACAGTTAAACCTAAAGATTGGGATGCAATTATTAATCCATTAATGAAGAATCACGAACCAGTAGAACCACCAGAAGGTGTAACAACACAAGATCAATTACAAAATCATTTAGAAGAGTTCTGTTTAAACAGACATGTAGGAACTGAAATGAGTGATCTTAAATTAGGTGGAGTATGGACAAGCGGTGGTTATCACCATTTTGTTTATAATATGTTTTATACAAAATTTTTAATAAGACAAAGGTGGGACATTAACTATCAACGTACTGCACAAATGTTAAAGGAAGCATGTAATTGTGAAGATAAAAGAATAGGTAGAGATAGAACATCAGTCTTTGTAGTAAAACAATTTGATAAAAAAAATGAAGAGTATACTCAAAAAGAATTAAAACCAAAGGATATATTTTAATGAACGCAAGAGATGATTTAATTTTATTAGTAGTTCTTACAGCTGCATGGATATGGGTAACTGTATGAGAGCAATACCAATAACATATCAAGGAATAGAATTTAGAAGTAAACTAGAATGTAGACACTATATATTTATGAAAAAAATTGGATGGAATATAGAATATGAACCAGAAGTTGAAGGTGTTTATGGGTATCAACCAGATTTTGAACTTTTTTCTGAAACAGAAGGGAAAAACTCAGGGTGTAGTATTTCTTCAGATAGATATTTTATAGAAGTAAAACCGATTAGAAGTCAGGCTGAATTTTATAGTGATAGTTACAAATCTTTTAGAGATAAAGTTTATAGATCAGGAATATTAAATAAAGGTATATTATTTATAGTAGGCAATAATTTAAAATTAAAAAATGATGCAACAGGACATTATGGTGAAAAAATTTTTGTATATGCTTTTAGAATGTTAGACGAAGATAAAATTAACAATCAAGAAGAAAGAAATGATAGTTTATGTAGTTTTTCAGGTTGTCCCGAAGGTAATTATGAGGGAATAGGTTTAACGGAAACTTGGAATGATTGTAGAAACGATTGGATTAAAAAAAGAAAAGATTCAAAATGTTACTATGATGTTTTAGACCATAATCTTCTTAAAACATATAGTTATGAGGATGATGAAATTAAAACTTCAAAATTTATAGAAAGATCATGGAACGAAGCTTGGTCTAAAATGCAGTGGAAAGGTAATTTTTAGTGCGAACAATAGTATTAGGACCACCAGGTACTGGTAAGACTACAACTTTATTAAATAAGGTTGATGATTATTTAAAAGAAACAGATCCTGATAGAGTAGGGTACTTTGCTTTTACTCAGAAAGCTGCTTACGAAGCAAGAGACAGGGCAATTAAAAAATTTAATCTTACAGAAGATGATCTTCCTTACTTTAGAACATTACACTCACTAGCATTTAGAAAACTTGGACTTAAAAAAGATCAGGTTATGCAACCAAGACATTATAAAGATCTTGGAAAAAAATTAGGATTCCCGGTAGCTTATGCAGAACATAGTCATGATCATGGTATATTCACCAGTGATAGTGAATATCTACAAATAATTCAATTAGCTCAACTGAGAAATCTTACACCGGAACAACAGTTCGATCGAAGAGAACATACTCAAGACTTAGAGAGAAATAAATTAACCATTATATATAATGAATTACAAAGATATAAAAAAGAATATGCTTTAATAGATTTTAACGACATGATTTTAAATTTTATAAAATCAGATCTATCTCCTAAGTTTGATGTAGTCTTTGTTGATGAAGCTCAAGACTTATCTCTTATGCAATGGGATATGACTAAAACTATATGGGACAAGGCGGAAGATACCTTTATCGCTGGAGATGATGACCAAGCTATTTTTAAATGGGCTGGTGCTGATGTAGATTCTTTTATAGCTTTGCAAGATCAAATGATTAATCTTCCTCTAATACAATCACATAGAATACCTATTAAAGTACATCAATTAGCTATGAATATAATTAATAGAGTTAGAAATAGAATAGATAAAAATTGGAAACCTAAAGTCAATCAAGGAAGTTTACACCGTCATTTTGATGTGGAGTCTATAGATATGTCCTCTGGTGAATGGTTAATACTAGGTAGAACTAAACACATGCTTAAAGAAATAGAAGACACTTTATATAGAAGAGGTTGGTATTACGAGAATAGATATAAAAGAAGTTATGAGAAAGATATGCAAGAAGCAGCAACTGACTGGGAACATTTAAGACAAGGTCAGTTATTATCTTATAAACAAATAGAAAAAATATACAGTTACATGAATGAAGATAATGTAGAGAAGAAAAAATTAAAAGGGATGGTGAAAGGTTCTTTCTATGGCATTGATAAATTGACCACGGACCACGGACTTAAAACTAACAAAGTTTGGTTTGAAGCATTTAATGATGCAGGAACTAGAAGTATTAATTATTTAAGAAAGATGAGAGCAAACGGAGAATCTCTCAATAAAAAACCAAGAATAGAATTGTCTACGATTCACGCCGCTAAAGGTGGGGAATCACAAAACGTAGTTCTTTTAACTGATCTTACTAAAACTACAATGGAAGGGTATGAAAAAAATCCAGATGATGAAAACAGATTATACTATGTGGGAGCAACACGAACAAAAGAAAACTTGCATATAGTGGAACCAAAAATAGCAAACAAAGGATATATAATATGATGTGTAATTGCAGAGGATGTAAACAAAATATGAAAGTAATGGGAGAACTTAGTGTGGCAGTATTTTTATCATGCTTTCTAACAATAGCGTGGTTTATGTGAGCGACGAGATTTATAAAAAACAGGTAGGAGGTGATCACTATAAGTCTATGGTCATTCAGCCATCAGAATTTATTAACAGAAATAATATTCCGTTTGCGGAAGGCAATGCCATAAAATATTTGTGTAGGCATAAACAAAAAAATCAAAAAGAAGATTTGTTAAAAGCAAAACATTATATTGACATGGCAATTGATAGAGACTATCCTGAGCAAGTGAAAGAAGAAATAAAAGAAAAGAAAAATTCTTGGGGTATTGTTAAATGACCCAGCTAAGTTTATTTGATGAAAAAAATGATCCAGTCTTTGAACAGGATTTTGAAAAAGGTGTAAAGTTTTGTAACACTTGTAAAAAAGATTTACCTGTGGCCAAGTTTTCTTTTTGGTGGTCTGCTTCTTATGGAAAAGACAAAAGAAATTCTTCTTGTAGAGATTGTACAAATGAACATAGAAAAATTTTAGACAATATAAAACTTCATGCACCTCCACGACCAGACTATTGTCAATGTTGTGGAATAACAGTAGAAGAATTAAAGAAACGTGGTAACAATAGAGATTATGGTAGTATTCAATTAGATCATGACCACGACACACACGAATTTAGAGGGTGGATTTGTTATTCTTGTAACCAAGGAATTGGTAAACTAGGAGATAAATTAAAAGGTGTTGTTCAAGCAGCTTTGTATCTAGCTAAAGGGGATCTAAATATAATTAATCAAGAAATCAAAAAACTTATGGAGGATAAATGATACAAGCACCGCTTTTTGCACCACAAACCGAATGGTTACCACCCGAAACATTTCCAGACTTATCAAAGTATGATGAGATTGCAATTGACTTAGAAACAAAAGATCCAGATCTTATAAAGATGGGATCAGGTAATGTAACTAAACGAGGTGATGTAACAGGAGTAGCAATAGCTGTTCATGATTGGTCTGGTTATTATCCAATAGCACATGAAGGTGGTGGTAATATGGATAGAGCAAAAGTTTTAAAATGGTTTCAAGGAGTCCTTAGTACACCAGCAATTAAAATATTTCATAACGCCATGTACGACGTGTGTTGGATCAGAGCATTAGGTTTAAGTGTTAACGGTAAAATTGTAGACACGATGATTGCATCGGCCTTGGTTGATGAAAATCAAATGCGTTATGACCTAAACAATTGCTCTAAAAGATATACCGGAAAAGGAAAAAATGAAACAGCTTTATATGAAGCAGCGAAAAGTTGGGGGGTTGACCCCAAGGCAGAAATGTATAAACTACCTGCCATTTATGTAGGTGCTTATGCAGAAAAAGATGCTGAGATAACTTTAGAACTTTGGCAAGAGTTAAAGAAAGAAATTTTACACCAAGATATAAAATCTATTTTTGAATTAGAGACAGAACTTTTCCCTTGCTTAGTTGATATGCGTTTTTTAGGAGTGCGTGTAGACGTTGAAGCAGCTCACCAATTAAAAGGCACACTATCATCAAAAGAAAAAGAATGCCTATTAGAAGTAAAAAAAGAAACTGGAGTAGATACCCAAATATGGGCAGCACGATCCATTGCTCAAGTTTTTGAAAAACTTCACCTACCATTTGACCGCACCGAAAAAACAGATTCTCCATCATTTACCAAAAATTTTTTACAGAATCACCCCCACCCACTGGTGAAACTAATAGCCCGGGCTCGTGAAATAAACAAGGCCCATACCACCTTCATTGATACCATATTAAAGCATAACCACAAAGGAAGAATTCATGCAGAAATAAACCAACTAAGAGGAGATAATGGCGGAACAGTAACCGGAAGGTTTTCTTATTCTAATCCTAATTTACAGCAGATTCCTGCTAGAAATAAGGAACTTGGACCAGCTATTAGGTCATTATTCATACCCGAGGAAGGCCATACATGGGGTTGTTTTGACTATTCTCAGCAAGAGCCTAGGTTGGTAGTGCATTATGCAGCTTTACAGAATCTCTATGGAGTGGGCGATGTATTGGACGCTTATCGCGATGGCGATGCGGACTTTCACGACATTGTCGCTGATATGGCAGAGATCCCTAGATCACAGGCCAAGACTATAAACCTTGGTCTGTTCTACGGAATGGGTAAAAATAAATTACAAGCTGAACTTGGAGTAAATAAAGATAAGTCCGATGAACTATTTAGACAGTATCATAAAAGAGTTCCATTCGTTAAACAACTAATGGACAATGTCATGCATAGAGCTCAAAGCTCTGGTAAGATTAGAACTTTACTTGGAAGATTGTGTAGGTTCCATCTATGGGAACCTAATCAATTCGGGATTCATAAAGCTCTACCTCATGATGCAGCGCTCATGGAACACGGACCAGGGATTAAACGTGCTTACACTTACAAAGCATTAAATAAATTAATCCAAGGATCAGCAGCTGACATGACAAAAAAAGCAATGTTAGAATTATATAAAGAAGGAATTATCCCACACATACAAGTTCATGATGAACTTGATATATCCGTTGATGGTAATGCAGATAAAATAAAACAAATAATGGAGGATGCAGTTTCACTTGAAGTTCCTAATAAAGTAGACTATGAATCTGGGTCCAATTGGGGTAATATAAAAGAGGAGGAAAAATGAAACAAGTTTTGAATCAACTAAAAGTAAAGTGGGATGTATGGTCTCTACATTATAGAGAATATATTATTGGCTTTATTATTGGATTTGTTATCGGCGCAATCATATTATAATGATACGCCATGGCTTATCTGAATGCAAATATACCTGTGACGTACGCACAGATCAGGAGAGAGTATCTCTATGACCTTACCGGACATCATGGAGAGGTTGAAGATTGTATTATCTTCGGTGTGGCGTCTATTACAGGACGTCCTATCCTCTTTCATTGTATTATGGAAAACGGCGCTGTGTTCTATCGTCTCCCTATTTCAGCCTTCATTCAAAGAGGGTTTGATGTCAAAGAAGTACCTAGGATGCGCCTTGACGAGCTGGAGCTTTGGAATTGTTTTAGTTATTATCCTGCTATCACTTCTTTTGATATCTTAGACGGACAATCCGGAAAATTTTTAGGCAAAGATAAAAAATGGCACAGAGGTGCTTACTTATTTACTGTTGACTGGGCTCACCCAGAGAGTAATATAGTAGATACGGATCATTCCGAAATACCGCATGAACATAAGTGCGCTCACATACTTGCGTTAGATGACGGCAATTATGCAGCACAACCTAACAATAGATTAATATGGAGTATTCCCTCTTTTACTGTTAAAGATGAGATTCCATTTGATTGGAAGGTTCAAACTTCGGAATGGAATGTAGAAGATACGGGTAAATGGAAAACAGAAGATTCAGATAGATTCTTCTATAACGTAGAGGAGAAAAAAGATGATTAAAAAATTATGGCATAGATTTGTTAGTTGGCTTTTTGAACAAAAATAATGTCCAAATGTAAAAATTGTCATTGTGATTGTCATTGCGACGGAGATTTACACACTCACCACTTTGATAATGATGTTTGCACTTGTGATAATTGCAAATGTAAAAGAACGTATATAAAAGAAAAAGACCATGGTTTAGATATGTCTTTTGAAAACGAAGCAAAATATGATTGAAAAATTAATGACAATGCTAGTTGGAATCTTGTTGGCGTTAGCCGGCTGGAGTCTTTCTAGAACTTTTGAATTGTCAACTATCCAAGCGGTACATGAAGATAAAGTACATAGAATTCAAGCACAAGTTTTAAAACTAGAAGATCAGGTTGATAGAATGATGGATTCAGATAAAGAAATTATGGACCAACACGAAAAATTATTTAAAAAATTAGAACAAGGCAACACAGGGTATAGTTATAACTAATGGCACTTAAAATTTCAGAAGAAGCAGCAGTACAAATGCCTATGAAGACGGTAGCTTCATTGATTTGTATGGTCGCGATCGGCACCTGGGCTTACTTCGGTATCATTGAGACTCAAAATAAACTTTCAACACAAGTAGAGTTAATGACTAAAG
>Ga0080013_1006718_pt1 | contig 10110 bp, 23 predicted proteins | sample ETNvirenome_6_85_FD_69236 | JGI IMG/M metagenome (GOLD analysis project Ga0080013, IMG submission 69236) | Marine viral communities from the Pacific Ocean - ETNP_6_85 (SPADES assembly) (version 2) | ecosystem: Environmental > Aquatic > Marine > Oceanic | place: Pacific Ocean | collected 2013-06-19
TCTCTTTGATCGCGATGGTCGCGATCGGGACCTGGGCTTACTTCGGTATCATTGAGAACCAGAATCGTATGTCAACTCAAATAGAAATTATGAATAAAGATTTAGAACACAACACCGAGTTCAGAATAAAATGGCCCAGGGGGATGCTGGGAAGTTTGCCCGCAGATTCCGAGCAGTACATGATGATCGAGGATCTTTACAAGTCCGTTGATCGTCTCCAAAAAGCTATCGAAGATGGCATGCACAATAAAGTCAACATAGAATTTTTAACTAAACAGATGAACAAAGTTCTTCAAGATATTGAGAAGCTAAAAGATAAACAAAGATCTTTTTCCAATGGCGGTCTCTAATGGAAACAGTCGTAGCCCTTTTAATGTTCATAAATTTTGAAATTAAGGAACATCGTATTCAACCTAATATGGCTACATGCCTTCGCGGAAAACGCGAAGCGGAGAGAACGTTTTCAGATACAGTCCAATATAAATGTATCAAGACTCAAGCTGAACTAGAGATTAATAACGATGGCTCAAAATCAATCAAAAAAATTATTCTTAAATGATAAAAGAACTAAAAATCCTATTGCAAAAATACTTCGGTACTTCAAGCCCCAAACCTATCGAAGTAAAAAAACCTACACCCGTAAAGGCCGCGAAGCCGCACGAGAAGCTAAACTCGCTCGTCGAGGAGATTGGTAAAGACATGTTCGGAGTTCGAGTGCGAGTTGAATGGGGTCGATGTCCCTATTGTGAGATGGTCACTCAATTATTAAGTCTTCATGCCAACTATTTTAGATGTTCTCAGTGTCATGAGACAACACGACAATATGTTAATGGGCATATAGCCTATCTACCGCTTGACGATAAGTCAGCCTTAGGTCATGGGCCGAAAGAAAGCTAAGAATCTCTTTGGTTATACCCACATCAAAAAGACTCCTCGTAAACGCCCAGGCAGGCATGCGAAGTCTTATTCGAAGCGTATTCCGCGCCGAAAACCCTCACGTGGCCAGGGAAAATAAATTCTACGAGCCCTTGACATAAGTCCTACGAAACCCTATATCTAGAGTAGAAAGAAAAAATATGAGATACGAATATACAATAACTAAAGAAGGTGGAGAAGCTGAAATCATGAAAGCCATGAGCTGGAAAAAGCTATTTAAATCGCTCTTATTGAAGTATCCTAAGTTTAGTGGATGGTGTACCTATATTAACAAGAAAGGACATGTCCAAGTTAGAAGCTTTAATAACGGAAGAGAGGTAAAGAATCTATGATTTTTACACACTGTGTATTTTGTGGATGCACACCCAAACCCGATGAATGGTCCAGTCAAGTTGAAAATGCTTGCATGGACTGTGTGTGAAGTACGTTATTATATTACTGTTGAGTACCACAGGAGTCGAGGAAATAAAATTAAAAACAAACGATCTTAATTGTGGCGAAATTGCGAACGCGTGGCGCGAAGTCAACACCACGTACCACGAATCAGGGCCCAATCAAGGAAACTTTACCCCTGAGGGTAAACTCATGATCGGTCATATCTGTGAATAAAGCTATCCCGAGAGGGAAAAAGGGGATAGCATTTAAAGGTGAGAATTTTTCTTTACCACAATTTGGACACATTATCAAGAAGTATCTGTTAACTTACAGGTATACTTAGTTCCTACCTGATATCTCTTGACATTTGCATAACCCATTTTTTGTAAAAGAGCTACGGATTCTTTATGAGCGGCAATAGAACACTCATACCAGGAGTCATAAAGCTTTGGGGATTCAATGGGGGGCAGGCAACCATTTTGATTAATAAATGAGCACACCCATAGTATTAATACATATTTCATCTTGACATTCTTTACGTAAAATCCTATATTCTAAATTAAAAGGAAAGAAAACATGACAGACATTAGTAAATATCGAAACGTTTCGTTAACTCATAAGACCTATAGCATACTGGTAAAGTTGTCCAAACAATTATTACCACATGAAGAATTATCTATAAGTAAAACAGTTAGCGCATTAGCAAAAGAGAAAGAAGAAAAATTAAATGGGAAGAGCAAAAAATAGTTTTAATGGTTACGTAGGACACGCCGAAGAGACAATTCATGAAGACAAAGTAGATCTTCCTGAAAAGAGTCTCTGGGTTGCTGTCCTTTGTAGAGCTGCGTTAGATGCATTTAAAGTCCCTCCTCGTCTTGATATGAGCAGGAAATCCAACGTATCTCATCACAATCTTTATGATTTCAATAGAGACCAAGCCCAACATTTCTTTCTACATGGTGGACAACACTTTAATGAAGTATGTGAAATGGCGGGAAGGAATCCTGATTACGTAAAACAAAAAGCAACAAAATTATTATTAAGAAAAAATGGTTGGAACGTTGATGTTCCAATCACTTCCCATTATCGTCAAGGACCTAGACGTAAGCGCGGAAAATATAAGAAAAAACATTTAACAGGAAATGCTTACTATGCTGCCAAAGCAAAAGAGAATGCTCACAAGAATTTTTATTATCAAGACATGGGACGTAAAGGTGGACGCCCTAGAATGTATAACAAAATAGAACAATGAACGAATTAAAAGCACCCATCAAGCACAATAAAATCTGCGACAATTGTCGTGGAAATGGTTATTTAAATGTGGTAGACAATCAGAACCTCACTCAGGTGAAACAATGCTGGGTTTGTGAATCGAACGGGGAGATTAAAAATTATGATCAAGCTGAAGTTGACGATTTTATTTATAATATTTATTATCGTAAGCGGTTGCAGTGAATTTGCACTCCTTATGAGTGGCTCAAGTATTGCCATAAGTCAAAATGCTTATGTGAAAGCCTATAATGGTATGGATGTATTAACCATCATGGCAACAGAGAAGGATATAAAGAGACATATATATGATAAAGGAAAAGAACATGTACAAACCCTTACCCGAATCGCTAACGATTAAACAAAGTGGAATCAACGGCTTAGGACTCTTTGCCACTCAAGGAATCGCGCAAGGAACTAATCTTGGAACGACTCATATTAAAGTTGAAGAAGATATTATTCGCACTCCGCTGGGTGGATTTATTAATCATTCAAATACCCCTAATGTGGTGAAGGTAGAATTGCGTGATGAAAAGTATACCAAAAAGTGGTCACTCGTTGCTTTGCGTGATCTTAAAAAAGGAGAGGAATTGACGGTACGTTATACGTTTTATAATATATGAGAGACAACATTTTAAGATTCATTGAAGTTTGGTCAGGTCGTATTCACACCTGGGCCTGGGACAAACGATGGAAATATAGAGACTCAAAAGAATGGGTGAAAGGATATAAAGAATGGAAAAAGAAAAATGTTTAATAAACAAAGACCTGTCCATCATCTTAATTTGAAAAAAGAATTAAAAAATAAAAAAGATGAAATCGTTAAAGATATTTTAGTAGACGAAAAAAATAAAAAAAAATCTGGTTATAATTTTCAAGTCTTTACAAAATATAATGATTATTTGTATGATTTGTTTATTAAAAAAAGTAGAAAATTATTAAATCCTTTTACCATTCGAGATCCTCAATTAAAAGTTTGGTGTTATTTTACAGGATTGGGTAATCATATTGAAGAGGACATCTGGCATAATCACACTCGTACTTCTACTATTAACTCAGTTATTTATCTACAAACACTCAAGGATCATGGAATTAAATTTGAAAATGGCAACGAGTCTTGGTACGTGGAACCAGAAAATTTTGACTTGTTAATCTTTCCTGGATTTTTAAATCATCGACCCGTGACTTCCCGAACTCAACAAAGGATCTCTTTAAATCTAGAATTAAAATGTAACGAAACAGATAAGGATATTTTCGGATTATGAAACCTAGCGTTTATATTGCCATGCCGTGCTATGACTCGGTAAAGATCAACACGATGTTATCGGTCATTAAGCTAGTTCAACAACTGGCCAAGAGTGGTATTAAAGTAGGAATGAACACCATGAAATCCCCTTTGATTCATCAAGCACGAAACTACCTCACGTCTGTCTTTCTGACGACCGAGTATACACATTTATTGTTTATTGATTCAGATGTCGAATTTGAACCTGAATCAGTCCTGAGGATGCTCGTTGCTAAAAAAGATATTATTTGTACACCATATCGAACTAAATCAGAAATCATGGACAAACATATTTATACGGTTGAGTTTAAAAATCCAAAAACTATTCCCTTCCTCCCAGGAGGACTCGTTGAAATTGAAGCAGGACCCACGGGCCTCATGCTGATTGATCGCAAGGTCTTTGAAAGAATTATAAAAAACCATCCCGAATTAAAAATTAAGAATCCTGCCTTATCCAAACCTGGCAAGGATCATGAACATTATTATAATTTCTTCGACTTTGCCTTTAAAGACGGCTATAGTGTGGGGGAAGACGTGTCTTTTTGTCGTTTAAGCAGGGACAATGATTTTACGATCTATGCCAACATCGAATCCACAACCAAGCACCACGGATCATATGCGTGGACTGGAAAATTTGGAGACTCTTTAAATGGATGACATAACTAAAATATATGATGACTTGTTCGAGCATGCGATGCATCTCTTGAACGATCATCAACACGCACCTGAACTGGTAGCAGGAACCATGATGGCGATTGCTCAGAGAATCTATAAAACTCAACTGAGTGATGAAGAGTATCGCGAAATGATGGAAGTGATTAAAGACGCTCCCGTGAAGCCGTACGACATCAAGAAAGTGAGGCTCAATTGAGCGAGTGGGATCATTTTATTCATAAAGGTAAACTGGTCGAAGAACTCTTCGCGCAAAGGCACTTAAGCGATATTAAGTGGGCTAATAACTATCAGAACATTCACGAACACTGGGACATGGAAGGTGGACTCAATGGAAAGACGTTGAAGTTTGATGTGAAGGGCCTGAAGAAAAAGAATCGAGGCGACGATAAGACTCAAGACAAGTACGCCTGGATTGAAGGAACAAACGTTGAGGGAAGACCTGGTTGGATCAAGGGACTTGCTGATTATATTGTCTTTGAACGTGAGTCGTATTGGCTGCTAGTGAATCGCGAGGAACTTTTTAAGTTTACTTGGAAGAAGTTAGAAGAGAGTGGATTTAAAAAGGGAAAGAAAGCCTATCATGTCTATGACCGAGCGTACTGGGGTAAACGCGATAAGCTGACGTTGGTGCCTTACGAAGATATCGAACAACTCAAGGATATCAAGAAACTGGAGAAATGAGTGATGTTGATTTTGGCGGTATCAGTGAAGAAATGTATAATATATGGAAGGAGGATTTAATGCCTAAGAAAAAGAAAAAGCTTAAGAAGAAAAAGAAAAAAGCTAAAGCTAAGAAGAAAAAGAAAAGATAATGAAAAGACTTGAAAGATATAATTATGTCCGTGTTCCGCGGTCCGATGACGAGGGAAATAGAACGTATGATGTGAAGGGAACCAAATTGCCGAGCGTCACGACTATCCTATCACGGACCAAGGACCAGGGATTCTTAAGGAAATGGAAAGCTAAGGTGGGAGAAGCCAAGGCTGAAGAGATCAAGAACCATAGCTCCAAGCGTGGGACTGCCATGCACAAGTTTATTGAAGCTTATATTCTAGGTAAAGGCTACGAGGACTTGACGACCATAGGCCACGAAGCACGGCCCATGGCTCATAAGGTCATTGAGATGGGACTCACGCCCATTGAAGAATACTACGGGAGTGAAGTGACGTTGTACTACCCTGGTCTTTATGCAGGGAGCACGGACCTGGTGTGTGTTCATAATGAAATGGATACCATCGTCGATTTTAAACAAGCAAACTCTCCAAAACGCAAAGAATGGATTGGAGACTACTACATGCAGATTGCTGCATATGCCATGGCTCATGACTATATTCATGGCTCTAGTATTGAACAAGGGATCATAATGGTATGTACTCCTGACCTATATTTGCAAGAATTCAGGTTTCAAGGGGTTGAATTAAGACAATGGAAACACAAGTTTTTAAAAAGACTCAACGAATATTACGAAATATTACGTGAGCCTAAAATAGATACAGCAGAATTATTAAAAGAATTTGAGGAGGATAAATGAGAGAAGCAGGAACAGTAAGAGAAAGACTCTACCAAGCATTGATTAAGCGCTACACAGCCGATCAAGAAGACGCGCTGGTAAAGATTGATGCTCTATTGACTAGCCACTTCGTCATGCCAGATCATGCAGATATAACAGGCCAAATTGATAAATTATTGGCTAAAGTTGCGTTTGCTGCCGAGAAGATGGCAACATTGAGGCGGTATTACGGCACAAACTAGGCGGAAATGTGTCCTAAATGAGGCACAACGTTTTACATATAGTACTAAAACTCACAAAAAAAGTTTTTTTAAAAAAAAACGTACAAATAATGTAAAACGTTAAAAGTGATGATTTATGTTGGTATTACTAGCTAAAGTAACGACGTTTTACAAAAACGTAAAACGTATAAAACGTCGTAAAGTGAAATAAGTGAGGCATACCAAGGGGTGTATGGGGTACACGGGCCATTTTTGAGAATTTTTTAAGTAGTTTTGTCACTTTTGCTACTATATACAGGTGGGAATGAGACGGAAAAAATCAAAATATAAGCATCTAGTGATTAATAAGAAGAAGTATTACTTCTATAAGATTTCCTGGCTTGACATTGTTGGGGATGCGGGGCATGCTAGTGCTGATGAGTTCGATAAGTTCGAATGCTCAAAGATGGTATCGTTTGCTTACATCTACAAACGTTCTAAGAAATTCCTTTGGACCTTTGCTAGCTATGACTCGAAGGATGAGGCATATAGTGATCGGAACGTCTTCCCTACAGGGTGCATAACTGGACTCAAAAAGATTTATGTGGAATCCAGATAATATTATGTTGTTGGGTTGGACTCTGGTGCTGATTGCACTGGGGTTTTCTCTTCTTCTGAATGTGTATTAGATGTCTGATTGGCAGAAATATTTTCTGGTCCTTTTTGTTTTTTCTCTTCTTTGGTTTTTGATGGTTTTTTCTCCAACAATGCAGCTTCAGGGGTGACATTTAAAATTGGTGCGTAATCGTCTAAAATTTGTTTCATTTTGTTTTCTAGTTCTTCTTCTGACATGTCTTCTAATTTCCCATGTTTTATTATTTTCCGTTCTATGTATAGGCCTCCTGCTTTGCCTCGATTTGTCTCAGCGTTTACAGCAGCAGAAAATGAGTTCTTCTTCAAAGCCATCTCCTTGATACGAGCTAGTTCAGCTACGTGAGTATCATAAGTGACTTTGTGTTTTTCTAATCTCTCTTCTTTGAGTTTACCCACATATTGAACGACTAAAGGACTGTATCTAGGATTCAATAGTTGTGATCCCTCAACTCTTGCACTGTCCTTTGCATATCCAGCAGCGATGGCTGCTTCACCCTGAGTCATAGGTCCATCTACTCCCCCGAATACTACAAACTCGGCGAATCTCTTTTGCATTTCTGTTAATCTTTTAGGAACTCCCATATTTGACAATTTAAGTTAACATTGATAAAAAGTCAATATGAAGAAAGAAAAAACAATGTATGAATTGTGCCAGGAATTTCCTGACAAGACTTATCAAGAACTGGAAAGCTATAGGGACAACGATCGTCGCCAAGAGGCTGGTGTATGTGTAATGGGAGAAATGAAAAAAGACAGAGAGGAATTAAGTTGGCAAGAGAAATATAATAAGGAGCATAAACTCCGCCAGGAAGCAGAGATTGCTCTGGCGAATGCTTTAGCTGGTGATCATAGACAGAAAGAAGCTGACGAACTTATGATGCAAAAGTTAGAACGGATTCAAGATCTTGAACAGATCAATGAGTCGCACCAAAAATTAAATGGAAAATTACAAGAAAGATTGACAGAGTTAGAGGAAGAGAATAAGAAGATGCACGAACACTTCGATAAAAAAATTGATAGTGCGCGGAAAGCAGGAATGTAATGAGAGTCAAAGACCTACAATTATTTTTATCTAAATTTACAGAGAACGACGCAGCGGGTCGTCAGGGGAATGCCTTGTCGAATGCAGTTATTTTTGTTGAACTCAATGGCCATCTTCATGAAATTAGACGAATGGAAGTGCATGAACATGCTGTTCCAATCATAGGTCACAGAGGTCATACTGCTCATAGATTAGTTATGAAAACTATAAAAGAATCTCCACTTATTATTCCTACGAAGCTTAAAGATGACTACTGAGGTTAACCCAAAAATCTCATGGGTCCAGAAGCTAAATTATATAAAAAACTTAAGACCAAATCTCCAAAAATTATATGGACAAGGATTGAAAACCTTAGCTTACTTGGTTGCCCTGATCTATTGGGGTATAATAATTCTGGGAACTTTTTCACTGTTGAATTAAAGATAACGAGGGCTAACAAACTCAAATTTTCACCACATCAAATCGCGTGGCATGTTGCACATCCACACAATACATTTATCTTAGCCGAGGCCCTTGGTCCGAGGCTCGTGAAACTTTTTCCAGGATCACGGATCAGGGAGCTTGCGGCTTGTGGCTTTAAGCTTGAAGCTTGTTGCTTGGGGCTTGAAGCTTGCAGCTTGTATCTTGATGAGCTTGGTGCTTGAGGCTTGGGACCTGGGGCTCCTGGTCCATGGTTCTTGGTTTAGTGTTTAGGATATGTGACATGCTTCACGTCTCTAGACCAGCAGCGTCGACAGCTCTTACACTGGTTGCCTTGCTTCGATGCAGGACAGTCGCCGCCCGAGTCCACAACCGTGGACCAATGAGTCCAGGCCTGACCAGGCGTCGTGTTATTTTTCGCGTTGCTTAATCTTATTACTAAATTTTTAGGATATGAGCCCAGCGGCAGGTACTTGCGCTCCTGAGTTGGCAGCCAGTGCATGGTCCCTGGTGTATTGTTACAAACTTCAAAAATTTTTTTAAGGTGATCAACCGACTGGATGTCGCCAGAGTCGTGCCACCTGAAGTGCTTCTGGCCCTTCACAAGCACAGTCATGGCCTCCACCCAGCGCGGGTCCATTAAGCTCTTCAGTCGTCGTTGCAATGCTTTTTGAACAGCTGGATATCTTACATAATTTCCTTTAAATGCATAACACTTATAACAGGGCGTGTCTGGGATCTCCCTGAGCTTCGCGCCAGTTTGACAGGCGCTCGCTGGCAGGTTATACGAGCCTTCTGGCATCTTGCCAGGCGCGCTCAGTCCTCCAGTTATTTTTTCGGCTTCGTATTTATACATAAAATTTTATATCAAATGAATCTGGCCATATTGTGACGCTTGCGGCTTGGAGCTTGGGGCTTGTTGCTTGTGCCATGGTCCAGGATCCGCTTGACGCTTGGAGCTTGAAGCTCGATCTCGGGGCCGAATCTGGCCCAGGCCTTAGCCATCAGGTTGAGCTCTAACAGCAGCGTGGACCATTGGGCCACGCTACAGTTACTTACTTTTAATGTTACAGTCTTAGTCAAGTAGCACCATATATTCTTTGGCAAAGTACTGACGGAAAAAATTGATTCCATTGCGCACTATTTGCCAGCCATCCTGGTTGTCACTGAAGCCTGGTTGCTGATTCGTCAACCTGTCAATAGCCTCCATCTCATGATTTTTATAAATTGTGTAATCATAGACAGCGGCTGCGAAGCCAGGCAGCGTCGTCGATTGACCGCTGAACGGGTTCGTTCTTTTTACCATAGCTGTCGAATGAGTCTTAATCTCAAACGGCAGTTTCATTTTTTTGTTGTTATAGTTTATTGTTGTCATAAATTCATCCTACATTGTCCCTGATCCATTGTCAAGCTTGAAGCTTGCGGCTTGGAGCTCGTGGGCCCACCCGCCCACTTTAGAATCATTCTAAAGTGGCCAAGGTGCCAGCCGCGTTATTTAACGGACCGTTGGTCCAGCGTCCTTGACCCCAGATCCATTGAAGCGGTCGATTGGTTTCCCACGTTCCTCTCGCATAATGGATCAGGGGTCAAGTTTAATTAAACCAATATAGTATTGCCAAGCCGACAATTCCTAAAATTGGATATAACCATAAACTATCCACAATCATATTCTACTTACCTCGGGCATCATTAAACAAAATTTAATGATGAAGAAAACGAACATTGATAAGCCAAGCCAAGTGCT
>Ga0080013_1006721_pt1 | contig 10110 bp, 22 predicted proteins | sample ETNvirenome_6_85_FD_69236 | JGI IMG/M metagenome (GOLD analysis project Ga0080013, IMG submission 69236) | Marine viral communities from the Pacific Ocean - ETNP_6_85 (SPADES assembly) (version 2) | ecosystem: Environmental > Aquatic > Marine > Oceanic | place: Pacific Ocean | collected 2013-06-19
TACCAACTGGACATAATGCGGCAACCCTTCTCGGTTATTTTCATAATAATCAATAACCAAAATCTGGTTCCCTAACTGCTGGAAAAATATTATTGATGTACTATCATCAACTCCTAAATCCCAGGCTGTATGAACTAATAAAGCTGGATCGTATGCAAGTCTTGTTAATTGTTTTTTTTCTTCAAGATTTTTTATTATATCTCCATATATGGATCCTTCAATATTTGCAATCCAATCGCACTCAAATTCTTGTTTATACTTTGCATCTCCCATTTGAGCTTTAGCTGCATCCAACTCTTCCTGGTCGATAATTTTTGTCTCACTCGCTTTAGCCGTATAAGCATACCACTTAGGATCTCCTAAAGCGTGCTGGTATAATTCATAAAAAATATTTGTTAATCCCGCTGGGGTTCCTATAAAATAACAAAAACCCTTCCTATCCGATAGTGCGGGTCTAATTATTTCATTCCATAACCTCGGATCTATTTGCGCAACCTCGTCTATGCAAACTCCATCCAGGAATAATCCCCGTAAGCTGTCTGGCTGTTCAGAGGATAAAAGCGTTATACGGCTGCCATTCGGCATATCGCATCTTAGCTCTGTCTCATTAAACTTAACTCCAGGTATTCCTCCCGCAAACATTTTCATATAATCCCAGGCTATAGATTTAGCCTGTTTATAAGTTGGCGCAATATAGGCAAACCTAGGATTTTTCATTTTATGGGTAAGTGCAGCTCTAATTAAATGATTAATTATGGCTACGCTTTTTCCAAATCTTCTATGACAGGAAAGTACAGCAAACCTATACTGATCCAAATTTTTATGTAGCTCCGCCTGGAGTGGTCTTGGCGTATAGGGTATTTGTACTTTCATTTTATATAATTAGTAAAATTACTATTAAAGCTGCAACACCAATCACGACTTTTTTATGTTCGCTCCAATAATGTTTTGCTTCATGAATAATTAAATCTATATTCATTATTTCCTCCTTATTAGTGAATGGTTGGTAAATCAAAAAGTTCCCTGATTGATTTATATTCTATACCGCTGTTTTTCATAAGTTTTTTGCAAAATTTATTTGCGTGTTCCTGGCTTGTAAATCCGTTTAAATGAATAACTAAACCATTGGTATCTTCTGCGTGAAATACCATGGCGGTTATTAATTTATCTGTATATTTATCTTTCTCGTTTATCATAAAGTCTGTCTGTGTGTTTGTGTCTAAAGCTCCCGAGTTATATATTCTTAAAAAATGCGGCTGGTTTTTCGGGTATACCCCACCTTTGTTCTTTCAAAATCTACACTTTTATATGCAAGTTTTAACTCTTACTACTAATTTACTACTAATCTTATTAAATAAGTATTGATCCACGCCAAATGTCGTCAGTATTTATAACTGTGTACCTCAAACGAACTCCATAATGCGCTGGCGAGGAGCGTGGGTTCGCCATCTGAAAACCAACTTACTTACCTATTCCTACCTTTTGTATTTATATCTATTCCAGAACTTTCTTTTGTTTATCTTAAACTTTACTTGTTCATCCTCTCTCCTCTTAAGGAGTTGAGCTTGCTCCAGGTATAACCTTAACATCCACACTTGATACCTGATCCATAACTTCTTTAGCTTGTATAATATTGTTTTCATTTTTAGGTTCTCCCCAGCTAATGATTAAATGATTATCTATCTTCTGCTCAACCTGGCTTTTATCTCCAAAGGTTGATGCTGCTAATTTTGTAGCGAGCCATCTGATGTGGCTCCATTTTTCACGAAGAAAATGCGTCTCTTGCGGTGTCTTTGGAATCTGCATATCTTCAGCTATTCTATCCAGCAAAGTCCAGACACCCGTTTGTCTAGCTGACATAATCTTTGCTTGTAATTCTTTATCAGCTCTACATTTCTTATAAACTGTTGAGACATCTGGCATTGATTTATCTTTACAAATTGTAGAGAGTGGTTCTCCCAATTCTAATCTTTCGCATATTTTTTCGATTTGATCCATTCGTATAATTCTTGATAACTCTTATCCTTGTATTGTTTTAAATTTCTTATTGCCTTTATTCTGCCTTCAATAGATCTTGGTCCAGTAGATTCTCCAGCATGAAATTTGCATCTATATTTTTTTGAAGTCTTTTGATAATATCCTTTGCACAAACACCTTTTTGTAAAATTACTTCCTCTTGTATAACTGTCGCATTGGATTTTATGTAAGGGTCTCCCAGGCATAAAAATACTAAGCCTATCTTTCCTATTAGATTAATTTGTCAATCTTGTCTATCATTGTTTTATCAAGATTAAATTCAAGGTTAAGAATAGCAGCTGTATATTTTTTTTTAATTGTTACACGATGGCAGCCAAACTGTCTTGCTAAAGCTACCCAGGAATATCTCATGGCTCTCGCCCAGATTAATCTTCTATCCTCCAGCTTTTCAATCTTAATAAGTAAATCAATAGCAAGCTCCCAACAAGTAATTTGATGACTGTTAGCTCTAAGTTTTAAGCCTTTTTTCTGCCAAAACCCAATATCCTTTGGATCATAGCTCATCTTTAAAATATCATACATATTAGGTGTTTTAGGTTTTATTGAGTTTAATCCAGGCATCATTCTTTCGGTTCTGCCAGCAACTTCAAAGACTTCTATTATCTTATGAGCTATTATCCGCACATTGCTGCCTTTTCTGCGGCAGCATCAAACTTTTTTTTGGAGGTTTTTACCTCCTCAATTGTATTCTTAAAGGAATGCTTGCGGATCATATCCCCATCATCACTCTTAAATTCGTTCCAAAATCCCTCTTTTCCACATTCTCTATATGTTTTTCCTTTATATTCTATAGTAGGTTTTTCAACCCCCTGTCTTGAGAACATCCTATTATAGTTATTATTATTATTCTTATACCTATAGTTAGTTTTATAAGATGGTTTTATTAATATACCTCTGTGTGATATATCTCTCCCCTCTGTGAGAGTTATCACTCTCTTTTTAATAGTATCCTCAAGTATTTTTTGTTGCGATAATAAGTAAAGGTTTGTGGAGCTTAGCCGTTTTTTACTTATAAACTGTAGCTTGGCAAGGTGTTGAATACTCCGTTGTATAGCTGCTATTGATATTCCAGTTCGCTTTTTAATTGTGGCGTATCTTGGATAACATTTACCATCCTTCCTATCCATATAAGAAACCAAAGCAAAATAAACTAACTTGTCAATAGCACTCAGCCGCTTATCCGCTAAAACATTTAGATCTCCTACAAAATATAAACTCATATAACCACCACCAGCATATAAAGCGATAAAAGAACCATAAAACCTAAGCTACAAAAAATAATAAAAAATATTTTATCCATTAAGCTACATCCTTCTTTCTACAAATTAGATTATGCCTATCCTGGAGCAGCTCCATTGCTTGAACCCAAGCCTCTGGCTTTAAATAAACTTCTTTTACATCTTTAGTGGGAGTGAGCTGCTTAATTCTAAAAGCAATAACTTCCCTTTTATCATTAACCTTATAAAAAATTAAAAAACTTGGTAAACCAGCTAATCTTGCCAAAGCCTCCGTTGTAGTAGTAGCTTTCCATTTCTGATTAACATCAAAAGTAGTTTCTGCAAGATACAAGGGAGCCTTACATTTTAAACAAATACCGCAGCTGTCGATGTCGATATATCCCAACTTATTGCTAAGGTTCCTGTGCCATTCAGAGTAAGGATCTCCTTTATCAAAGTAATTATTTCTTGCCATCTATCCTTATGTAGTTCTTTTCAAAATCTTTTATTTTTTCTTCAGCTTTAGTTAATTTAACTTGCAGCTCTCCATTTAATTCTTTGTGAGAACTGGTAATAGTTAAGATATTTGAATTTTCCTCAGCTAATCTCTCATTTTCTTTTTTAAGAGTTGCTATTTCATTTTCATACTTAGCAATCTTATTTATCATTAACTTATCCGCCTCTTTCTTAGCAGCTTCAGTTTGAGCTAATCCAGCATTTATCTTTTCTAATTCCCTATCTATAAAATCAGCCATAACAAATAAGCATTGGATCTCCCAAATACTCCTCCTTTAAATTATCATTTGATTTATGGTTATAATCACAACAACCAGCACTTAGAGCTTTTGGATATTTATTAACCCACTTCATATAAGTTTTACAAAATTTATCCCACTCAACCTTATAAATATCTATTGTTTGATTTTGTGTTTCTTTAGGAAATAAAATTACAGCTGCAACAATAAATAAAAATAAATATTTCATTTAAAAACAATCTCCGTTACTTCCTGTACCCAAGCACCAGGAATTGTATTTAGATTTCCTACTTCAAGCGTTCCATCTTCATCAACGGAATAGTCGGCAAAGATTGTGATTTTTTCTCTCGTTCTGAGTAATTGATAACCTTTAGAATAACAGATAGCGGGTTTAAGTCGTATTGCTTTGGAGATTGGCATCCACTCATTGTTAGCAATGCAATCAAACCACCTAACTTCAACAAACGGGTAATCATCTATAGTTCCTGTTAGTTTTTTTTTCTTAACCATAAAAATCCGAAGGCTTAACTTTTCCTCTCGTTTTCTTTTTAATTAATTCCATATTGGATTTGCCTGGCATCCTCGTACCATTGGTCCACCTAAAAACTGTGCTTGCTGCTTTAACTCCTAGAAACTCTGCTAATCTTTGGTGCGAATAACCTTCTTTTTTTTGAAATTCCCTTAGCGTCATTGGCAACTCTTGTATGCAATAATGCCAACTTGTCAAAAGAACATTACTATAATGTTGTGAATAACCTTGTAAAAAATAGCATTAAATACAACTTTAAATATATTTGAGAAATAAGTTGAATTAATATGCCTATTGCATATATATTGCCAGTATGACAATAAATAATAAAAAATTAAAATTAGTAGAAAACACACATTCAGAAAAAACTATGGCAAATTTATCTAAACTTTTAAAAGATAATGATATGAGCCAGGTAGAATTAGCAAAACAACTTGGAAGAGATAAAACAACTGTTAATAGATGGGTAAAAAATTCAAGAGAAGTAGCCTGGGATAATGCAGTTGAAATTTCAAAAGTTTTAAAGTGTCATCCAGTAGATATTATTGAAGGTGGTAAATCAGAAATAACTTTACAATATAAATGCAGCTGGAACGGAAGAGTTTGGCAGCTAAAAAAAGAAGATCAATATCAAATACCTATTCCGTATGAATACAACCACAAAACAACTAAAGCTATTTTAATGGAGGCAAGAGGAACTCCATCAGATGGAGAGATTTGGTTATTTAATGTTAATGGATCTAAAAAATTTAATAAAAATGCCGTTGGTAAAATCTGTTTTATGCAAGGTAAAAAAATTAAACCTATTGTAGCTCAGCTACAACCTAACGGAGATGGAACTTTAAGAATTATAAACAGTTATACAAAAAAAAATATCTGTCAAAGTTTAGTAAATTTAAACCCATACGATTTGGATATAGCGGAACCAGTTAAAGTAAAATACGATCCAGAATAATAATCCTTACAACCTATAATATGTATTGTTGGCAACTATGTTGACAAAGTGCTTATTTCGTTTGCAATAAATTCTAAAATGTTTATCAATTGTTCTCTTGATTTGATTTATGGAATTAAAAGAAAATATTGTAGATAAAGAATTATCAGAATGGATCCAAGGGATCAAACCACTTCCAGAGTGGGTTAAACTTTATAAACTTAATCATCATTCGCCTTCTCAAATAAATGCCGCAGATGATATGTGGGGATATAAATATTTATATCTTACTCAAGAAGAAAGAAGAAACTTACCTATTAATTCCAAGATGCACTCTGGCGTATGTATTGGAGATATGGGTCAATATGAAGTTGGAAATTATATTTGGAAGTTTGTTAAAGGAAAAGGTTTAGTTAAAACAGAAATTCCAAAAACTAAAAAAATATTTGAAAAAGTTTTAGATAAATTTGATGCTTATCAACCTAGCACAGATGAAGATAAATTATCCCACCAAGAGAATAAAAAAGGATTAGCTTTAACTTTCCACCAGTTAAAACAATCTTTAAAAGAAATAGGATTAAAAGATCCAATTGAGTGTGAGAGATCTGTAAGTTTAGAACTACCTGGCTGCCAGCTACCAGTTATTGGAAGAGTAGATTTTGAAGATGAAAACAATTTTGTTGAATTAAAAACCAAGTGGTACAAAAAGAATAGACCCAGAAAAGATGGTTCTAGCTCCTACTCAGTTCCTAAAATTGAGGAAGGTTATATGGGTTGGAATGAACATATTTTACAAGTTGCTTTTTATTATTTAGCAACAAGAAAAAAACCTCATCTATTAGTTATAAATCCAGAAAGTTATAATATTTTTACTCCAGATAATTGCGAAGATTTAAAACCAGAAAATTTAAAAAAATTAATTAATAAAATGAGAGTTGTTTGTAAGCGTAGAGAAGAAATAATGGAACGACACTCTGGAAAAACTACTTGGGTAGAAGATATATTCCCAGACTTTGACCATTTCTTTTGGAAAGGAATGGGAGATCATTTAACAGCCGCTATGAGATTGTGGGGTCATGTATGAAAAAGAAAACAGATAGAAATTTAGTTTGGCATATCTATCATACGATCCTAGCTTTGTTATTAGCTGGCGTTTTAATTGTGGAGATAATTGAATTATGGATAAAATAAATATGTTGAATTGGCAGCGTGTGGTGCTGCAAAAAAAATTTGGAAAGAAAAGAACGAGGTTAAAACCTTTAGTATTGTTGGCTGTTTTTTTTCTGTTAATAGTCTCCCTTTCAATCTTTCCGAATAAAGATAGCCAAGGTTTCAGTTCTGCGGCAGCTTTATCTGAGCCTTGGTTATCAAAAGGAGATAAATGGGTACTATAGTAAACTTTCCACAAACGTTGGAAAAACATTTAACAAAATTAAAAGCTAATGGTGGGATCTATGAATTTGAACCAGGTAAGTTTGCAATTAAACATAAAGAAGTTGAACGATTAGCAAATGAGTATGGAGTAGAAACTGATATAGAATTAAATTACTGTGATCTTACTAAAGGTTGTGCAGTTGTTAAAAGTATAGCAAAATATCAAGGTAAAAAGTTTATAACTTTAGGAGAAGTATCTCCAGCTAATAACCTATTTGCTTATCCAGTTGCAGTAGCTGAAAAGAGAGCTGCGGATAGAGCTATTCTTAAAGCTCTTAATATTCATGGAGATTTATATTCACAATCTGAACTACCACCAAAGCAAAGAAATGAAAACCAGGGGATTAAGTTAGAACACTCAGAATTTATTTTAGAGAGAATTAAACACGCAAGTCATCAAGCAAATTTAGAGCAGCTCCAAAGAGAGAATAAAGAATATCTCTTAGAGCTTGCTAAAAAAAATTCTATAAAAGCCAAAGAAATTATGGAGGCTTTTAAGAATAAAAATCAGCAATTAAAAGGAGGAAAATAATATGGCTGACTATAATAACAAACCAAAGGATCCAAATTGGGTTTGTACTTTTTCGTTAAAGAAAAATGCAAATAAAGATCCTAATAAACCAGAAACTAAAAATAGACCAGACTTTGTTTTGGTTGATAGCGATAAGTTAAATAAGAAGGGAGAGCCTTTCAAAAAGAACTTTACTATCAATGGTTCCTGGTGTGAGGGATCTGGATATATCCAGGAAGATAAATCTCTTAAAATAACGATTAAGAAAACGGGTACTACTGATGCTGCTCAACCAGCTCAAGGTGGTGCTGATTTTATGGATCAATTTTAAAGGGGAAAGTAGTTCTGAAAATGAAATATGGTTTAACTGAAAAACAATTAAAATTATTTAATTATATTAAATCATATATGAAAAAAAAACCTATCGCACCTTCTTACGATGAAATGAAGGTTGCGGTGGGTTTAAAATCCAAGTCTGGAATTGGAGCAATATTAAAACAATTAGAGGATAGAAAATGGATAACAAAACTGACGGGAAAACATCGCAGTATCCAAATAAACCGATAGATCTATCTCCAGATCCAAATACAAATACTTTAATTAGTAAAATCTTAGATAGAGACAAAGAAGGAATGGATAAATTCGGTTTGACAATGCGGCAAGTTATGTTAAAAAATCCTATAGATTGTAAAAAATGGTTAAATGACGCATTAGAAGAAAGCATAGATCAATCCAGATATTTAATAGAAGCAATTTTATCTTATCAAATTTTATTAGAAGAAAATAAAAAATTAAAAAAACAAATTAAAGAATTAAAAGAACATAATAGGATGCTTTATGAGCATCCCTAAAAAATTTGAAAAATTCTGGTCTGGTTCTGTTTCGTTTAGTGCAACAGAAATGTTTAAAGACTTGAATGCAGCTGCTAAGGCTGGTGTACCAAGTTCAGCTGCTAAGATAGTTGTAAGTGAAAAAACTTTATCTTATGACTTTCAACGCATAAAGGAGGTAGATCCAAATGCAGACACACTACAAACACCTGGACCAAAAGATCCAGGCAAAGGAAAAGGAGAGAAAAAAGTTGAACATAAAGATAACAAAGGAATTAAAAAATGATTTTGTTAATCCCAGCATTTCAGCTCTCTCTAAAGAAGCTCATAATAAGTTGATTGACATAATCACTTTAAAAGATGAGCAAAGTAAAATACCAGGATAATCTGGTATTTCATAATTATTCTAAAAAACTGCTTTAAGCAGATAGCCATCCCTACGCCTACTAAAAGTTGCATAATTGGCAATGTAATATCAGTATAATTTATTATGTTGACAATCTGGCAATAATAACTATATTAATAATATATGTCTAAAAATTATAAAAGATATGAGTTCAAAACCTTCCAGGCTCTTGAAAAGTTTTTCATAAACAAGATCCTTCCCCAAAAAAATATCCATTCAAAAGTTATTGGCAAGGTTCTTTTAGTTTGGAATAGAAAAAGAAAGGCTGCTTAATGACTTTAACAAAAGCTCAACTGTTTAAATCTTATGATCTTCTAAGTTGGAGTTTCTGCCAAGAAAGTTCAGCGGGAGATAAATACCAGGGATATGATTGGAGTGGTGGTTTTAAGATCAAAAAAAATAACCAAGCTACCAACTGGCATAAATACTTTAAAGCGAATGTCCAGGCTGGTTTAGAGGGTACTGGATATATCATCCACAGATACAAAAGAGGAGATGGTATTAAAAAAACAGTAGTTGGTAAAACTTATGCCAATTACTTAAATGCTAATGATAAAAAATATTACGGCATGACGGGTAAGCAATTTTATAATTTTACAGAAAATGACAATGGTTATGAGAATGCTTTATTTTTTAAAACAAATCAAAAGGAGGCTGCTTAATGGAATATGTTTATGGCGCAAAAGATTTTGACACAGCTGTTGAAATCGGAAACTACCCTTGGGGATTTAGATTAAGAACCAAGGTAAGATACTGGATCGAGACTACTAACAGAGGAGATAGATTTGTTAAGTGTACTTTAAATCCTAAAACTAACCAATGGTGCAAACCAAAAAAATCAACTTACGATGCGGTTATGGTTATGACTAAAAAAGTTGAGGATGATAAAATTTTTATAAAACCTATTGGAATAAGTGTTGGTTGGTCTAATCCCACTCAAGTTGCTCATTTTGAAAACGATATAGATAAAACTAAATTATCAAATAAGCAGCTTAAACAAATCTGTAAATGTAAAGCTGTTAATGAGATGAATAAGAATGTTAAGTGGGAGATCAAGCCAGGTAAAACTTATAATTTAAGTGATCCCGCTGATCTTACTAGAATGAAAGCTGATGCCAATTCTCCAGAAGAGTTAAAGAGAAAAAAAGAACAAAAAGATATTGAAGAAAAAATACTTGGCTACGGCAATCATCTTTATAATCAATGTTTAATCAAAAATAACTTAAGAGGTAAATAATGTATGTAGTTACTTATAAGCTCCCAGGAAGAGAGAAAACTTTTATGGGACCAACTATACCAGAGGCTCATAAACTTTTTATTAAGGATTATGCTGAGGCTGCTGGAGAAGTAAAGAAAGTTAAAATAGAAAAAAACGAGGATCCAGGTTTTTTAATAATTTTAAATTATGAAACTTATAGAGACTTTTTTGCTAAACCAAAAATAGATGATCCTCAATT
>Ga0080013_1006722_pt1 | contig 10108 bp, 13 predicted proteins | sample ETNvirenome_6_85_FD_69236 | JGI IMG/M metagenome (GOLD analysis project Ga0080013, IMG submission 69236) | Marine viral communities from the Pacific Ocean - ETNP_6_85 (SPADES assembly) (version 2) | ecosystem: Environmental > Aquatic > Marine > Oceanic | place: Pacific Ocean | collected 2013-06-19
CGATCGGTGCAACCACTCCTATCGCACTTGCTGGTGTAGATCTCGGCCTTGAGCTGGCTCTTGGAGTTAACGGTGATGACGTCCTAGGTGATGTTAACGTAACTTATGATGCGTATACCTTTGGTGCTGCAACAGTTTTTGCAACTGGTGGAGTTGGACTAAATTGGCTTGATACTGATAGTATCGGATTTGACATTCGTGTCGGACCTGGTATCTCCTATGATTTAGGAGACGGTAAAGCTCTTTTCGCAACCTACACTTGGGGTTACAATTTTGACGCTTCGGATACTGATGAGCAACTGCGCGTTGGTGTTTCTTTTAAGTTCTAATTAACTTTAAGTAACTAAATAAATTCACAGCGCCTCCGGCAACGGGGGCGCTTTTTTTATGCCAATACATCTTTAATTGGCTTACCTTTCGCTGCAATATAAAATGGTCTCCCTGTAGGCGAGAAAAACTGTTGTTCTACTGGGAGACCCAACGCTCTCCCTATTGTAGCATTAAAGTCCTGTGGTGATACCTTATCTTCTTTAACTCTATTTCCCTGTTTATCTGTCTCCCCATACACCATTCCTCCTTTTATTCCGCCACCAATAAGAACTCCGCTATAACAAGCTGGGTGATGATCTCTTCCTTTGTTCCCATTTATTTTAGGTGTACGTCCAAACTCAGTTGCAACAACAACTAATGTACTGTCTAACAGTCCTTCGGATTCTAAATCAGTTACTAAAGCAGCTATAGCGTTATCTACCTCCGGGAGCTTCTCCGCTAATCTATCAAAGTTATTAACATGTGTATCCCAACCTCCGTTTTCGACTTCGACAAATGTTATACCCTGCTTAACTAATCTTTTAGCTAATAGACAACCTTGGCCAAGTCTATTCATTCCATAATCTTCTCTTTTCTTACTAGACTCTTTACTAAGATTAAAAACTTCTAAATCTTTACTATTAAGTACCTTAAGTGTTTCATCATAGAATTGAACATACTCTGCTACCTTGGGCTGCTTAATGTTAGCGCTCTTATTAACAGAATCGAGTAATGTTAATCGCTCTTCTAGTTTAGGATCTTTGTTAGAATTAGGTAATCCTCTATTAGGGTCAACAATAGGAAGAGGTGAAAACTTCTTAGGTAGATAACCAGATCCCGGGTGGTTAGATGGTCCGCTAATCATTACATAGTTAGGTAAAGAACCCGTTGTAGATTCTTTAGCAGCCCACGCTCCTAAAGCTGGGTGCACTATGGAGCCTCTCAATTGATACGAAGTTCTAGCTAAATATTGTCCTTGTTTATGAGCTCCAGCTCTTGAAGATATGCTTCTAACTATTGCTATTTTATCCATAAGCTCAGCAACTTTAGGTAAGTGCTGACCAATTCGAATACCTGGTACATTAGTATCAATAGCTTCTGTCTCTCCTTTAATCTCTGCATCTTCCTTTGGATCAAAAGTATCTAAGTGACTCATTCCTCCTTGTAGATATATGTATATAACTGATTTAGCTTTTGGTTTTACCGCTGACTTTGCTAACGCAGTCGGTAACGTAGATAATCCAAATAAGGAATATGCTGTCTTGTGTATAAACTGTTTTCTTTTCATAATTAATTTATAAATTTTGCTTCGTGTGAGTTAACTAATGCCCATATAACATCTTGGTATTGCTTCTTTTCAATATAAGGTTTAAACAAATTAAAGTCTTCCGCAGTTGGCGATCGTCCTATAACAGAGTAGAACAAAGTATATAATTTAACAGTATCATTATCCTGGCTGTTTACCTTCTTAATTAATTGACTGTTATAGCTTGAAAGAGCAGATACAAGAGGGCTGTTCATTAACAATAAAAGCTGCGTAACAGAGCCTTCTGAGGAGCCATTATCAACCAATCTCCTATCGCTTCTCCCAAACTCAATTAAAACATTTAAATTGTTACTAGGTCTATTAACGTGTGATGCTCTAACTGCATACCATGGGCCCATCTTTGGTAAGTTATTATATGTTGTCTTTTGAAGAGAGTTAAATTTATCTAGTTCACCTAAAGCATCAGTTAATGTAAGCTCCGTTACATCTTTAAGAGACATCTTTTTATATAGTTCGTTAGAATATGTTGGTTTAATATCATCTGGGTTACCCGTGTATAATGTAACATATGTGTCCCATAATTGACTAGCTGTTAATCTCCTCGATAAAGGACCTTGAAAAACATAATCGCTTATAGATCCCTGCCAGCTTTCTTTTTGGTATGCTCTACTATTATAAACTACCTCAAGAAAAGTCTTAACATCGTAATTCATATCTCTAAGCATTTCAGATAGATACTCTACTAATCGTTGACTCTTTCCATAATTGATTTCCCCATCTTCCATTACATTGTTCATTGGTTCTATAATAGGAGCTCCAAAAGCATGACCCCATAATCTATTAACAAGATTAAGAGCAAATGTTGGGTTATCTCTCGCTACAACCCAATCAACAAAACTAGTTCTTATAGTGTTAGGGTGCTTAACTCTTTTAGTTTTATTTTTGCTTTCTTTTACCCTATCCCCATAAGGCGTAGCAGCAAATACCACACTATTAGGGTCTGCATCTCTATATGCATAATCATCTGGTAATTTTAATCTACCGTTGGGCTTGTAATCAACCCCGTATTCATATATTGTTCTAAGATATCTATTTAACTTACCTTCAACACCTTTCTGACCCTTCTTCTGTATCTCTTTAGCTTCATCCCTTAATTCTTTTATTTTTCCTTTTACCCCTTCTTGCGAATTTTTGGTTTGTATCTGCGCGAAAAATGCTGCTGATTCATAGAAATCTCTTTGTGACCACTCATCAAAAGGATGATCATGACATTGTGCACACGCCATATCAACGCCTAAAAATATTTGTGTTGTATTAGAGAGGTTGTCTAACGGCATGCCTATATCTCTTAAGAGATACCCCGTTTCGGGGTTTTGCCATATATTACCTTTTGCGCCGAGTAATTTTTTGGTCAATTGATCATAAGGTGTATTACTTCTAATTTGTTCCTTTATCCATTCGATATATGCATCACCGTATAAGTTACCTACATTTTCGTTTAAGTTCCGTTTTACTCTTAGTAAGTCAGCCCAGAAGTTATACATATGGTGTACATAGCCTTCGCTATTAAGGAGCTTTTTAATTAAAGCTCCACGGTCTCTATTTCTCGTTTCTACACTACCTTCTGCTCCAATAAACTCCATATACTCATCATGAGTTGGAGGTCGACCCACTATATCATAATAAATTCTTCGAATAAATGTAGCGTCGCTTACATCTTTAGGCAGTTCGAGCTTCTTGCTATTAATCTCACCTACGACTATTTTATCAATGTCTAAAGCGTGTTTCTTAATCGCTTCAGGCGGTAGTTCACAATTAGCAACAGTTATAAACAGAGCGGTAAATATTAATACAACGACCTTGATCATATTAATATTTATATAAATTTAGCGTATAAACTACTCTTCTGGTAAGACTACAATCTTATTATCTTTGTCCCAATAAGCGCTTGCTGGAATGCCATTTGAAGAAAAGGCCTTTATTTTTTCCTGCGCTTCTAAGAAATGCCGACCAGCACTTTTAGCCCACATTTTAAGATCTTGTGGAAAGATATATTCTAAATCACTCACAACACTCATCCTCGCCACAAGGACACGGCTCTTTCTCTTCTTCTTCTTCTTTATTGCTAAAGATGGCTTCCCACCGCTCACTGTACTCGTCATAGGATACCGAGCGGGGTCTTTCTTTACTACCCTTGCCCATTACTTGCCGCTGTTTCCAAAATACAGCTGGCGTTCTAATTTTCGAAAACGAGAGTCAGAATGCCAGACTTCATCAGTTTGTGGTGTATATACACCAGCTTTACTTTGAATTGGGATCCCCTTCGACAGATTTAAGGTAGAAGGCTGATAGATGTTTAAGGTGCCGCTTTTCGTCGAGGAGTTCGTCGCGCAAGAGGTCAGCCCTGTCGTTAGAATCAACATCGCCAGCAATGCGTAATGTTTCAATTTCATTGATTAGGTTTTTTTGTTTATCTCTAGATTCAGTAACTACGCGGTGATAGTGTGTTTTGTTCCTTAGTTCTAAATAAGCAACTAAAGCACGTAAAGCACCCTTTATTAAACCACCAGTCATAGCTACAAGTTATTTTTTATCTTTAGTCTTGTCTTTAGCCTTGTCAGCAGCTGCTTCAACAGCTTTATCGAAGTCAGCCTTATCTTTAGCTTTTCCGATATTAAGGGCAAGGAATTCGACAACGCCGTAGATTTTAGCTTTCCAAGTCCCCGATTCAGGAGTCTTAGTTGCAGCGCAAAAAGCTGCTGCTGCAGCAATAACAGCTGCAACTAGGCCAAACCATGGCTTATCACTAATGAAGTTAAGTATCATATCCATATAATTATTTAGTTGCGCGAGTCTAATTTACAACTTTTTAGATAAATACTTTTATGGCACTTAAAGATACAACAAAAAAGATACAGGAGGCTGTTGGGGCAACAGCAGATGGTGTTTATGGCAGGAACACCGCTTTAAAAATTATAGGTAAGTTGGGATTTACTAAAGAGGAGTTAACTAAAGTAATTCAGAAAAAAACAGATTCCCTAGCTGATGGGGCTTATGGTCCGAATACAGCGAAGACTATTTTAGAAGCATTAGGTTTAAGCGAGCAACCAGCTGCAGAGGTTGTGAAATCAAGTGCCGTTGATGGTGCATATCCAGAAGTGAGTAAGCCTTCCCCTAACGTTTCTTCATCGAGAATTAGACCTGAAGGTGTTGTATTACATCATTCTTCTGGATCTTATGGCGGGTCTGTAAGTTGGATATGTCAATCTAAATCTCAAGTATCATATCATTGTATTATCGATACCAATGGTGAGAGAACTAGTTTTGCTGATGATGACCGTAGGTGTTGGCATGCTGGTAAATCTAATTTTAATGGTAGAACTAATTGTAATGGATTTTTACTTGGCTTGTCTTTTAGTGGTAATACCAATACAAGAGAATTAACAGACGATGAAGTAGCTTCTGCTATTGAGTGGTTGGTACCGAGATTTGAAAAGTGGGGATGGCCAAAGGACCTCTCCACAGTTACTACCCATAGAGAAATTTCTCCAGGTAGAAAGGATGATATAGATTCTCGTGCAGAAGATAAAATAAAAAGTGCATTAGAAGCAGTTTTAAATAAATAATTATATGATTACAAGACTGACAGAAAAGAGTGTTAAAATATGCTGCGGTAAGGCCGGCTGTCCTGTCGTGGAGAAAATTGATGAAGATTCCTATAAAGTTACTGATGATGATGGTAACACGATTATTGTTAAAAAAGAGGAACTTAAATTAATGGGTGACGCTGTTACCACTATTGATGGTGACGAGAAGTTGCTTTGTGGCTGATTTAATATTTTACACCCTAGCTTCATACGGCCTTTGTTATATCTTAATGGAGGCTAAGATTTTTAATTTTGTTAGAGACAAAATTACAAAGATAAAATTCTTTAAAGACTTATTAAATTGTTCTCTTTGTACTGGATTCTGGACAGGGTTATTAATTGGTACTTATGCCCCGGTATACAACAATATACTCTTTGCTCTGTATAGTAGCGCTACATGCTACCTTCTTTATCTAGTAAATTATATACTCTTATATAAAGTGTACCCTACCGAGAAAGAGAAATAATATACTCTCTTAATGTAGATAACTGTAGTATAGCATATTCCATACCATCATTTTCAGCTTCTTGTTGAAGCTCTTCTATTTTTTCTAGTACGTGTAGATTCGAGATTTCCTTTTCAGGTGTTTCTTCATCGATTGGAGTAACTAGGCCTTGTAGCGCGCCTTCTCCAGCTGCGGGCCTTCGGAGGCCAGAGTCCGGACTCGCTAATGGTAAGTGACCAGGCATATTCGATAGCGTTTGATTTGGAGGTGCCTCACCGGGTACATATTTCATGTTAGGACCGTAACTTCTTAATATGGCATGCTGCCCACGGAACCCTTCATAAATCATTTGCATCTTTTCAAAGTCATTCACATATATATTTATTACTATTGATTGAAAAGTAAAAGGTTAATGTTATAATTATTATATGGAGAAGGTAAATGTATCTTTTGATGAAATCAATTTTTACGCTAGAACTATAGCAGATAGGCTTAAAGAGGAAGGGATTACTCATGTTATCGGATTGGCGAGAGGTGGGTTGATCCCTGCTACTATAATAAGTTATGTGTTAAATAAGCCGCTAATAACCACCGGTGTTCGTTCATATAAAGGAGATAAAAAGACAAAAAAACTATCAACTTACCAGCCTTTAAATTTAAAGGAGCTTAAGGAAGCAAATGCACATCTTTTAGTAGTAGATGATATTTGTGACAGTGGCGAGACAATGATGCATATTTGCGAAAAAATTGAATTTTCAGGAATTGAGGCGAAATATACTACAGTGTTTACAAAAGAAAAACATAAGGAGTGGTTAGATCATTACGGTCTTGTAGTTTCAGATAATAAGTGGATTGTTTTTCCATGGGAATAGATTAAAATATAACAATGGCTAGCAGAAAAATAACATGTCTAATTACAGGAAAAAGCTATACCTATGGGCAGGATTACTACGACAAAAAAATTAAAGACTATATTGATGAAGACAATCTTAAAAAGTACTTTATAACACAAAAAGCAAAAAACTATTTAAACAAAGGATACTCAATACAAGAGATAAGAAACATATTAAATGTCAATGAAGACGAACTTCCTGGATCCGATTCTCATGAGGTTGCAGAACTCATTGAGTTTCATAAAATTCAAGCTTCACAAACTGCAAAAAAAATCTCAAATACTTTGAATTTTGCTACACATAAATCCGATCCTGCAGTAGCTAGCTTTATAAATAATATCAGAAACTATGAATAAGAGTAAACAATTTATCGCGCAGCAGGGCTCAGATAGCACAGTAAGAATATTTGAAGCAGGTACAGGAAAATTATATAGAGTTATTACTGTAGGCGGTAGCATTGTTTCGCAACCTTATATGGCAGGTAATCTTATGACCGTCACGGTTGAAAGTGCTGGTAAAAAGCAAGTAAAGACTTTTTCTCTACCTGGTGGTGGTCTTAAGACCACTATACCTGTTTAACCTTTATATACAAAAATATAAAGAATGGACGGGAATACTATATTTACAGAGCAAGTATCTAGGAAACCTAACAAGTATCCATGGACTGATCAGTTCATTGAAGCGATGCATAATGGATTTTGGACGGATAAAGAGTTTTCTTTTAAGTCGGATATTCAACAATTTAAGGTTGAATTAACAGATCAGGAAAGAGAAATTATTGTCCGGACACTTTCTGCTATTGGTCAAATTGAAGTAGCGGTAAAAACATTTTGGGCTAAATTGGGTGAGAATTTACCTCACCCTTCTTTATGTGATTTGGGGTACGTTATGGCAAATGTTGAAGTTATACACAACAATGCATACGAGAGGTTGCTACAAATTTTAGGGCTTGAAGATATTTTTGAAGAGAATTTAAAATTAGAATGGATCCAAGGTAGAGTAAAATACTTACGTAAATATACACATAAGTTTTATAAAGATAGTAAGAAGCAATATTTATATGCGTTAATTTTGTTTACTCTTTTTGTTGAAAATGTTTCGTTGTTTTCACAATTTTATATTATTAATTGGTTTGCGAGAAATAAAAATGTTCTTAAAGATACAGACCAGCAGGTAAAGTATACTAGAAATGAAGAAAATATTCACGCATTAGTGGGTATAAAAATTATTAATACAATTAGAGAAGAACACCCGGAATTGTTTGATAAGGAGTTAGAAGAGAGAATACTTCACGAGGCAGAGGAAGCGCTAGTAGCTGAAAGCAATATTGTTGATTGGATGGTTAACGGATATAAGGAAGACGGGTTAAATGCTGATTTGTTAAAAGGATTTATTAAAAATAGAATTATAAACTCTCTAGATCAGATTGGATTTAAAGCACCGTTTGAAGTTGATAATGATGCACTTGAGGCTACAATGTGGTTTGAAGAAGAGCTAATGGGTAATAATATGGCAGATTTTTTCCATACAAGACCTACAGAATATTCTAAGAAAAACCAGTCATTTGATGAAGAAGATTTATTTTGAGTATGAAGAGCTATAGTTGGTTAAACGCGGACTCTAAAAAGTTTTTAAAAAGAGGTTATCTTGAACAGGGGGAAACTCCTGAAGAAAGAATTGAAACTATTGCAAAAACTGCAGAAGACTATCTCAATATAAAAGGATTTGCAGATAAATTTACAGATTATATGGCTAGAGGATTTTACTCTCTTTCGTCTCCTATTTGGTCAAATTTTGGTAAAAAGAGAGGATTACCTATTTCCTGCTTTGGTAGTTTTATTCCAGACGATATGGAAAAAATTCTTACTAAAGTGTCTGAGGTAGGCACAATGTCAAAGGTGGGCGGTGGTACGTCAGGTTATTTTGGTGCAGTTAGACATAGAGGTGCACCTATCTCGTCTGGTGGGACCGCGACTGGTGTTCATCATCAACTAACGGTATTTGATGCTCTTATAAATTATGTTTCTCAAAGTAATGTACGTAGAGGATCTTTTGCAGCTTATTTACCGGTTGATCATCTTGATATAGAAGAGTTTATGAGGATAAGATCTGAAGGAGATCCCGTACAAGATATATCGTTTGGTGTGTGCATCACAGATGAGTGGATGCAAGCTGTTGTTGATGGTGATAAGGAAAAAAGAAAACTATGGGCTAAAATAATTAAGAAGAGATACGAAACAGGTTATCCTTATATATTTTGGACAGATACAGCTAACAATAACGCACCGCAAGTCTATAAAGATAAAGATAAAAAAATATACGCTAGTAATCTCTGCACAGAAATATTCTTATCATCTGATGAAGAAGAGTCTTTTGTTTGTGACCTATCTTCTCTTAATTTAGTAATGTGGGATGAAATTAAGGAAACAGATGCTATCGAAACCTTAGTTTACTTTTTAGATGCTGTAATGTCTGATTTTATTAAAAAGACTGAGGGTGTAAAGTATATGGAAGCACCACATAACTTTGCTGTAAGGCAAAGAGCGTTAGGTGTAGGTGTTTTGGGATGGCATACGTATCTTCAGTCTAAAATGATTGCATTTGAATCACTAATGGCGAAAGGTATTAATCAGGAAATATTTGTCCTAATAAAAGAAAGATGTGATAACGCTACAAAAGAATTGGCAGAGTTATTTGGTGAGCCGGAGCTTTGTGAAGGATACGGTATACGAAATGCTACCACAATGGCTATTGCTCCTACTACTAGTAGCTCGTTTATTCTTGGTCAAGTTTCACCCTCTATTGAACCTCTTAATTCTAACTATTTTACTAAAGATTTAGCTAAAGGTAAATTTACGTATCGTAATCCACACCTTGTAAAGTTACTAAAGGAGAAGGATAAAGATAGCGCAACCACATGGAAGAGCATTTTAAATCATGGAGGCAGTGTGCAGCATTTAAAGTTTTTATCTGACGATGAAAAAGACGTGTTTAAAACGTTTGGAGAAATATCACAGAAAGAAATTATTATCCAGGCTGGTATGAGGCAAAAATATATTGATCAAGGGCAGTCTTTAAATTTAATGATACCTCCAGATACGAAGCCAAGAGAAGTCAATGAACTTCTAATATATGCCTGGCAAAGCGGAATTAAGTCGTTATACTATCAGAGAAGCGCAAATCCTGCTCAAGAGCTTGCGAGAAATATTCTTAATTGTGCTTCTTGTCAAGGCTAATATTATGAAATGGAAATATGTTAATAAAGAGGAAGTTGAAGAAGAACAACAAGACCAGTCAGGTCATCAATATATTATCAACGCAGCACCGTCTTCATCTGGTGCAGTGACAAGAGTAGTAGAAAATAATTTATATTTTTATGGTGATATTACAGAAGCTAATGCGCTTGAGTTAAACGCAACTCTAAATGAATTAGATAAAAAGCTCGCTATTACAAATGTATTTTTAGATATTAATCCTATTATTAATCTTCATATTAATTCTTATGGAGGGTCTCTATTTGCTGGGTTGGCTACTGTAGATGTTATT
>Ga0080013_1006723_pt1 | contig 10105 bp, 19 predicted proteins | sample ETNvirenome_6_85_FD_69236 | JGI IMG/M metagenome (GOLD analysis project Ga0080013, IMG submission 69236) | Marine viral communities from the Pacific Ocean - ETNP_6_85 (SPADES assembly) (version 2) | ecosystem: Environmental > Aquatic > Marine > Oceanic | place: Pacific Ocean | collected 2013-06-19
GGGATACTGAAAGCAAGAATCATTATCTGAGTTGGAATTACCAGCCGCTGCTATTATTAAAACACCATGTAATTGATATACGTCATTAATAACATCATGATCAACAAGAGAAAAACAAATATCATTTCCACAATCAGCACAACCCCAACTACAATTAATTACTTTTATTCCGTATTCAATTGCCAGTTCTATAGCACCAGCAAATCCTAACCCGCGATCGCCTTGTTGATCGTGATCAAACCACCAAACATCACAATTTGGGCAAGTACCAGCCATTCCATATTCATTGTTTGTACTTGCACCAATTACACTTGCAACTGCAGTACCGTGATCAGAATCTTCTATTGCTCCGGGAGTCCACTCATTAAAATCTTCCGTATAGTTATAACAATATTCCATATCTGGATGATCATGATCGATTCGACCATCAAAAAGACCAATCCTTGGGAAATTACCGGAAATACCAAAACCATAATAATCAATTGCTTGTTGAAAATTTACTTTATTATAAGGATATGATTGTAAACTTTCATTATTTAAGCTATAATCTATTTCTAAATAATATTCTACGGAATTTTCACCCCCTTCATCAACATCTGGTGGAGAATTTGTATACATTGGATCAGTTATAGTATCAAACAACTTATAATTAGGTACTCTTTCAACAAATACAACATTAGGGTTTTGTTTAATCTTGTTTATATCACCACCTTCAACAATAACAACAGTATCAGCAGAAGGAATTAAACCAAGACCTCTTGTTGCATTTTTAACTGATATTAAACCATGTTTTGATTTTTCTTCATTGAGTTGTTGTGGTGTTAATCTTGTTTTATATTTTACATATAGTAAGTTTTGTTTCTCATTGTTATGTTTTTTTTCTGTGATTGGTTGTTCCGATTGTGATGGAACAAGTGCTATTCTTCCATCTTTTTGATTACGGGTATCAGCTCGTTTTGTTTTTTGTAACTTTTTAGCCATTGTTTTGTATATCTAATATATCATCAATTAACATTTGTTTAAAATCTTTTTTCTTGGTTGTAACCGGTCGTGTTGAGGGCCCCCCAGATTTTCTTAAATTAAAATTTTGTAAATCTTGAATTTGATCAATTAACATTTGTTTAAAATCTTTTTTATTGGTTGGAATCGGACCCGTAACATTTCCACCTCGTTGCATAGACTGTCCCTCAGGATATCCAGGTTGGTGTATTTTCCATTCATCTGTATATGGTGTATAGGTATACTTTCTATTTTCTATAGGTTCTCTGTTAAACCCACCTAAGTGCCTTGGATATGTTTGTGTATATTGTCTATGCCTATGATCCTCAAATATATCTACATGACTATCAAAGTCATCTACATGATCATCGTATATATCTACATGAGTATCTAATTCTGTTCTATGAGTTCCTTTATTTATTTCAATTAATCTTTCTAATCTTTGTATATTAATATCTAATATTAAATCATTACCGTCTAATATATCTAATCTTTCAAATAAATCTTTTAATTTATTTAATTCTCTTATTATTTGATTTATTTTCCCATCAGGGCCATGTGTTGTAGTCACAACTTTTAATAAATTATTACCGTCCAATTTAAGTTCTTTTATTACTTTTTTCTTGGAAGGTTTTATTGGATTTATAGTAACACTTTTTTTCTTATCAAATAACCATTTTCGTATATTATTAAATGGGGATCTATTTGGTATTTCAACAATCACCTTATGTATGCTTTTTCTAAAGCTTTTAATTTTTATCCATTTAGGAGTGTTTGATGGCATAAGAAGATTTCCCTGTTATTTTATGATCAATGTTAAAACTTCCTAAAATATTTTTAGGTGTAATTATTTATATATAAATATAAAATTTATTTATTTTTTGATATATTTACTTCTTGGGTGTTTGGCTGTTACCGGGTGGTTTTTTAATACCAGCCTTTTTGAGAGTTTGCTTTAAAGTTTTACTTTCTTCTTCCTTCTTTAAACTTCTATACTCATCGTAATATAGCTCAAACTTTTCTTTTGGTGTAAGTTCGTGGTCTATTCGTAACTCTGTAAGAAACTTCCGTAATCCGTTTCTTTTGGCTTTATCTCTATAATTAGATTTCTTATATTCCTTATCCCAACCATCTATAAAACCATCAAATTGTTGTATAAGTTTTTTCCATTCTTCTTCAGACATATCTTCTGGGAAATCCATTCGCAAGTCTTTACGATAAGTATCGATAGTATCCCACCTATCCATCAAATCTTCAGGTGATGGTTTATCTTTATTGTTCTCATCTTCTAGATCAAAACCATCAAGACCATTCATCAATTCACTTATAAGATAATTACAAAAATTAATTCTATGTAAATCATCCGGTGAATTAGTCTTAGCGGCCTCAAACTGAATTTCATCAATGAATTCAATTAAGTTCTTAACTATGTCATCTGGTATGATTTTGTACTTCATCACTACTCCATTCCCCCACTGTTTAATTGTTATGTCTTTATTATAAATATATAGTTAATTAGTTAAACGATATAAAATTATTAATTGTAATCCGAGAGTTGTAAAAGCTAATATTGTTCTTACAAACTCCATTATATGATTATAACGATCTAAGCGTCTTTCAAATCCATTTCTTTTCTTTGGATATGGTGTGAGTACTTCTAAACCATTAACCTGTTTAGTCTCTTTTTTATTTGAACAGTTACACTTAGACTTATTGTGTTTCCACTTTAGTTCTTTCATCTACTATTTCCTCCACCCACCGGTTTCTATTACAGAAATATAATTCTGTTTCTAATTCTGATACTTTATTTCTTAATTCAGCATTTGTATTTTCTATCGATACAATATGTTTTAGTAATTTTTTTATATCTTTATTCTCCGACATATAAAACACCCTTATCTAAATCTTTATCAAACCTATCTATCCAATACTGCCAATCAACTGTAGATTCCACCACATTTATTTCAATGTCATGTGTATGTAGTGGCCAGTATATTATCTGTAGTATGTATGGGTCATATAAATATAATCCTATACTTGCATACCATACTGTAAATAAGGAACTAAACCATTTGAATAGAAAGTTCTTATCGTGTTCCTTTAGCATAATACTTTACCCCCACCAATCCTAATACTGTAAGTACATCTTCAGCTACATCTTCTACTTCATCAAGATCACTCAATGTGTTACCTTCATTGTGTTTATTTATTAACACCTCTACAACTTTATACTTTGTATATCTGTGTATCTCTTCTAACTGATGTTCTGTCATTTTGCTTTACTCCTATAAAAGACCCACACTCCAATATTAAGTGCACCTATTGCAAAATTGAATAGTGAGCCGTTGTTTACATAAAAATATAGATTTTGAAATCCTAGTGCTAGATTAATCCATAGTACATATTTTAACCATTGTTTCTTTTCTTGTGTCATTTCTCCTATCACTCCATTCCCCCCGCGAGTATTGTGTATTCCCCCCAGTTAGCCCATCGCTCATAACTTACTTTATGTTTACTACAGAAAGATTCCAACTTACTTTGCATATAAGTGGAATTACCTGTTATTACTTTAAGGGGTGGATCGTTTAGAAGAATGAAATTCTCTAATAACCTTTCAACCTCTTCGTGTCTAACTCCGTGTAAGTCTAACTCTTCCATATATAAATATATTTATAAAGTATAATAATATGTGTTAAAAATTTTATTTTCACAGCATTGTGTCGAGATGGGAGGATTTGAACCTCCGATCCCCTGCTCCCAAAGCAGGTGCGTTGAACCGGACTACGCTACATCTCGTTGTGTACTCTCGATGTGATTCGAACACATAACCTACAGATTAGAAGTCTGTTGCTCTATCCGTTGAGCTACGAGAGTATATATTATTTCTTCTTACCCCGTTTAGGTTTAACTTCTAAGTCGGTAATCATATTCTGTAACTTAGTTCTTTCTATTAATGTAATCTTACCATGCATACTAAGTTCTCTGAGATATTCAATAGTGGTAATATATCCCCACTCTTTATAATACTTTATAATATCATTCTTCTTTATCAAGTATGTTAATCCCCTTTTTTAGTTATATCAAACCTTATACGTATATACTCTATCAGATAACTGATATATCTCCACCCTAATACAAAGGCGAAGAATCCTAATATAGAGAGTTGTGCTCCAATTATAATAATAGCATCTTTTTCTGTCATCTCTTAACTCCATTCAAACCACCCTTCACAGAAGGACTCCTGCGGAGTAGTTCAACGAAACATCTTTTAGTTAGCTCCCTATTAGGGTTATCTCTCATATGAGGGGGAACAGTAAGGTCTCCCTGCGTAGTGAGATAAAGGTTGAGGAGTTGTTCTCTATTTAGTTCTTTTAAATTCATATTATAATTTAATACATTATTAGTATATAAGTCAAGCTATATTAATTGATCTAGGTAAAATTTTTAGCTTCGATTTGTATACCAGTCAGAGCCCTTAAAGTAATACTTTAAGTCGGATCGAAAAACCAAATGAAGATTTGATTTTTAAGCCCCTTTTACATTATAAAAAATAAGGGGGTGGGAAAATGAAAGTAAACCACCCCCCGGTATAATAGGGGAGGGATTTGATTTTGAGAATTGAAAACCCCACCCCCTCATAACAACAATAACCGAATTTAGGCTTCGGTAGCCTCTAATATTTCCTCTTCATTAAAAAGGTCATCCGTAGAACCGTCATCACAAAATTTTTGAACGATCTGTTTCACGAAGGTTCTTTCAGAGTCAACACCACCAGCGTCGTCATACTGGGGATAGATACTAACCTCAGCCGCTTCTTGTAATGAGAACCCATCAAATAGTAATCCCGCTAATTCCACTGTTGTTCTCGTACTAATACCATTACCTATTCTCGCGGTATCGGATTTAGATTCAGTTCGAGTTAGACTCGCGATTTTAGCGACATTACCTAATACTACTGAATCAACATGCGGGAACATATAAGTCAGGAGAGAATTTTCTTCTGATTCATTTAATACATCCATTTCTACTATGGTGAACCTATCCATTAAAGCTTTATCCATCACTCTTGTAGAAGTGTATTCATTACCGATATTTGCGGTCGCTACGAATGTTACTCCACTCGCGACTCTAATAGTACTCTGACCATCTTGTTCGTCTAATCTAAGGTATCTCTGACCATAATCTAGAACAGTCATTAATATGTTCCACGCGTCGGGATGGGCTCTTGATAGTTCATCTAATAGTATCACCGCGTTTGGTGTCTGAATTGCTTTAACAAATACTGACTCACTAAAATAAGTCCCCGATTTTTTCTCAAAGTGGACATTACCAATAAGAGTAGCTCGTGGGTCTTGTGTTGCTCCTAAGTTAAAGTAGAAGTCTGGTCTATCTAAACTATTAACCAACGCTTTGGCTGCCATAGTCTTACCACACCCCGCAGGTCCAGTCATCATTATATTCTTACCCCTAACGGCTGACCTTATAAGATACTTCCATTTAAGTTCATTCATCATTAGACCACGAGGTTTAAGATTATAACTACTATGTATAAAATTTAATATTTCAGTATGGTCGGTAGGTACATCTATTGAACTCATATCAGGAACAGGAGGAGTAGTAGTTGCCTCAAAATTTTCCATTGGTACTTTCCACCAATAGATACGACCACCTTTACCCTCACGTCTCTCTAACGCCATTCCCTTTTCATACGCCCCCTTACGAGTGGATGTCACTATATCTGATGTATACTTAGTACCATCAGCGGAATAGGCGTTGTATCGGTTACCCGACATTTCTATTCTTACTACGATTGAATTATTGTTCATTAAAAACTCCTTTTAATATGTTTAATTTCTCTTTCATCTTACTCTATAATATAGGGCCGATCTACAAAGCGAAACAAGCTTTTTCTTAGAAAAAATTGTAACAGTATGTAACAGTCACCGCGCCTAATTGAGAATGAGTCTCATTGACATATGAGGTGTCATACTACAAACTATGCTACAAGTTATGGCCATATATTATAGTAATTTACGACTATTATACTACATAAGTCAAGCCTTTTCTTTAGAAATACACAAAAAATTGGCTTATCTTGTAGTGTTTGAGTAATCAATCCAAAAAATGGTTGTATAATACAACCATTTTATCCCTCATTATTAAAGCTTTTATGTAAGGGATATTATCCCTTGTTTTTTAATGGGCAAAAAAAGGGAAGCTCGAAAAGGAGTAAACGAACTTCCCACGCGAACGCGTTCAGAAAGGAAATAAAGGAACGCGTCCTAAATTATTTGATAGACTAACGAGTTAAAGTAGTACTTTAAGTGTTGGTGACACAGCCGGAAAAATTTCTTTCAGACACATACACCCTATACTGAATCGTCTAAGGTCCACATTATGTTCCGGGTATATTATCTACTTATAATATATAAATTCACCACTTTTCACCACAACTCACCACTACTACCCATCGATGAGTGTGTTATATTAAATTGAATCTACATCAAGTGATTGTAGTTTTCCAGCTGGTAAACGAGATTCTTTTGATAATCTTTTATTTTTTCTTTTATTCTTTTGTGGTGGCTTTGGTGGATTCTTTTCAACCGCTTTCTTTTCAACCACCTTCTCTTCAATCACGGCTGGTTGTGGTTCTACCCCTTCAGTAAATCTATCTATGGTAACAGGAGGTATAGGTGTATCCACATGTACTATATTAAGTTGTTTTAAACTATTTATTTTTTCCAGTAAGTCATCTATTAAATAGTCTACATCTTTTTTACTATTGGTTGTATCTATTATAGTTCCATTAACCAATGATGTTAATAAGTCATTGACTCCGTTAATACATCTTCTTATGTCTTCACACTCAGCCAATAATTTTATTAAATTTTCTTTATTAATTGTTCTAAAATTTTCATTCATATTATGTTGTCCTCTTTTTTAATTTAAATCGTCTTTGTTTATTTCATCCATCTTACTTTTCACTATCTGTAAAAATTCACTACTCTTTACTTCGTTTTCTACCATTAAATGTCCCATCATCATTCCATCTGAAACGCCTTTAATTCTTGTTATAAATTGTATACCAAACATAACTATAACCATTATACCTAACTCAATCCACGTTAAGTGTTGTCCCATTATATAACCAACAATAAAATATAACAAACATTGAAATATTGTTAGGTTTAGTCTATTACTTAAAAATTCTTTAATCATTTTTTCTCCAAATACTCATCTAACAATTCTGGCTTTGTGAGGGCTTCAAATTTGTATTTTCTATGAAATGTGTTATGACATTTCCAACACAATACCACTCCATTATTTCTATCATATCTATCTTTGGGGAATTTGTCCCAAGACTTGATATGATGGGCGTGGAGAACTCGTGTTGTTTTTCGTTTCTTGTTACATTTTTCACAAACATAAAATTTACTTACCCCTTTTTTCGCCTTGTTAAGTTCAAATACATTCTTTCTCCAAACCTTGTAACGAATCTCGGTTTTGCTGGATTTCCATCTATTTCCCTTTTTGTATTTCAATTTCGTAGTTTGTTAGATATCTACAATCACCACACCAATGAGGCTTACATTTATGGTCACTATGTTTAAACTCGTGGTCTTTACAATATTCTTTCGCCTGTAACTGATGGTATGTATCTTGAAACATTAACATATTACGCATTTCGTTTTCTAATATATCTTGACCACAAGTCTTACAAAACTTTGTCTTTTTCTTTTTAGACGAGCGTTTCTTCTTTTTCTTCGGTTTGACCTCTTCCCAATCCTTTGGATAGCTTTCGTCAATGTCACCATCCGAAGGAGGGCTCAATACCTTCCCCTCAAAATTTTTTTCACACATATTATAGACCCCTTACTTTACCACCCAATTCCATATTGTTTGGTGTATCCTTAACAATATCACCCAACTCTGTTAGTCTATCTCTCATTTCAGCGTTTTCCATTTCCAACGCCAACATTCTCTCTTCCATATTATCTTCCATCACATCATTCTGTATTTCAGCAACAATTTCTTTATCAAGACACCATAACATACGTTGGATTTGTGTTCTCATTCCAGCAATAGTATCACCATCTACCTGTAAATCCATAGTATGTGCCATAGGTTCACCAGTTTCATCATCATAATATACTTCTTGAACACTAAGCCATTCATCACCATCTTCTGTTGTTTTGCGAACTACTCTATAATCCCATTCCTTACTCATATCTTTACTCATTTTATAATCCTCTTTCTATACCAAAATAGTCTTCTAACTCAGCGACTACCATTTCGGCTATTTTCTTTTTAGTTTGTAATTTAAATATATCAGCATCTTCCCAATATTTGAGAGACCTTACTACCTTTAGTTCTGCTTTCATCCTCTGTTGTTTTGTCATTTTGTTAATTCCCTTAACTCCGTTTTTAATGACTTTAAATCTTCGCGATGTTGTTTTTCTATTTCAACATACCTTTGAATCATATCAGCTATTTCTTGTGATCTCTTTTCATTATACTTACCCTTCTTAACTTTATTCATAGCCAATTTCATATTATGAATAAGAACTACTTGATGTTCAGTTCTCCACTCTAATTGATTTGAGTAGTGTTTAAGATGATTTTGATCTAAAACATATAATTGTCTTATTGTTGTCGGGTCTGTTTGGTGTTTCCATTGACCAAAGAGACCACTTAATGTGATTAATAATATAACTATTTTCTTCATTTCTTACCTTTAATATAGGCTTTACTTATTAAAATATAAAAAGAACCCCAACATAACCAGTTTATCTATAACCCACTCTATGAGGAATAAAATTATTAGTACTGTTATTTTTTTGTCCAAACTCATTTTCATAACCATTTCCTTTTAATATCATACTACCTTTCGGCGGTCTATTTCTATTCGTTTATTTTTAAGATTGATTGCTGTTAGACCAATCGTATGATAATTTTCCCGCTGTTTACGGTATTACATTAGTTGCAACTGGACCTCGGTCACTTGTTCCAACTGTATATGTAACTGTTTGTTCTTCTGAAAGAGTTTTAAATCCTTCCATAAGAATACCACTCATGTGTACAAATAAATCTGAACCACCATCTGATGGGGTTATGAATCCATAACCTTTCTTGTTGTCGAACCATTTTACTGTACCTTGTCTTGTATCTGCCATGTTACTTTACCTCTTTGTTAATGTGGTAGTATTCAGTTAATCACCTACTAATCTCTCTTCAAACTTTACAGTAACCCCAATGATACTTTCAGTTTGACTAACCTATCCTACCCGTCTTTTTGTTTGACTATGTTTATAATAGTGCTGTCGGGTTAAACAATAATTTTGTCGGTTCCAGATGTGTCTCCTCGACACAAGCAGTGATGACTTAACTCCTAACCGACAATTTCAAAAACCTATTTGTATATATAAATATACAACTATTTAATAATACGATCCAAATACTTTCTTTATTTAAATCTTTTTTCCTACCTGTGTTCTTTTTGTTGAATCACCATGTGCATGTGTCTCAATCCCAGATACCACAGGTTTTGTTCTACTAGTACCAGTACGTGTATTAGCCTTTTCATTTTCCCACCATTGGGAATCTGCTACTGGTGTATTCTCTTCTCTTTTACGACCGAGCTCACGCATCTTTCTTTCACGCCTTTCCACTAACCAATCACTATGAGACCTAACTAATTTCATAACTCCATTCTTTTTGCGTTTCCATAAATTGTGTTTACTTACTGCCATCTTCTAACCCTTTCATATACTCTTTAAATTTAATACTTTCTCTCATTGTCCGTTCTCTCTTCCAACCCCATTTCAAATATCGTTTACTTTCTAATATCATATCAGCAATTATATCTGCCACTACATCTGATTGTTCATCAATTAAATGCAAGTCTGCTAAATAATGTCCGAACAAATGACGTGCCTGATAATCTTCATCACAATCTTGTGTGTTTATTCTAACCTCGTTTGGCGGGTCAGTTACATCACACGGGTCTGTTTTCAATGCTTTTCGTATTACTTTTGGTTCTGGTAAATCATATAATTCAAATAGATATTTAAATTTACTTTTTACTGTTTCGTAATCACTTAATTTA
>Ga0080013_1001241_pt1 | contig 10099 bp, 19 predicted proteins | sample ETNvirenome_6_85_FD_69236 | JGI IMG/M metagenome (GOLD analysis project Ga0080013, IMG submission 69236) | Marine viral communities from the Pacific Ocean - ETNP_6_85 (SPADES assembly) (version 2) | ecosystem: Environmental > Aquatic > Marine > Oceanic | place: Pacific Ocean | collected 2013-06-19
CTTATTAGAGCAACGTTTAAAATCTGTTCCTCATTACTTATGGGTTGGGTTAAGTCAACAAGATTTTTCTGGATTGATTCATGTGCATGGATCATCCCTCTTTTTAGTTCAGCGTAATCATAACCAGCCTCAAGGGCACGCATTCCTTCTCCACATAACGCCTGTGCCAACACCGTTGCAGCTGTTGTCCCATCACCTGCCTCCTCTGCTGTGCGACCCGCAGCTTCCTTTACAAGTTGCACGCCCAGATCCGCGTATTGCTCACGAAGATTTAATGCACGAGCAACAGTAACACCATCCTTTGTCAAAATGGGTGGCCCATGCTCTCTTTCAATCACAACATTACGACCTTTCGGACCCATGGTGACCTTCACGGTATCCGCCAGAACGTTTATACCATTCAACATCTTACGACGAGCATCGAGATCGTATTCGATCACCTTATCGCTGCGTTGCATCAGTCCCTCAGGATTTGTTTCGTTTCCGTAACGGTATCACTAATTGAAATGGTACGTCGTACTCCTGTCACAATATTATGTGCGACATATAGATCACCCACCTTGATCGCAATCTCCGATTCAGAAATAACATTCTTAGATCGTAAAATACGTTGTTGTGGATCGCTTAACGGTCGATCAATCATCTTCAACTCCTTCAAATGTTTTAACGTACTTTGGCCACGCAGTTTTGTTTACCATCGACCAGAACCCAAGATCGCGAAATCTTTCAATCAGAATTTCCCAATTTGGGTTTCCATCATGCACATCAATCCTGTTGGATTCCACGTCTTCAAAAGCGACCAGAACGCGATTCATTTCATATTTCTCGTGACCATCTCGTTTTTGTAAGAACTCAGCCAACATTTGTGGCCGCTCTAAGAGCTTTAAGGCCGTCTTAGGGCCAACCCCCTTAAATCCCTCAATGTTATCACAGCTATCACCAACAAGAGCTTTCCAGCCAACATAATCATCACACGGTGCGTCCCTCATCTTCTTGGTGATTGGATTGTAAACCTCAATGGCATGACCAGTATTCAAAAGCTGAATGAAATCGCTATCGCTTGATACAACTACTCGCCTATCCCAATCTTCGCCCACGGCGTAATGACCAATGACATCATCCGCCTCGTGTTCTGGATGTCTGGCAACCGTCACCGGTAGATGTTGCAAAAGATCAAGGATGATACGACGCTGGTCACCGTAATCATCAGAATTGTCATAAACGCGTGTGCCCTTATACTCCTCGTGCAACTCAAGACGTCGTACCGGCCGACCTTCAAGCACCAACACTATCTTATTTGGGCTAAACTTTTCAACAAGCGGGCGTAACGACCTGAAAAACGAGTAAATGATTGCATTCTCTTTTCCACCGAGATTACGCCTACTCGAAAAACGAGCTCTTTGCATCAGGTTTGCACCATCAAGCAGTAATAGGGTTCCTTTCATCATCTTCCACCAAGGGTCGTACGTTATGTAAAGCAATATCTTTGGCAAAGTACTTTTGTTCAAAAGACTTTGCCTTTCCAATAACTCTGTCTACATATGCCATGGCTTCCTTAGTAACAACCTCGCGTGCTTCATCGAGCGTTGTAAAAATCTCTTCTTGTTCCGGATCAATCTCATAATCTTCACCGGTCGGACCTCTCACAACATAAGAAACAATCTTCCCTTCAATTGATTCACGAATCAATTTTTCTGTTACCTTAATCGGAACCAGCGCTTTGCTTCCGTTACCTCGAGTTGAGATTCTAATATACGCAATATCACCAACATTCATCATGCTTAAACTCCATTACTTTTTAAATCCCGGGCCAAGGAACCCATGGGAATGGCCACTTCCTTGAAATCGTGTGCTCTTCTTATATGAAGAATTGAATCCGGGACCGCTAAACCCGTACACATCCTTAAGGCTTTTTGAACGCTGCAATCTAGCAATTTCGCCCCTCGCACCGGGATCTGTTCTAGTTTGCAGGGCCCTTTGAATTTCCTGTTGAATCACGTTGCGCAGGTCAAATTTTGACATTTCTCTTCTCCGTTAATGTTCTCAAGATTCACTGTGTAACTACTTGGCTTTTCGGTCCACGCGTGAATCTTACCTTCAAGATGAGCCGCCTTCTTTAAGAAACGAAGATTTTCTCTGGCGATCGTCGATCGGGTTTTCTTAGCTTTATAAGGCGCTTCGTTAGCCATTCGACACTCCAGGTGTGCGATTCGCGTTGTGCGCTGTTTGAGCGTGGTATCGAGCTCGTGACGATATCTGCGAATGTATTTCTCCCTACGATCCTCAACAGAACCTACTAGAACGTTGCACTTTTTCATTCCACAGTGCTTCTTCATACGAACCCGACCGCGGGAACCGGGTGATTCATTATGGAAGTCATCACGCATCAGACCCTCGAAATGAAGAACGGCGAACAGCTCAAACGCTTCATCGGCAACTACGTAAAGAAAATCTAAACCTTCAGGCCTGTCTTCAAAAGACATGGAGTCTGATTGAAATGAAAGCGCTCCAGTCGACTGATAACGCGTAGTCAACTTACACTCTAGCTCTTTGTTGAGTTTGGGAATTACAATGTCCGGCTCGCCCGTGCGCCCGTTGCTCCTTGTTTTTGGGAACTTGCTTCTCAATGACTCGGCAAAAAACTTTTCTTGTGCACCAGACAAAAGAATGTTTCGACGACCTAGATCGGCCTCGAGATTCATATCAAAATCCGAGAACAGTGCCCTAAGCTTATCGTTAAACTTCTTCATATCCGTTAAGGCTTGTAATGATTGTTTGCGGGTTAAATACATATTCACCTCCTGTACAACATTATAAGGATACTTGCAAAGGTTTACAAAGCTCAAATATCATCAGCAGAGAGATTTCGCCTAACATTGTCTGTGATTTTTTGGCCTTTAATTGTTGCATTTTTAAGTGACTCAAGCCCTAGGCTGAACCGAACGTTGTCGTATTCAATCGTTGACATCTTTTCCTTTAAAATAGCCATATCAGCGTATTGGTGAAGTACCATTTCTGTTACGGGTACTTCCTCGCCATCAGGTCCTGGCTCGAAAGTGCCAGTTTGCATACTTTCAAATACGTAAATGATTTCCGGCATGTGCTCACCTTCAGGCACAGGAACAAAGGGTAGGCTTGACGTAATCCCATCCTCATCCTCTTCATAACAAAATTCAGGTATCCATTGTTGTGACACTCTTGTCTCCTAAATGCATAGTAAAAACTACGCCAAATAACACAAGTGTTAATCACAAATTTTTAGTTAGGCCATTAATTTCTTCAATCAAATCAATAACGCTTTCTGCTGCAGGGTACGACGATTTCTTGAGAAGATCTAACGAAGGAAACTTGCTTATGATCTTTGTCACCTCTTGTTTCAGTTCACCCATTCCTTCACCAACAATACCAACGATTGCCTGATTGATCGCTTGAGGATCGTCGTTTTCACCACTCTCAAAATCATCAATTGCAGTTTCGATCTCTTTTGCATCAAACTCTGGATTTATGTTTTTTGCCATAGCCACAACATCACGCAAATCTTGTGGCGTGCGTACCTTTGAAATCTTGTTAAATATTTCTTGCCTACGCTTTATTGTATCACGTAAGTCTGTTAGTGAAGCAAGCATTTCGTCGAAGGAGCTTCGTTGCATTCCCTCTAGGTCAATGCCGATCGCAGAAAACGCCTTGAGTGCTTCGCGATCAGCCTTAGCCAAACCCGCTGCTTCTGAAATCAAATTACCAATAGGATCGTATGCTGCTGTTATGAAGAAAAGACTTGCTAGTTTATCGAGTAGCCCACCTTTGTTCCTAACGGCACGTGTCGTAGCCTCTTCCGCATCCTTGATGGCGTCTTGTGCTTTCTTTATCCAGAGAGGTACCTCTTCTACGCCCGCTTCGTCAAAGAAAAACTTGGTTGCCTGCACGGGCATCGCAGCCAGGCCAAGCACAGGATTGATTAATAGCTGATCCGGATTAAAACCGTAAGCACCAAGACTCCTCAGTTCGCTTTCTATTTCTCGATTTCGTTCTTGTGTATTCGTATAGTATGCCTCAACTTTCCTAAGAGCACTCGTGCTGTTAAAAGAAAACAGAACGCGGAGAGGAAGCAACATAGAACTAAAAAGTTGGGCGATGCTCCGCCCTATTACCTTTGTCGCATCCCTTAGATTCCTTAACCCACCTTGAAGATCTTGCAGATCAAAAAATTCTTGTAGCGTGTCTTGTTCTGCTGTTCGCATACTAACCTCAAGATTAATTATTCCTGGAGGGTTGCTTATGTTCTTTCTTTTGCTAATGTGCTTGCTCTCTTGTCACACGCCAAACGAAGCCTGGGAATTTTTTGATCAAAAAGAAGAATTTGAAAATCACTGGTGGGAGAGCAACAAATTCGAGGTTTGCCTGTTGGTGGATTCTCATGAAAACATGGTTATTTTTGATGATGGAGATGGCACGGGCTTCTATCCGTATGAATTTGAATCACCTAACATTTATCACATTGAAGACTACACTGCGAAGGTGTTTCCCAATGAGGAATGTTATGACGTCGTCGTAGGTCTTAGCCACGAAACCATGTGTGAATGTATTCTCTAGCGATTGTTTTTGACCAACAGTTTCTTAAAGCGGTCCTTGTTTCTCGCAGATTCACCCACGACTATCGGTGTGTTCGATGCAACTGCAACCCGATCCTGTGTGCCTTTGCCTTTGGCCTTGGCGTCTTCGCCCTGTGCACCAGGGCGCTTCAATACCATCTTTACCTGATAGGGCGTTTCGGACGGTTCCTCAACTTTTTTGGCGTCGGCTCCACCTGAGATAATCTCTGCAAAAGCTTCCAGATAAGCGTACATTCCAAGTTTTTCAGCATCCGTCAACCCATCAAAGTACGTCTGTAACTGGGCACCTACAGCTTCATCATCCAACGACTTACCGCTTCTGACCATGTTGAGCTTTGACTTCACAACGTCATAGGTGGGAACAGGCATCATTTTTTCAGCGTTAACAGGCTCTTTCTCAACCTCAACCTCTTTCTCAACCTCAACCTCTTCTTCTTCTTGTACTTGTGCTTCTTGCTTTTTGCGACGAAGACGAAACGGTTCCTGTTGTTTGGTTGCAATATCCTGCCTCGTTTCCTCCGCCGTCTCCTTCATTAAGTGACGCCTGAGCAACCGAAGCTGTTTCGCTGTTGGAATCGTTTTTCTCATTTCTTTCTGTTCCATTTTAAAAGATGACGATAGTTTTCACGCTGGCGTTGAACAAGCTTTTCCTGTGGGGTTTCAGGCACTTCCTTAATGTCGTTACGTGGCTGTTCACGCTTAGTAATATCTTTCATAAACTTATCAAACTTAAACTCTTTCATAATACCCCTCACTCTATAAATATCTCGCCAACGATTGTCCATGTCTCATCTTCACAATCAACCGAAATTTGTGATAACTGTATCAACCTATCAATCCTGTCGCTGCGTAGGAAGATCGTGATGACGATCTTGGTTCCGGTGCTTTCACACAACCAAGAGGGAAAACCTTCGTCCAGTCGTCCTGTTATTTTAACCAATTGTGGCGATAGGAAAAAATTTTGATATCCGCCTACGAACTTCTGACCGTCGGATTTTCGAACAATTACGGTGTTATCATCCAAGCGGATTACACTTTCCTTCACCCTGCCTTGGAGCTCTTGGCTCATAAAAACGTGCCCTTCCATTATAACCTCGATTGTTGCACATCTAATGCACAATCCGACAGATGACGTGAACACTCTAGATCCAGATCCGTGACCATATCAAGATCTTTGGTTTGAAGAACAACAAGCACGTTTGAATCGTTCACTTGATAATCAACATGATGTCCTGATGAGTTTTCCAGCTCCATGATATCCAAAACAAAGGCATTTCGAGAACGTGTGTTTAGAAACTCGAACAATCTCTCAAGCTTTCTACCACACGTACTCAAACCCCAATCAGCTTCTGTAGGACTCACCGGTACATCACTTTGAACCTCTACGTGATTTTCGTGCAAGGGTGGGAGGAAATCATATCGTAATTGATCTTTATCCTTTAGATAACCTCCCATGATTTCACTAAGCTTCCTTCTCATCGAGTTCACCTTGAAATTTTCCAGATTCATCTAAAGCCGTCAAAACTTCCTTTTCTTTCCTAGCATCATTAAAACCGTTCCAGCGTTCTCTTGCTAAAGCATCAACGTCATAAGCTTGAAGTTTTGCTAGATTCCTTAGGGTGGGATACACCTCCTTTAGCCTGTCCAGCAATTCGTCCACGCCAATGACAGATTCTGCCTGTAAAAGATCTTTCTCAATTTTTGCCTTGAGCTTCTCCGGGGTTGTCATGGTTTCACCGAACAAAACGTTTGCTACAGTTGCTGCCGAACGTTTGGGAAACCCGCTTCTCACAAGCCTTCCTTCAATGTCTTTACGTGTACGTCTATAGACCTTGTTATACACAGGTAAGATGAACGAATTAACGAAGAAAAACCGGTATGAATCTAGATCTCTTGTAATGTTTCTGTTTAGCTTAAGCTCCTCAACATCCTCCTCATCAACAAACGGAGCCATATATTTAATAAATTGAATTGTCGCAAAAGTTTGTAGCCCACTCAATTGTTTTGGTGTCATCAACCGATCGATTACATCTGTACGGCGAACTATTCTTCCAATTGCTTGTCTCGCACCTGACGCAGCCTTCAATCCCAACGCCTGAGCTAAATCCTCCAAACTCAGCCCGTCTGGTGTAACTTCAACAGGCTCAACGATATCCTCTAACTCAGCTTCATCCTCACCACCCCTAATCTTGTGAATGGGATCTTTAGAGGTGCCGATATCCGACCATGGTGTGTGGCCTTTTACATCCTTCAACTGAGCAATCATTTTTTCCAGGTCTTCTTTTTCTTCCTCATCAATGTCTGCATAAAGTTCTTTGTCTGTAATATCTTCAAAATGAGAAGAAGGAGAACGTTTCCGAGGTGTAGCCTCAGACATCACACCCTCAGACACTTGAGTTGCTAATCCCCTTTTAACTGCCCAATACAACTTTTTTAATTCTTCTGCTGACATATCGTCAGCCAGTACTTGCATTGCCAAACCGAATTGAACCGCGGATGCAGGTACATACTCTTCATCATCCACTGGAGGCGCCTCGGCCGTCAGCTGCACTGTCATTTCAGCAGATGGCACCAACGGTACTTCCTCACCAACAGTATCATCAGGCGCTGCTTTTACGGTTTGTTGCATTAACGTATTACCAACAACCGGATCAAACCCTTTTTCCGTGCCGGGTGCGAACACCCTGCTTCCAAATTCTTCATATAATGCACTTTCGAACAAGACCGACTCAACCAATCTGTCAAGCGATCGTCGATGTTGTTTACTCATAAAACCACCTCAACCAATAAGTATTTCAGTATTCCCATATTAAAACTTCGTTCCCACACTAAGGTGCCCAGAAGGTTGTGCATATATGTCGATTGCCACACCTCCGTATACCCAAAAGTCTGTCAAAACAGGTAAGTGAGCTGCAATGTTATAACCTACTAAATCCAAACCAAACTGGGCAGCCTGTCCATTCACTGCAACTCTGACACCCAACACATCAACATTTTTGTGTGGATGTAAAAACGACACAAAAACTGAACCCAATAAATCCGGTGTCTGGCTTGCCGAGAGCGTTAAACTTAGTCCAACGTTGGGCTCAAACATGGGTTGTTCGCTAATGGATCTCACCTCAAGTGAATCAATGGGAAATTCGATGTATTTATCCGGATCGGCACTGGAAGATATTTGTAAAAGCCCACTAGAGTTTTTATCTGAGATCACAACGGAATTTTTGAAAGTCAATTCGTAGGTTTCAAATGTGTAAGGTAAGTCTGCGGTGACATCATATGCAAATCTGGCGATGGTCAAATCTTCACGAAGCTTGAACAGATATTCTGCCGGTAGGTCAAGAACTTCCACAATAGGATCTGATGGTTGGATCACCGTTTCAGTTACTGTTATATAGCGAATCTGGTCTGGGCGCGCTTGTAATTGTGCAACCAAATCCAATAATTCTGTGTTTTTATCCGACAGCTCGTGAAGCGATTTTTCTAAACTAGCAGCCCTTGTACGAACTACCGTCACTTCCTCATATACGCTTTCCCGTGAGGAAAGCAATTCAGCGTATGACCGTGCTGCAGACATCTGTTCGATCTTGGTACCGATGGCATAACCACCAACCAGCGTGATCAATAAGATGATTGCTAACAAAACAAGCTGTGTTCGTGTACTCATTAGTGCCATGCATCCGGTTCCTTCTTCGTTGCAATGACACATGTGGGTGATGTATCAAAAGAAGATTGTACAGATCGAATTAACGCCTCAAATTCTGTAATGAATTCTGCTTGTGCTGTTGCTATCTGAGCTAACACATTCTGCGTTTTGATCAAAGCATCACTTAGTTTGTCAACACGTTCAGTGAGTTCTTTAACCTCACACTCTAATTGTTTAACTCTCCGTGAGAGGATTCCCTCTTTCAATTGCTCGAAAAATAGACTCAGCATCTGTTGCACCCACCTTATTTGTAATTTTGTCCCTCTTTTCCCTTTCTAATCTTTGCAACAGGGAGATCATTTGTTCATCTCCTTCTACAAGCAGGCGCGTAAATTCTCTAAAAACCTTTTGCATCGATAGGCTGTGATCAAATAAAAGCTTTCTAAGTTCTGCATGTGTTGATCTCGTGAGTGTGATGTGTACCGATGTCCTGGTTTCAAAATCAACATACTTATCACTCACACGCCACCACCAACTCCACCGCCACCAGAAGCGCCAATCGCAACGGGTTGTATGATTTCCTCATCTTTTCCAAGTGAGATACCGTGCTTGAGTTCCAGCAATTCTAAAAAATTCTCCGCTATATCTTTACTATAATGTGATGTGAGAAATTGTATAGCTTTGTTGATGATGATCGCCTCCATGTCTAGCAGGTTATCATAGTTCATAACGAGACGTGCAACATCGTTTGCAAACTTATCTACGTCTAACTCATCACTTGCCTCTAGCAAGTACCTACGAAGAGAATATCGAGACTCTGATTGAATGACTGCTGATTTCCTGGCACTGGCTTCATAATCCACCAAAATGGATTCCAACGCATCATCCACCGACTTCCCCAGTTCTTCGGTTTCAGCGGGTGTTACATTTATTTCCTCTTCTTCTTCCTCTTCCTCCTCAGCTTCCTCGTCTGTACCTTCAGCTTCGCCTTCTCCACCGGCCTCACCGGCTACACCGCCGACATCACCCTCATCTTCTGCAGCTTCTTCCTCGCCTTCCTCGCCTTCCTCGCCTTCCTCTTCTGCACCCTCTTCATCTTCAGGCTGTTCTAGAAGAACCTTTAAGCTATAGCGCATGGACTCGGGAAACTCTTCTTTTTCCTTTGCGGCTACAATTTTTTCCCCAGCTTCTTCTTCATCCGCAAATGTTTGCTGAAGCTCAGCTTCTTCGTCGCCACGTTCCACCGTGGTTGAAGAATCACCAGTTGCTTCACGCATTGAAGCCCTCCAGATTTTATTAAAATCTAGACTCATAATTGCCTTCCTTCATATGCAGCGGCCGATACCTCTGCCCGTTTAACACGTGATTCGACTTTATCCCAGTTAAGCTCTTTCATCATTGCAAAAACATAAGACTTTCGATCGTCAAGATAGTCTTTAACGTAAAGCTGGGGCATCACACATAGCGAGATCACCGGAATCACAGAGGGTGGTAGTGGGTGGTTATCGTCGACAATGAGATTCATGTAACGACGTAGATCGAAATTGTAAGCTGTAACTGCGAAGCACAGGGAACCTAACGCACATGCAATGAAATCCTTTTGCCAAGAATCAAATGTCCCAAAATCCCTTCCAAGACGCATGTACGTGAGTGAATCCATCGTTAACATGGACTGAACATCCGAGATGTTGGTAACGTGTAACCCCAAAAGAAAACTGAGCTGAAGCAACCTACCCTCTTGGGCTTTTAATGCAACATATCCTGAAGCATTAGGCATTGCCAAGTCTCTTGATGCCGTGTCAAGCTCTGCGCTTACATAGTTTAATTCAGCAGCATATAAATCCAC
>Ga0080013_1006727_pt1 | contig 10099 bp, 1 predicted proteins | sample ETNvirenome_6_85_FD_69236 | JGI IMG/M metagenome (GOLD analysis project Ga0080013, IMG submission 69236) | Marine viral communities from the Pacific Ocean - ETNP_6_85 (SPADES assembly) (version 2) | ecosystem: Environmental > Aquatic > Marine > Oceanic | place: Pacific Ocean | collected 2013-06-19
CATAATAGCAGTTGATTCATCACTGCTTCCACCTCCCGCTGAATTAGCAAACCAAGCAGTGTCAGCCCTACCTCCATCGTTTGCTGTTTCTACACATAAGAGAGAAGTTGTAGGGGTTGTCGTCCCGATGCCGACACTTCCGCTATTATTTATCATCATTCTTTCAGCCGTAGCATTAGCCGTTGAAGTAATAAATCTTAATTCAGATGCTCCTCCAGGTCTACTAGTCGATACTATTGCAGACGTACCATATGTGTTAGTTGCCCCTGACCCACTACCGTGAAAAAATTGAAATGCAGCTGCTTGACCTACATGACCATGATGATTATATATAGACATACGTGGGCCCCAAGTATCACCATCAGTACCATCGTAAGTAACACTACTTCCAGATTTTACCTGTAATGAACTATGATTCGCACTACTAGTCCAACCTGGACCAGCAGTGGCCTTGAAGCTTCCAATGCCAACTTTACCTTGTTCAGTAATACCAAATGGATAGTTATTAGCACCGCCTGTCTGGATTGCAAACATCATTTTACTCGTACTAGTACCAGAACTTTCAAGATAAATAGCGGCTCTACTAAAAGCCGTCCAAGATTGTGTAGCGCCACCACCGTATATATGAATTGGAGCATCTGGAGCCGTAGTTCCAATGCCAATACTACCCGTCTGAAAATGTATTAATGCTTGATTACTACCAGCTGTTCTAGTTGAAAAAGATATTCTACCGTCGTCTTCATCTACCCGAACAAAATTAATTGTACCAAACTCCACATCAGAAGCTGGTGTTGCATCTCTTGCAATAATTCGAAATATCGTCCCGGCTCCAGACCAAGACCCTGTACCATGATTTATACCGCCATTACCATGCGCATTCCTCAAAAGCATAGTAGGAGTATCACCTTGATATCCACCTCCGGAGAATCGTGACCCTGTTGCAAAATGTATATCCAGCATACCATAAGGCATATCGGTGCCAATTCCTACCCGTGGAAATGTAGAATTACTTGAAGTCACAAAAAGAAGATGATGGTCACTTGATCCATCAGAATCGTTACGATTAGAATATATATGTAAAGGAGGTGGTACATAACCTGTTTTATTTGGACCAAAATTACCAGAATCTCTTGTTCCTATACTAACATTACCCATAAAATCATGTGTATCTATTAAATCATCACCAAATTGTGTTGAACCACTTAAAGTTGCTATAGAAAGTGCAGTTACAGAAGATGATACAATATAAGTTTCAGCAACTATATCTCCTCTAACCCGTAATTCATCCGATTTTACATCCACTACTTTAGTAGTACCATGATACAAACTATAATCAGAACTTGAACTTATTATTCCATTTTCTATATGAATTTTTGCCATTTACATTTTCCTAATCATACATTTAATTAAACATGAATCACTATCATCACTTTTTTCTAAGGCTTGGGCTATAACTTTACCAAACAAATCCTTCTTTAATAAATATCCTCTTTTTACAGATTTTCCATGTCCTTGATTATCAGACGTTACGATGTAATCTCCGATATCTACTTTACCAGTCACCAATACAGGTTCAGCACCCAATACAATTGGTTCATCTTTACCATTTTTAATTACGCCCATAACAAGTTCATCTTCATTTTTATCACAAGGAACAAGACCATCGTCTCTCCAAACCACAATTGCTCCAGTTGGATTATCGCCAATATTTTTTGTTTTTAATCCTGACTCAAATATGCCACCAGTTGTTGTTTGAACTGCAAATACATCAGCCCATCTTAAAGACGTAGCACCAAGATTTATTAAATCATCACTTACTGGCACTATTGCCCCAGATACTTGTATACCATCACTAGCAGTTATTTGATTAAATTGAACATTATTGGTTGTTCCAAGTCCTTGAATATTACCAGTTCCTGCTAAAATACTTCCAGATAATTTATTAGTTGTAACTCTCGTTGAAAATGAACCACTATCTAATTTTAATGCTGTTACTCTTGTTGAAAATGAACCACTATCTGATACTAAGTTTGTTACTCTTGTTGAAAATGAACCACTATCTGATTTTAAATTAGAAACTCGTGTAGAATATGAAGAAGAAACATCAACCAAATTAGAATTGGCCATTCCCCCAACATAAACTGCAGCAAACGAACCAGTTGAAGTTGATGAGCCACTTATGTTTCCAGTTAATTCTAATTGATTTATATAAAGTGTATTACTAGTACCGTCTGTTACTTTAATATCACTTCCAATTACAAATATAGAATCTGAACCAGTTATTTGGTTGCGGGTCCCACCTAAAATTGCCGAATAATTAGAACCAGAAATTTGATTATATGAACCCCCAACTATAGTTGCATACTCAGAACCATCATATATATTATTTATATAACCATTTACTATTGTTGAATAATTAGCATCTTGATAAATTGCATTAGAATAACCATTACCTATAAAATTATATTTCCCCCACGATGGTGATGTCTGATTTAATATCTTATTTAAATAACCACCTACTATTGCATTATATTCATTATAACCACCAGCATAATTTGAATAACTTTGACTTGCTATTTGATTATCCCTTCCACTACCAATAAAACTATAATTTGTTTGTTTCATTTTATTGCTGAGTCCGCCAACAATAACATTATAATGATGTCCATTAAACCAGCTAAGACCTTCACTACCAACACTACCAGTTGATATCATCTCATTTCCATAACCTCCACCGATGAAGGAATGGTTCATAGCCTGTATTTTATTAATTTCTCCTCCGCCTATAACATTTTTCTCCATCCTTTGTTCATAATCATGACCAGCAGCTTGCAATCCTGGTATACCTGTTATCGTATTAGTCCAACCCCCACCAATAAAATTATTAGTGGAATAATTTTGGCGACTACCAGTTGCAGTATTTATTATTTCATTATTTCCACCTCCTGCAATAACACTATTACCACATTTAATAATAATATTATCTTGTCCACCACCAATAAATGACTGTTTTGAACTAGAAATTTTATGGTCAACTCCACCAACTATAGCATTATAACCTCCAACTAAAGCATTACCTCCAGTATCTCCAAAATGGTGCACATCAATGAGATTATCTTGTCCGCCACCAATAAAATTTCTACCAGGACCAAGTTGATATGATCCGGTCATAGTTATCTCATTATTATTACCTCCAACAATAGCATTATAACCAATACCACCTTTTATGTAATGACTAGTACCGGCACCAATAAACGAATTATTTGAAGCAGTTATTGTAGTAGCAAATGTATTACCCAAAAATGTATAATCTGTATCATATAAATAATTTATAGCCCCACCACCAACAAAACTACGAATACAATCCGAAACCGTATTCAATTGCCCAGCAACTACCACAGAATCACCGGAATCAGTTAAACTATTATTTTCACCACCTCCAATAAAACTTGATGTCGATCTTAAAATATCATTATTATTACCCCCACCAACAAAAGCTTTTTCAGATCCTAATATAGTATTACCACTACCAGCTACAATAGATGATTTTTCAGAACCACTGATTTGATGAGGGCCTCCTCCACCAATAAAAGCATACTGTGAACCATATATTTTATTTCCACCACCGCCACCACCAGCAATAACTGCACTATATGGAGAATCATAAATATAATTATCTTTTCCACCTACAATAGTACTGAAATCCGATCTATAATCATCCCCTTTAGTTTCTGCTATAGGTGAAGCTATATAATTACCATAACCGCCACCAATAAAAGCTGCAGATGCTTTTGAAATTGTATTATTATATCCCCCTACTATAGCTATCCAACTACCACTTCTAGTATGATGAGTTCCAATCCAATTACTCTCACCACCACCAATAAAAGACTGACCACTATACTCTATAATATTTTCTAAACCGGCCATAATTGCAGATCCAGTCGCATAATTATATATCGCATTACCCTTTCCACCCACTATAGATGAAAAGTGTGCTTTATTTCTAATTAAATTATCTTCTCCACCACCGATAAAAGACGACGATGGGTCTTCAATTGTATTATTATATCCACCAACTATACTTGACCAATCGGGATGAATTTCTGCATCACCATACATGGACATTTTATTATTATATCCACCCCCAATAAAACTACCAGTACATCTAGACATAGAATTATGAAGTCCTGCGCCAATAAAACTATATTGATTGCCAGGTGAATAAAATGCTCCTAACATACCACCAGACCTATTACCATAACCTCCAACAATTACATTACCTACACCATCTCTAATAAGATTATCTTCACCACCAAGTATTGAGTTCACATCTTGATTTTTATTTGTTCTCCATGCTGTAGAGATATCACTACCTATCTTATTCCCTCTTCCACCACCAATAAAACTTGATGTCGATGAAAATATACTATGATTATCTCCACCACCAATAAAATTAAATTTACTTAGACTACCATCTTGGTCAGCACTCCCACTCCCCCCTATAAAATTATTTGCAGTTCCACCAACAATAATAGCACTACTGATCAAAATAGATGATGCAGTCACATTACCGGCCGCGGATATACGAAAAACACCTTTTGATTTTATTTCACCAGTTGAACTTAAATGAAAACCACTTGAACTTATTTCAATATTTCCATTTGAACCACTTATGTATTGAGCAGTTTCTCCTAAATAAAAGTTTGATGTTTTTACTGAAACTGTGGAACCGGTTACATTAAGATTACTACCATCCCATTTAAATGTATCACCCAAACTCATTGAACTATTACTATCTAAATAAAATCCTGTATTAGTATTACCAAATGTACCAGTTCCCGCATAAAGTTTACTAGATTGCATCTTAATACCACCAATAGAACCACTATTAGCAATTATACCACCTTCTAAAAATACATTTTCACTATATAAACCAAAACCTGCATTTGATGGATCTGTACCATGTAATCTAGCAGAACTTAATCCACTTAAATCACCTAATCTAGCTTTCAATTCAACATCATAAATTGCTGATCCAGTTCTTTCTACAATATCTATATAAGGTGTAATAGCATCATTTGGATTTGCATTTATTCTAATATAACCACTACCACTTCTACCAGTTGATACTATAACTTGACTTGCACTATATGAAGTTGCAGCACCAGGAGAACCTCCAAGAGAACTAGAATCTCCAGCAACACTTCCACTATATCCACGAACAACATAAAGTTTTCCTGCAAGATTTGTACTTGAACTTGGTTCATCTCGCGAAGCACTTTGAACTAATACATATTCTGTATTAAATCCTGTATCTGTTATCTTTTTAATAGAAAGAATTTCTCCATTATTATTATCATAACTTCCAGTAAAACCAGTTGCATTTGCAATACTCATTGTAGTATCTGTAGGACTTACACCAGAACCAGAAATAATAGTAGAATTAGCTACATACAATTGACCACCAACAGCATTTATACTTTCTTTTTCAAATACAGTAGTTTTAAGTGTTCCTCGAACTTTTACATTTTCAAATTCCGCTTGACCATTGCCCGCAGAATCAAGTCTCCAACCCTGAACATCACTTGCAAAATCAGCAGTTTCTATTACTCCAGAAGAACGTATATATAAATTTGTAGAATAAATTTTAGATGTATCTATACTCCAACCAGCTATAGTATTTGTATTACCCAACTGAACTACGGTACTACCACCACTATTATCAATCTTTATATCAGTTCCATCCCAATAAAATCTTGATGCCCCAGCATTTCCAATTCTAAATGCATCTCCTGTTCCATTCATATAGATACCGTCACCAGTATCTATAGCCGACGCACCACCTAATTTAATCTCACCGCTATTACTATCAGAATCCAGTATTAACGTACTTCCGGCTTTTATTTCATCAGTATCGACTGTAAAACCACCTATCTTCCCACCTGTAAATAAAACATTTGAACCAGTAATTTGACCACTATGTTTTACATTAAACTCATTTGAATTTCCTGCCGTAAAAGCATATGTTTGTCCTGTAGGGTGTACACCAATTCCAGTTGAAGTTATACCAGTAGTTGCTATTGTAAATCCGGCAATTTTTCCACCAGTAAATAATACTTGTGAACCTGATATTACTCCAGTATGTGTTATGTACAATTCACTTGAACTTATAAAAAGAGTCTGTGTTGAATCATTAATCTCAACACCAGTTGTTGTCAAACTATGATCATCTATTGTAAAATTAGCAATCTTACCACCAGTGAATAATACTTGAGAACCTGTAACATTACCACCAGCAGAAACTTTGAATGCACTTGATGAAATAAATGATACTGGGTCTGATGTATCTGCCGATGATGATATTGCCCAATATGGTGAAAATTCTAATTTATCAGATGACACTGACGCCCCTCCAATTTCACCAGAAGTTGCTGTTATTGAACCACTTAAAGTAACATTACCTTGATTATCAAGATAAAATCCTGAAGAACTTATTTCTATATTACCATTTGAACCACTTATATATTGAGATGATTCTCCTAGATAAAATTTTGGTGTTTGTAATGTAATGGAACTACCACTAAGAGTTGTTGTGCCAGTATTTACTATTGATATATTACCATTTGAACCACTTATATAATTTGAAGATTCACCTAAATAAAACTTTGGAGTCTTAATATCTACCGCGCTTCCACTAAGAGTTGTTGTACCAGTATTTACTATTGATATGTTTCCGTTTGAGCCACTAATATAGTTTGATGATTCTCCTAAATAAAATTTGGGAGTTAATACATCAATATTAGAACCACTTATTTTAATATTACCATTAGACCCACTTATAAAAGTAAGGTCATTTCCCATTAAAAATGTAGAAGAACTAATTTGTACATTAGAACCATCAAATTTTAAAAATCCACCTCCTGATTTACCTATAAAGGCTCTTGGTGTTCCACTATTATGTTCTAATTGTATACCACTACCACCAAATGTTGCAGAGTTTATTACTAACTTCTTATTAGAAGAATCCATATACATACCACTTGCTGATATCTGAGTGGCTGATATATTCCAACCTGCTATTTGTTGTGTACTACTACCAAAATAAACTATATTTTCATATCCAGAACCATCATCTTGTTTTTTAATTATTTGTAAGCCATATTCTCCCTCAATGTGATATAAATTAGTAGTAGTACTTAATCCACCAACCCTAATTATTTTTGTTTCACCAGCTTGTGTATCTTCATCTTTTCTATATACAGTAAAACCTTCTCCAATATTTTTAGCATCATCTTGAGCAGCTGATAAATAAACTCTCGTAAAATCTTGGTGTGCAACTGATCCACTTATAGACTTGTAAATATAGTCATCTTCGATTGTCCAACCGGCAATTTTACCACCAGTAAATAATACTTGTGAACCTGTTATATCACCACTTTGTTTAACATTAAACCTACTTGAAGATATAAAATACTCATTTGATTGGGCAGATGCAGATATTGACCAGTTTGACCCATATTTTAATTCTGTATCAGATATTGTTGCTCCGGCAATCTTACCACCTGTAAATAATACTTGAGAACCTGTTATATCACCATCGGTAGTTAATGTAAAATTATCTGTTTTTATTGAAACACCAGTTCCACCAACATATTTGAAATAATCATTTGCACCTTCACCAGCAAAAAATGTTAATACATCACTACCATCGTAACCTAATTGTATTCCAGATCCACTTCCTATGGTATGAGTACCTATTGTTATTTTTGGATTGGATGAAGTTAATCTCATATCTCCATCAGGAGAATTTATCCTTGAAGTGGTTATATCCCATCCACCCATTTTACCACCAGTAAATAATACTTGTGAACCTGTTACGTTACCACCTGCAGAAACTTTGAATGCACTTGATGAAATAAATGATACTGGATCTGATGTAGCGTTAGACGCTGATATTCTCCAATATGGTGAATATGATAAAGATGCACTTTCTATGTTTGCCCCACCAATGTTACCAGCTGATGATGTTATCGTACCTTCAAATATTGCTCCACTCGCAATCAACACACCATCTTTATCCACCATAAAGTTTGGACCCATTTTAATATAATAGTTATCTGGACTTTCTGTTTCTGGTGTAAAATCTATATAGTATTCATCTCTTAATTGGTCAAAAGTTGCACCCGAATCCGAACCCGGACCCTGATCTGTTTTGTATATTGTAGAATTATTTGCATCAAACGTAATATTACTACCACTTATTTTTCCATCAATAATTTGAAAATCACCAATACTACCAGCAGTAGCAGTTATTGAACCACTTAATGTTAACGTATTAGTAGCTGGATCTAAATGAAATATACTTGAACTTATTTCAATATTACCACCACTACCACTTATAAACTGTACATTTTGGTTTCCTACAAAAAACGCATTAGCTCTAATATCAAGTTCACTTGGATTAGTTCTAAATCTAAAATAACTTGAACTATCTGATACTAATTCCAAACCTACACCACCACTGTCATAATCATCAGTAACAGAATGTAATATTGAACCTGAATACATTAATATACCTGAGCCAGAACCAGCTGAAGCACTCGTGAATCCTTCATAACCCCTAGTTCTTAAATACGCACTACTAAAACCGGCTTGTTCAAATCCTGCACCTTCAACGGATTGACCAGTATATAAAGAACCAGATAATAAATTATCGGTTTGTTCTATAAAAATTGGAGTACCGGTAATACTTAAAAGAGAAGATGTAACTTCAACATCCTGTCCAGCTAAACTACCAGTATAATATTGTGCTATTTCTAAATTTGAATTTAAAAATCTAAGTTTAAATGTTACAGGAGTTGATCTTCTAAATTCCGATGGCGTTTGAAATTTATCTATATTTGATATTGGATTTAAACCGTTAGCGAAACTTTCAGATACTTCAAAAACAGAAAAAGACCCACTTACTAATTTATATGTCGATATAGTTGTAAATTCACTTGTCTGATTATTTGACTCATTATAAGATAATTCTATAAAATTTACCTTTCCACCATTCGTTTCCAACCTAGAAGCACTAACATTAATATAACTCCTTTTATATACAGTATCCCCATCATCAAACTCTAAAGATTCAGAAATTGTTGTATTTGATGCAATATCATATGGGTTTGAAAAAACAATAGGAGATGTATTTGGATAGTCTTTTCTAACTTCAAAAGAAAATGTGCTTCTTACATTATAGTAACCTAGATATTCTTCTGGCACATACCAATAATCAGAAGTTTTCCATATGTTCATACCATTTGGATGAATATCACCACGGTCCAATTCACCAACAACATAAAGATAAGCAGGACCATCTGCTATTTCAGCAGCAGTTCTCAATGGATCCTTTTTAATCCATATAAATCCCCTACCGGTTCCACTTAAATCATTAATCTTAACCAAATCAGTAAAAATAACAGTTCCATTACTGTCCACAAATTCGAACAGTACAAAACTGTTATTTTTTAAAAACGGTAATCTCCATGACCTATTAGATGTAGAATCTAATCCATAGTCATTGACTACTCTTATTTCATCTTGCCATGTAGGATTATTATAACTAATAATAAAAGAATGCTTACCATAACTTAATACTGGTGGTAAGTCATTTATATTAAAATAAAGATTATCATCTACATTAGTTTCAAAGAATACATTTTTCTCAACTAAATTGAGAATTTGACTATATTTTTTTGGCATATATACTTCCTAAATACATTAATAAATATTTAAAAAGAAATATATTATATTTTAGTTATAAACTATATTTGAATAACCGTCTTGGATATTAATTGGAAGTAGATGATCCATAAAATCCTTTATGGTATCGAGATGGGATATAATAAATACAGACTCAAATCGTGTCTTTAAATAATCAAAAGCACCTTGCATATTAGATAAATTTTCACTATCTAAACTACCAAACCCCTCATCAATAACTAAAAAGTTAGGACTTGGGAGATTTGAAACGTTTATTAATCCAACACGAAGTGCAAGTGAGGATACGAATTTTTCCATCCCCGATGAGAGATTGAGGGGCCATTCTTGG
>Ga0080013_1006728_pt1 | contig 10099 bp, 20 predicted proteins | sample ETNvirenome_6_85_FD_69236 | JGI IMG/M metagenome (GOLD analysis project Ga0080013, IMG submission 69236) | Marine viral communities from the Pacific Ocean - ETNP_6_85 (SPADES assembly) (version 2) | ecosystem: Environmental > Aquatic > Marine > Oceanic | place: Pacific Ocean | collected 2013-06-19
CAAGGTTTCTTAAAAGATAGCAGGATAGGGCATTCACACAATAAAATTGCTTTAGATGGTGAGCTAGGTTATGGGGGGGCTTGTTTACCTAAAGACTCACAGGCTATGGTATCATTTATCGAAAAATTAGGGTTACCAGTAAACACACTTAAAGGGGCAATTTCAACCAATAAACTTATACGGTCAACTGAATTTCAAAATGAATTTAATAAAAATTATCTTTCACCAAGATACTAATGAAATATAAATTAAAAGAGGATATTAATATAAATATGAATGGTTTAGATTTTATAATGCCTTGCATTGAAAAATGGATGTCAATAAAAACTGAAGATGGTAAAAAATTAATTGAATCCTATTTTAAATATAATTTTATTTTAATAAATTCAAAATTTGATAAAGTTATTAATAGAATAAATGATAATGATATAGAATTAAAAAAAGATTTCAAAAACCTTAAAAATTTATTTAATAAAGAATTTAGTGAAGGGAAGGGTTTTACGTGAAATGGGGAAATTAATATTACGTATCGGCATTCATCTTTTATTTATTTTTGTAATAATGTTACTTCTTTGGTTAGGGGAGAATAAAAATTCATTATTTCATTTCGGCGTTTTTCTTTTCTTGGGATGGTACTTTAGTTTTTTTGATTCTGGTGAATCAGGAGATGACCTAAATGCTAGGCAAAAAAAAGAAAAGAAATTTATTGCAATGGAAAAAGTAAATACTTTACTTAATGATATTCTTAATAATTCAGGTAATGACAAATTAATGTTACAAAGAATTTCTTATTGTTACCCTAAAATGTTAAGTATTGCGTGTGGGGTAGATACAGAAATTAAAATTCCTGAAGGGCTTGAAAAATTTCATTGTAGGAGTATTGATCTATGAAATATAAATCAAAAGATGAAGCAATAAAAGATCATGTAGATAATTATAGGTCTGATGGAGTGAAGAAACGTAAAGGGATGCCAGACCAAAGAGACTTTTTTAGGTTTCAGTTTTTTATTCAATCTGTGCCAGAACATAGTCATGTTTTAGATGTGGGTTGCAATTCTGGTACTATTGGCAGATTTCTAATTGCTCAAAATAATTGTCATGTACTTGGTATTGATGTTGTTCCAGAATTAGTTAAAAAAGCCAAAAAAAATGGTACGTTTGCCATTGTTGGGGAAGCGGAAAACATTAATTTACCTGATAATTATCTAGACGTTGTTACTTGTGGTGAAGTGCTAGAACATTTATATGATCCTGAAATAGCAATAAAAGAAGCTCATAGAGTCCTAAAACCTAACGGTATATACCTTGTTACTGTTCCTCACCCTGATATTGCTAATGTTGATAAATTAGGAGATTACCATCAACAAGATTTCAAGTATAATCAATTATATGAGCTATTTACTAAATATTTTAATAAAGATAATGTGCATTTTTGGAATATTTCTTGGTCTAAAAGCTATTGCGAAGAAATTGCAAAAACAAAAGAAGAGGCCAATATATTACTGAAAACCCCTCAATGGTTAGGAGTACACGCTACAAAGGATTAAGTTATGCAAATTAAAAAAGAAGATTTATACCCACACCTTAAAAAAATATGTTATATACCTACTTTAAATATTGGTGTTGTTACATGGCGTATTGAGAATTATGCTAATGAGTTACTAAAATTTAAAGATGATTGTATTGTCCATATTGATTATATTGTTGACGCTAATAGCAACATTGCATGGGATAAGTTTGCAATTAATCATGATGAATTTTCTAAAAAAATCGTTACTAAACTTGAACAATGTTTTGATTATTTTGATTTTCTTATTTTTCAAAAAATACAAAATAAAGAAGCGTTAATTCTAATTGAACAATTAAAAAAGAAATATCCTCAAACTAAAGTTATTGCAGAAATTGATGACGCTATCGGGGAGGTAACACCATCAAATAAAAATAAATTTACCTATCACCATAGATATGCCGCTCAACATATGATTATTAGTGATGCAATAATAGCATCGACTCAATTTCTAGGTGAAAGTGTAAAAGAAATAGTAGGTAATAATAAGCCTATCCATGTAGCACCTAATTGTATTAATATCGGTGATTTTGGTATGTGTTTTGATCAAAAAAATATTAATCCTTTACCAAAAAAAGAAACTATTAACCTTGTTTATGTCGGTGCAGGTGGACACGATGAAGACTTAAAACTCTTTATAGAGCCTATCCTTAATATTCTTAATAGCCGTAACGATGTACGTTTTATTGTCAGGTATGGAGATCATAAACCAGAATTTATACCTAATCATGAATTTATTGATTTCAAAACTAACGTTATTAATTCTCCTAATGATGAATGGGCAATTAAGAATTATTTGTATTCCATGTATAAATTAAATGCTAATATCGGGTTAGCCCCACTAAGGGATACACAATTTAACCGCTGTAAATCGGGTATTAAGTGGGTTGAATGGAGTTACTTAAATGTACCACTTGTGGCTAGTAATGTTGAACCGTACAAAAAAATAGATGGTAGTTTATATTTAACTGATAATAACTCTACTGAAATACAAAAGCGTATTAATATCGCTATACAATCTCAAAGCAAAAGAGATTTTACGTTCTTAAAAAATCAGTCTATGCAAACCTTTAACATTAAAAAAGAATGTAAACGTTTATTAACCTTTATGGATAGTTTATAAATTATGATATAATTGTTATAGATTAACATTAAAAGAGGTAACTATGGCTAACATTTCAATAGATATTAATTTTATTAATAAAAACGAGGATTTAAAAAAAGGTAAATCGCTAATTATTAAACGTAATGGCATTACCGTTACCATAACTAACAAAGATCATCATTTAAATAGAAAATATTTTATTAATAACTTATTTAATATAGAAAAATGAAATATATTCAAGTTACTGTTAAAACTAATAACGTTATTTATTACGTTTCAGGTAAATATAATATTACCCAAGACAAAAGTAAAATACTTGTTTTACAAGATGAAAAAAGAATTAAAGAAATTGTTGAAAATATAGAGCGTGTGTTTTCTAAGGATGTTCATATAATTGAAATAAAAGAGTTGAAAAAGAGTTGAAAAAATGATTAAGGCAATTATGGATGTAATACTGTTTTTTATGTTGTTTTACGGCTTATTTTATTTTTTATGTTCATTCTAAATAAAAGTATTTAAAAGGATTAAGTTATGGCAGTACCTAAAAGAAAAAGATCAAAAGCAAAAAAAAGAAGCAATAAAGCTAATTGGCAAATAAAAAAGTATGAAACAAAGCAATGTAATTCTTGTAACAATTTAGTTATTTTTCATCATGCTTGTTTATGTGAAATTAAAAAAAGTAAAAAGAAGGTAGAACATGGATAAATTTTTAGTAACAGGTGGAGCAGGTTTTATTGGGTCTCATATTGTTAAACGCTTGCTATCACTTAACAATGTTAAGGTAGTTGTTTTAGATAATTTAAAAGCAACAAAAAACTTATCTAAATTAGCTTTTATACCACAAATATTATCCGATAAATTTACCTTCATCAAAGGGGATATAAGAGATTATGATACTTGTATTAAAGCCCTTGAAGGTGTTCACTACGTTTTACATCAAGGTGCATTGGGAAGTGTTCCACGCAGTTTTGATAATCCATCTGAATATCATGATAATAATGTTGTTGGAACTGATACGCTATTCAAGGCTTGTGCTTACATGCAAAAGAAAGAAAATAATCTAAAACGGATTATCCAAGCGTCATCAAGTAGCGTATATGGAGATATTCATGTCTTACCAAAAAATGAAGAAATAAAACCAAAACCAAAATCACCTTATGCTGAAACAAAGTTAAAATGTGAAGAATTAGCAGAAAAATATAAAGACATTGATATAATCTCACTTAGGTATTTTAATGTTTTTGGGGAAAACCAAAGTTTAATCTCTGATTATAGTGCCGTGTTCCCTGCTTTTTTTAATGCGATAAAAGAAAATAAACCGCTTACTATACATGGAGATGGGGAACAAACGAGAGATTTTACTTATGTTCAAAACGTTGTGTATGTTAATATCGAGTGTGCATTAAAAGGAGCTAAACATTCGATTCTCAATGTAGGGCAAGGCAATAGCATATCTATTAATCAATTAGCAAAAAAAATTATAGAATTAGATAAAAAAACACATGAAATTATTTACACTAAGCAAAGAAATGGAGATGTAAGGGATACTTTAGCCTGTACTAAACGATTAAGTAAAAGTTACAACATAGCTGATTTTATTAATTTAAATATTGGCTTAGTATTAACAGCTGAATTTTATCTCCATAAAAAAGAATATTTTAATAAATTGCATAACAATTTTATTCGTTATTTTTATAAAGGCATTAAAAATGGAAGATAGCAGTATTATTAAATTACTTGTTATTGTTTTAGTTTTACTGATAGTTAATGCTACTTTTACAAAGAGAGAAAATTAATTATGGAATCTGAAACAATGTTTTTTATATGTTTTATGATACTGGTTTTAGTAATATGATGGAAGAATTACGACCGCATAAAACTGTAGATAAAATTAATCTGTTATTATTTTACACGATTTTTGTGTCATGTGTTTCTTTTTACGTTTCTAATAATAATTTTAATTTAAACGCATGGCTTATTATTTTGTTTCTCTTTATAGCAAACTATGAAATTGCAGGTATCTGTCTTTTTGTTTGTTTATTAGCGTTTCTAATAGAGTTTTTATTAATATGAATAAATCATTATTATTACACAATAACATAGAAAAAATACCAAGCAGTATTGCTAATTATAACTTGTTATTAGATGCAGTAAATGAACTAAAGGTAAAAGGTTGGTCTCTTACTAAAATAGCTAAAACGATGAAAACATCTCAATCTCATTTAAATTGTTTATTATCTAATCCTAAAGGAATTAAACACGATAAATTAAAAAAATACATGCTTAACTTAGATAATTTTCTAGATGATTAAAACAAAAATTTAATAATGTCAAATATAACCATTTATACAATATATTCCAGCCTTAAAAAAATATTAAAAAAAATATTAAAAAAACTTTGGCCTGTTTTTCGTGAATTTTTTATAATTTTTGGTGGAGGGGTTATTTTTTTGGCCTTATTTTGGGGGGCTGTAGGGCTTTTTATCATGTTTATGGTTTACTTTATTTGGATAGCAGACCCAGCAACATGGTCTCATTCACTTAGCTTCAAAGAATGGGGAGAGCGCAATAAAATTATAAATGAAGCTCAACGTAAAGAAAGAGATAAACTACATGCCCCTGTTGTTTACGTTAAGCACTTAAATAAAGATAATGAAGAGATTTTATGCTGTAAACAATATTGCAATACGTCTTTAACAAAAGATAATAATGTTTACAATGATACCCGTGAACGTATTCGTAAAATCAAAGAAAAAGATTTACAAAAGAGGCAAATATAAATAAAAAAACTAATCAAAAAAAGAGTGATGATTAAAAACCCCCTCTACCCTAGCCTCAAAACAAACCCTCTATTTATATATAATTACTCTATTTTCTTGACATACACAATTAATCATTATATAATTGGGTTAGATTAAAATTAAAAAGAGGTAAATATGGATAAAAAAATAATTATAGAAATACCACATCAATCACGAGTTAGAACATGGGTAGCATATAATGATGATGATATTATTAATCGGGCGTATGAGCTTGGTCTAAGTTATGAATTAAAAAACGAAAATAAAGACATTATTCAAGTATGTTTGCGTAATTATCAAGAAGGTGAGTTTTATAAAGAAGATAAAGCTCCTACAAAATTAGAGTCCGCTATGGATTGTATCTCCTATGATCTTCACAGTTGTCATTTCCTTAGCGTGCAAGAAGCAAAAGAGTTCATTAATGAGTATAGAGGTCATAAAAAACATGAGGTAATACACGCCTTAAAGGAGGAATTGAAAGACATTTAACAACTTAAAAAAAAACAAATTAAGATTAAAATTAAGGAGTAATATTAAGATGGAAAATAAAAAACATGAATCCCTAATTCAATTAGAAAAAATGTGTGAAGGTATTTGTACAGAAATACATAAAGGTAAATACGATTTTGAACCTGAATATTCAGATTATGATGAACCATGTGCAGGTGATTACCTTAAAGATATATTGGATTATCAATTTATTATTAACAGCGATAAATCTTATAGGGGAAGTATGATTTTGGTATCTTTTGGTGGCCCTAATATATGGATTAATACACGTGAGAGATGTGTGGAAGGCTATTGGGGAAGTGATGAAGTTAAGATATATTACGCAAATGACGAGCTTGGTATAGATGCGTATATGGAAGAATTATATAGTGGTTCTTAAATCGCTATCACTATAATAAAAAAGGAGATTAATATGCCAAAAGACAAAGTGTTTACGAAATTTTGCAAAACTACATGGGAATATATAGACGGCTCTTACTGGTTTGGGGTCTATCAGTATAGAGGCTATGATATCCATATAGGCTTTACTGACAACTACTTCCAAAAAGAAAACGAGCGAATCAAACCAATAACGTACTTTTGGTCTTATAGTTCATATTGCCAGTGTTGTAATCGGGGTATGGCTGATAGGCATCTTAATACAGGAACTCAAAAATTTTCAGACCCTTACATTGCTTTAAATAATGCAAAATCAAACATTGACGCAATTTTAAATGATCCTGAAAGTAAGCAGGTGTGGATTGACACAAGAAAAGAAATCATTAAAAAATTTAAAATTTAAAGGAGGTTAAAAACCAATGAAAGCAATATTAAGAAATACAAATCTATTAGTTAATACGCATAAAAATAAACTAAAACTAAATAAAGAGCAATTCCCTTGTTGGCAACCTGACGAGCTAGACCAATTAGAATTTAATTTAGTTATACTGGTAGGTGTTGAATTATATCGTGTTTCTAGTATTGATTTTGATTTTATAAATAATTAATTAAATAAATAAATAAATAAAAGGAGATTAAGATGGGTAATAGAGCTGTAATCACAATAAAATGTAATTCTACCAAAAAGGAGGATTGGCAATCAATTTATTTACACTGGAACGGGGGCATAAATACGGTTAAACCGTTGCTTCACGTAGCTAAATTATACGATATTAGATGTGAATCTTCTTATGGTATAGCCAGATTGTGCCAAATAATTGGTAATTGTCTAGGGGGTACGCTATCGCTAGGTGTAGGAAGCTATAAAACCCTAGATACTGATAATGGTGATAACGGTGTATATATTATAGAAAACTGGGAAATAGTTGATAGAGAATTTAGTCAATATGCTGAGCCAGAAACAAACGATCATTTTAATTTTATGGTTGATGAAATAAGAAGTAAAAATGATCTTTTTTTTGGATATAAGGCCTCATAATATGGATAAACTAAATGCAGAATTATTATTAGATAAACAGTTAATTAATTTATATCAATATGAATTGCTTATAGATACTCATGATAATTATAATAATTTTATCAATCAAAACTTTAATGATAAAGAAAATGCAATAGATTATATAAATAACTTATGCGTTGATAATTATGCAGATTCTTTTGATCCTTATACCATAAACGGTGTATCACCAAACGATTTTATTTAAAAAGGAGTATTTTATGATAGAAAAACGAATAAATATTGTAGCTAATTATGTATATGCTATTACTATATTATTGATTTTATGCTTATGTTTTAGGGCTTGTTTTTAATATGGTATACTGTACAGAAATATTAAAATTAAAATTAAAAGGTGAATGATTATGATAGAAGAAATTGATTATATCCGTATTGCTAGATACAATGCCCTAATTAATAAATTAACTAGGCTGGAATTTGATTTTTCAAGAATGCTAACAGCTGAAACTTGCAAAATATTACCTATGTCTATGGACTTTCTAAGTGTTTCTGGCGAGTTACAGAAATGCAATTTTAATGGGGTTCGGATTAATATATCTATTATTGAAAATTTGTTATCTGATATAAAAATTAGTGATAAAGATATTAGTAAATTAGTAAAGTTTATTAATACCAATACTATTCATAAGAGTTTGTTTGAATTTTTAAATGGTATTTATTCTGTATATCCGTCTTTGCTTAAAGAAAACAAAATGAAGACAAAACGTTATTCTCAATTATGGGCTTGTATGGCGGGTGTTAATGGAGAGTGGTTAACACGTACCATCAAAAAGCAAACGTGTCTTGATAATATTGCGTTTATAACCTATCCCAATAATACAAAAATTTTTATTGAAGGATTGAAAATCTTCATGTGTAAAGAATTAAAGCAATTAAAGGAGGAAATTATAAAAGAAAAAGAACAAAAACAAAAACAAAAACAGGAGAATAAACAATGAAAAATAAAAATTATGAGCAAGCGTTAAAAAAAGAGTTTTTACCTAATGAGCTAGGATATAAACCACAAGGTAAGCCAATTACATATAAAAATCCCCCACAATTACAGTTATTAGTTTACGTGGATGCTAGAGCCATTCAAGATAGGTTAGATAGTGTTTTCGGTGCATTTAATTGGCAAACTGCTTACAGAAAAGAGGGGGAAGGTTTTATTTGTACCTTATCTGTACAAGTCCAAAAAGATGGTAAATATGAATGGATTTCAAAAGAAGATGGCTCACCCGAATCAGATGTTGAGGGATATAAAGGGGGAATAAGTACAGCTTTCAAGCGTGTTGCTTCAGCAGGTTTTGGTATGGGAAGATACTTGTATGAATCAGATAATATTTATGTTGATTTATGTGATAGCCCTGTCAAAGGTTCAAAGCAATACAAAGACACTTCTGGTAAAGTTTGGTATTACCTGCCCCCTAACTCAAAAAATGCTAATACATCATATTCTACACCGTCAACACCGATAACAAATTCAACACCGATAACAAATACAGCTTCTGATGTATCTATGAGTGAAAAACAGATTAAGTATATTAATAGTTTAACAAAAAAAATGAACCCTCAAGATGTAACAGTATTATTAAAAAATATGTTTGATAAAGAAAGTTTGCTAGAACTTAAAAAAGAAGATGCTAACCGATTAATTACGGAACTGAAAAAATCTGAAGATGAAAAAAGGGATAAATTAATCTTACAAATCACGGAAAAACATGAAAAATACAAAGAGATGCTAGAGCCTTTAAATCAAATTTCCCATGAAGTATGTAAAAAAGATTTTACAGATATCATTTATTTTTCTGATACATTAAAAGTTAATAACGCAATAGACCATCTGATTAAGGAATTTGTAGGGGTAGATCAATAAAGGATTAAAAAAGGTGAAATATGAATATTAAAATTGAAGATATCACTATTAAAATTAAAGATATAATTCAATATGGTACGGATAGCGTTATCCTTTTGGGCTATATTAAAACCTTAACAAGTAGGTTCGATGATTGGTTTTATGTTGGTGTAGCTGATTTAGCACGTTTAGGTTGGTCTAAATATAAACAAGAACAACAACTAAAACGATTAATTAGTTTAAATCTACTTCAAGTTAGCTATTGTGAAAAAAATAAACGAAAAGTAAGACTTATCCACAGGTTATCCACAGGGCAGTCAAATTTTGACCAGCCCCCAGTTAAAAATTTTGACCAGCCTGTGGATAACTTACCAAAATCTGTGGATAACTCACCTATTTCTGTGGATAACTCGAAATATTTACAAAAACATGATTCTATGCTAGAATTGAACTCCGGTACAAGATCTCCTGAGTTATTAAGAAAAAAACCTATAACAGATATTGAAACAATTATTAGTTTCTGGAATAAATCTCAAAAATATATAGATACTAATCAATTACATTTATACGATAAAGATTTATATAATTTACTAAAGAAATATAAAGTAAATGATATTATAATGGCAATTACAAATGTTAATAATTCATCGTTTTGGCAAAATAATGAATTAACTTTTGGTAATTTTATTAAAACTAATGTATTTACAAAGATATATAGGGGTGATTTTTGTGGTAAATCGACAAAAGATAAAACAGAAACGGCTATAGGGGATTTTTATGGATATTGATTTATTAGCAAAGAAATGGGAACAGGAATTTAATCAAG
>Ga0080013_1006729_pt1 | contig 10098 bp, 15 predicted proteins | sample ETNvirenome_6_85_FD_69236 | JGI IMG/M metagenome (GOLD analysis project Ga0080013, IMG submission 69236) | Marine viral communities from the Pacific Ocean - ETNP_6_85 (SPADES assembly) (version 2) | ecosystem: Environmental > Aquatic > Marine > Oceanic | place: Pacific Ocean | collected 2013-06-19
ACAATTATTCTCAATAAAAAGAATGAAGTATTACTCTTGAAGAGAACTCATCCTGATGGCGCATTTTTGGGTTATTGGGGATTTCCTGGCGGCGAGACTGATTCTAGCGAGACAAATCTCCAAGCTGCGATTAGAGAAACGAAAGAAGAAACTAATCTTGATGTTCAGAATTTAAAATTTTTAAGGGTGTCTAATGGCTATGTTTACGCTTACACAACTAGAGATTTCAGAGGTGATCTTCAATTGGGCATCGAGCACGATTGTCACGTTTGGAAATCAATTAATGAATTGGATGATTATAAACTAATTCCGGGTTCAATGGAGCTTATAAAGGAGGCGACCACATTATGAAATTATTGTTTGAAAACTGGCGCAAGTTTCTAAATGAAGAAGAGGCACAACCCGGCAAAGTTATTTTTATGGCTGGCGCTCCAGGTTCAGGAAAATCCACGGTTATAGAAAAGCTGGGATTAGAAAACATGGAAATTATTAATCCCGATGAATTTTATGAACCAGCATTAGAAAAAGCGGGCCTCGGAAAAAACGTAGCACAAATAAGAGGTGATTTTAAAGAGGCTCGCCAAGAGTTGAAAGATCTTTTGGGAGATAAATTAAAATTAGAAGAACCTGAAAGCGGCTGGTCGCACGATGAATTAGTGGATATGTATCAAACTGCGCTCGGACATATTGGCAATGATCGTTTTGCTGCAAATGAGCTAACAAGGGCACAAGAAAAATATGATGCAACTCGCGAAAAATGTTCTTTGCAAGCACAATGTTTCGTGCAAGCAAAAAGGTCCGCTAAAGAAAAACAAGCAGTCGTATCCGAAGAAGGAAAAAGTTTTATTATTGATGGAACTGGTGGTCAATATGGCATGATTGTCAATCAGAAAAATGATTTGGAAAACCAAGGCTATGAAACTGCTATGATTTTTGTGGATATTCCTCTTCAAGTTGCCATTGATCGCCAAGCTGACCGTCTGGCTGCTGGTGGTCGCAGTTTGGGTGCAGGAGATGTTGCAAGATCATGGGAAGTTTTACATGGCAGTGAAGAAGATCCTGAAAAACGCCCAGGCTTAATGAACCCGTTTGTTGATCGTTATGGAAGGGAACAAGCTGGTTACATACAAGAATTTGATCCTAATTTTTTTCATATTATAGCGACGAATGAGGAAATGGACGACAGCATTGCAGAAGCTCAACCAGAGATTTCCAGGTTTATGACAGGTCAACAATTGAATGAAGCTGACTGGCAGAAATGGGTAAGAGCTAATTATAATAAACAAGTTGGTGCCTATACTCGCGGCGGCAATAATAAAACTAAACCAAGTGGCTGGAAAAAAGCTCCCATTAGCTATCGAGGCGCACCCCCCGGCGCATCAGGGGGATGAAATGGTCACAAAAAAGAAAGATGAGCAAGTAGAATCGCTCAAACCAACACCACCGCCATCACTTGCACCACGAGGCATTCGTTCGTTCACAGTTTATCGTAATGATGATGAAACCGGCGTTTCAGGCACAGGCGTTGTGATTGAAGGCGTTAAGCTTGCAACAGGCCAAGCAGTCATTCATTGGCTTTATCCACCACCACGCGGCGGTATTGCTATTTTTGATTCAATGGATGATTTTATTAAGGTTCATATTCTTCCACATCAAGCAAACAAAACAATTATAACCTATGAAGATGGAGAACAGGAAACATTTTAATGAAACTCTTAATGGAAAACTGGCGAGGTTATTTGAAAGAAAGTGATGAAGATGTTTCCGACACACTATTTTTTGTGAAATCTAGTTGGGGCAAAGAAAAAAATAAATGGGATCATGTTGGTTTTATTTTGAAAGATGGAAGAATGAAAGACATGTCCGGTCATCGTGGGGAGATGGTGAATCCTGTTACTAGCACTTGGAAAGAAATGCGACAAGATTCAGCTCTTGAGCATATTCCAGAAAATCCCGAGGAAGCAGAAAAACAAGGATTATATAAAAAAATTAAACTAGAAAAAGAAGTGGTTGTGCCCGATGGAATCATATGCCGCATAGACGATCCGAAGAAGAAGGCTGAGAATTGTGGAAGCTTTGTTTTTAATGTTTTATATAATGGAGGAATCGACCCCGACTTTCTTAAAGGAGAAGAATACGCGGTGGTGGGGAAGACATTCTAATGAAACTATTAATGGAAAATTTTAGGAAGTATTTGAATGAGATTGGCGATCTCTCCGTTGCTCCTTATGATTTTAAATTTGCGTTTGAAGAGGATGAAGAGGTTTATTATGAATTTACCACAGATGCGGGCACCAAATATGATGTTTCTTTTGTCCTGTTCCAGTTTCCCGTAGGCGAGCGCACCGTTGCAGAGGATCTGTGGCTAATTTCGTTTGAGATCGGTGGTGATGTTATAATGACGCAAGAGAATGAGCCTTTAAAAATAATGTCAACTATTGTTGCAGTGCTCAAAGATTTTGTGGCGTCACCCAAATTAAACAAGGGCAATCTCAAATTTATCTTTGAGGGAATTCCCAAACTTGACAACGACGATGTAGACCCCGCAGCTCAAACTGGTCGCACTAAATTGTACTTGAGTTTCTTAGAAAAGAATCTTCCCGCAGATTGGCACTATAATATTACTGGCAAGAACATAATTGTCTTTGGTGATCATATATTTTGGGAGAAGAAAGAAAACGATGAAGAAAAAGAAGAAGAAGAACAGGAAACATTTTAATGAAACATCTTAAAGAAAACAACGAAACTTATTTAAGTCATCTGACGTTTGCTGTTAAAATGAGCACACACTTGTATATAAGATCCGTTTTCTTTATGTTTCATGCCGTTTTTCCTTTCTTTGATGTACCCGAATCATTAAACCTAAAGAATACTTGCAAACTAATTAATAAGTGGAACAAGTATGCCGAGGAGCGAAAGCGACGATAGGGAACTGACAGACGAGGAACTAGAAACAGTTGTGGGCGGATCAAGAGATATGAAATATTTATTTGAAAATTGGCGACGGCATGTCAAAGAAGAACTTGATCTTAAGATTGGTTCGTTTGCGCATCCACATCAAAACCTCAATGAATCCTTGTGGGATGAGAATGATCAATTAAAACCAGAGGTTGCAGAAAAACTATTAGAGATTGCTCGACAATTTATAAGTAAGACTCAAGGCGCAGACGCAGAAATAAAAGATATTACGTTCACGGGATCGCTCGCCAATTATAATTATTCGATGTTATCCGACATCGACTTACATATATTAATTGACTTCGAGGAACTCAATGATGATGTTAGTCTCGTTAAAGATTATTTTAATGCAGTTAAAGCTTTGTGGAATTATCTACACGACATAAGAATTAAAAGCTATGAGGTTGAAGTATATGTTCAAGACGATAACGAACCCCATTTTTCATCGGGCATCTATTCTGTTATGAATAATGAATGGATTAAGAAACCAGTTCCAGAAGAAGCAGATGTTGATAATGAATCGATTACTCGAAAAGCTGAGTCATTGATGGATCAAATTGATCGTGCTCTTGCACTAATGGAACAAGATAAACATGAAGAAGCACACGAGCGCGGATTAAAGATATCAGAAAAGCTAAAGAAACTCCGAAAAGCAGGATTGGAAACTGCGGGAGAATATTCAGTTGAGAACCTCGCATTTAAAACATTAAGAAATAACGGGTACTTAGAAAAATTATCCAACCTTAAGCACGACGCTTATGACGCGAAGATGTCGCTGAAGGAGACACAATGAAATTAACAAAACAAAAACTGCAACAAATTATTAAAGAAGAAGTTAATAAGATTATGAAGGAGGGCGAGGACTTTCCAGCGCGCCACCGCCGGGAGTTGAAGCCCGGTGAGCATTGGGCTTATCATAGAGGCGACGGATCGTGGTATGTCAAGCAACGCGATCCCCGGAAATCCAAGCCCAAGCCTGAATCCCCATACGAGGCGGAACAGAGAGCCTATGATGAGAGGAGGCGTGCGGAAGTTGAAGCTGACGACCTTGCGAGAGCGGGGACCGACATCGACGCCGCAGCTGATCGTAGAGCATATAGTGAAGAAATGTGGCCAGAAGCAGTTAAAGATCCTATGTGGCGTTCAATGGTTGGTATTCCCCAGCATTTCACGGACGAAGAAGCAGTAGGCAGATTAGAGAGATATGGGGAAGATCCTGATAAGTCATATAAACTTAAAGCACCGAAGGAGCGGGAAAAACGACAATACCCTCACCTAGATGATGGACGTTTTGATAAACTTTTTCCACCAGAAAAACCTTGGTATAAAAAATTACTTGGAATTCAAGAAAACGGAAAACAAACAAAATGAAACTTACTGAATCACAGCTTTATCAAATTGTCAAAGAAGAGTTATTAAAAGAACTCACGTTGGCTGGTATTGATGTGCCCAGAATTGTTTCATTAAAGCGGCCAGTTAAAAAACGTTCAAAGGCAAAAGATCAAGTCCAGAGAATTGAAACCGATCTTCATACAACTCAAGATGCAGTGGATAGATTAGAAGAATATACCAGAGAAATCTACAATATGTTAATTAAAGTTATAAGGAAAAACAAATGAAACTAACAAAACAAAAACTTCAACAAATTATCAAAGAATCAATTGAAGATTATCATAGTGCTGATGACCCAGACAAAGTTAAATATTTTCATCGAGCAGTACCGGAAGACCCCCTGAAAGGGGCGGCAGAAATTGGTGTAGAGCTTGCAAAGCAACTATTCGAGTGGTGGGAAAAATATGATTTTTCAATTCCCCAGGATTTTCCTCGTAATGAGTTAAAAAAAATAGTTGACATGGCGAAAATGCTTAAAGATACAAAATGGAAAAGCAACGAACCACATTAAAATGAAACTTGACATCAAAACTGTAATAACTTTATTAACTTTCGCCGCAATTCTTGGGGGATTTTATTATACAACCCAAATGCGTTTGGACAGTTTAGAAAAAGATGTTGCAACATTATCAAGAAAAGTTCATAGGATGTCGAAAAGCAAATGAAACTCTTAATGGAAAACTGGCGCAAATTGTTGGAAAGCGATGTCATCGATTTTCCAAGCAATATGAATATGGCTGATATTTATTCTTCATATAAAGAGCATCTCGAAGAAGCTCTTGTTAAACTTCAAAGGATTGAAGATTTATTTAGAGAGCAAGGTTCTGATACCGAAAGCATTCAGCACATAAAAGACCAGTTAGAAGCGGCGATACAAAACGAAATGCTGGAACAGGATGTGGAGGATTTTTAATGAAACTCCTAATGGAAAACTGGCGCAAGTTCTTGAATGAGCGCATGGAATTCGGTGATCGCTTTGAAAGATGGTATCATGGTGAAGGCGATTGCGAAGCACAGAGTGTTGAGTTTGAATGTTTATTATCACATGGATTTAAACAAATTGGCGGAGGTTCGTTTCGTGACGCGTGGGCACTTCCAGACAATCCAGATTATGTTATGAAAGTTGTTAGCCCTGAGTATTCAAAATTCGATGATGAAGACCCTTGGGGTATGAACAAAGCCGAAGCAGATACAATTATCCAAACAGGCTATCCAGAATTATTATCAAAAGTTTATGACACAGCAGACGATTATGAATGGATTGTTGCGGAAAGAGTTCGACCTTATGGGGTGCGCGATGATAGATGGATTGATGATTTCTTTCCCGCTTTCACGGAGTTTTGGGAAGCCCATAAAAAGGATGAAGACTTTAAGTGGAGAAATGACAGTTTAGAAAAGTTCTTTCAAGACTACACAGAAAGTCGTATAAAAGAAAAAAGAGAAGAAGATTATGAAAAGCTAGACCTCACTAAAAATCTTGGTGGTCCCAAAGGTCGTGGATATTTGGAAACTCGCTTGCCTCCCTTATATGAAAGACTGTTGGAGCTTATTGAACAATATAAGTTGGCTGCGTGGGATATTCGAGGCGGCAATGTCGGTCGAGGGTCCGATGGCAGATTTGTATTATTAGATTTAGGATGGGGTATGCCCGATTAGATTTAAGAGAGGTTTAAATTAATGAAATTATTATTTGAAAACTGGCGCAAATATTTAAAATTAGATGAAGATGTTGTTGACATAGCTTCTCGTCGTGGGATGAAGGAATTTGTCTTTGACGAATCTCAACTCCAACAGCTTAATAGTTCGATTGCTCACGTTATTGAAGCTGCGAAAAAAGAACTTGGCGCAGAAGGTAGCACACCCACTTACAATCCCGAACAGTTAGATAAAATAGAATTAACAGAGCCATTAAAAATGGTGGCGGAAGCTGAAGAAGAAGATGAAGAAGATGAACATGGTGCAACCTCATTTCAACTTCAACAAGCAACTCCAGAACAAATTGCTTTAAGAAAAAAATATTATGGACCACAAGGAGAATTAGCCAAACGAGGCCCGAAATCTGTGAGAGATTTGGAACGAGGTTTGGGCCAAATGTCAGCAGAGGAATTTGAAGAAACTGGTTATGTTATTAAAGTACCAGAAGAAGTGTTGCAAGATTTTGATCAATTGGTTGCAAGTGCTCGACAAACAGCGGGCTTGTATGAGGAAGCCAGAGATTGGTATCATGATATTCGCGCACTTCTTGACAGAGAAACAGAGAACGATCAAGATGCTGCATTGTTGGGCTTAATGATAGCGACTTACTCTCCTCGTGCTAAATTTGCTTTAAATTTAACTGAAGCTGTTTTTATGTATAAGGCGATCCAAGAAGATGCTTTACAAGATCCAGAATACCTTAAACAATATCTTGAAACTTTTCCTGGTTCTGAAAAAAGAGAACCTGGATCTTTTAGGGGATTTACTGAAGCACATAAAGTTCCAAATTTTGCCTTAAACCTCATTGCTCCTAATTTATCTGGCAAAAAATTAGAGAGCGGTGAGGTTATATATGATAATCTTTATGAGTGGAATTCAACTATTGATACTTGGATGATTGACGCCTTTTATCCTTCTCTCCGCAAAGCCTCAACAGCAAAAGAATGGGCTGCTATAAAAGGTAAGCTAATGTCCAATGTAGTGTCTTATCGATATATGACTCGATTAGTTGCTCAAGAAGCAAAAAAATTAAATATATTACCACACGAACTTCAAGCACTTATTTGGGTGGCATCTCAGGTTCGTCAAACTGGCGAGGCAAGTTTGGGAGTTACCACTCAATTTGCTTTTGATCAAATTCGAGATGCAATTAGAGATGTTGCAGAAATTAACAATGACTTGAAAGCTTTAAAAACATTGAGTGAACAAGATTGGCTTGGAACTATTTTATCGCAAATTGATAACGAGGGATTTGAAGAAGCAGCCAAGATTGCTGTGGAAAAGGGCGCGGGAGTAAGAAGTATTACTTCGAGAGGCAAAAAGGGAGAGATGTTTGATTATTTTCCTGCACCACAAAAAGTGGATAAACCAGCAGGCCCCAAATCACCCAAAGGCCCACCAAAAGAAAAAGAAATAAAATCTTATGCAACTCCCGAATATCAAGATCTTAAAACGCATTACGTGATGAATAATGTTATTCAAATGCCAACTGGTAAGTTCAATAATTTATATGATTCAATTATGCTTTATTTGAACCCAGAATTCTCAACTGACAAAGCCGTTGAACATATTCTAGGTCGTTTTGATCCTGAAGCTCGTTCAACACGAGAATATTTTAAAGAAGGATTAATAAGAATGAGCATCAGGAGAAAATAGGATAAAAAAGACTAAAGTTTCTGGTATAATGCTGTTTGAATCTTGGCGAGGATATTTAGGTAAATAAAGGAATATATTATGAACGATTATTTAACTCATAAATGGCGAAGATGGGCGAATGAAGACACAAAAAGAATTCGATCTAAATTAAACAAACTGCATGAAGCTGGCAAAGGCGGCGTCGTAAAAGCAAAGGTTATGGAAAAATCTTTGCCGCTTCCCATTCCGCAAATTTCTGAAGCTTGGGGCCGACCAGGCAATGTTGATCGCGAAGAAGCAGAAAAGCTCTTGCGACGTGTTGCAACTGGAACTTCATGGCAAGAAAAAATTGAAAATTTAAATACATTTGTCAATAGTTGTAAAGGTGATGGAAAAACACAATGTCTGGCACAAGCTGACTCAACCATTCTATCCAAATTAATGGCTTTGGATATTCTTGCAGCAATTGTTTATGATTTTCAAGCAGCAATTTCTGGCTTTTTGTTTGAAGTTTTTATGGCAACTTTAATTGGTGGTGAATCACAACAAGTAGTCACCACTCAGAAACGATCTAAAGGCGCAGCAGGAGATATTGCAGATATTACTGTTGTTGGCGGAAAACCAATGAGTCTTAAAATGCTGCGAGAAAAAGCTGGCACCATCGATGGTTCATACAATGACTTAATAGCCTCAGTAATTAAATATAAACAGCCCATTACTTACTTGGTGGCTTTAAAAGGTGGCGGCGGCGAAAATGTAACAAAAATAGAGTTTTATGAATTTACAATAGGATCTTCTGCGATTGTGGGCAGCGGCGGCAGATATGTGCATACTATGGATCGTGCTGGTCGCGGCAGATTTGGTGGAACTTTTGATCTCGATGGCGAACATAGGGACACATTTGTAAAAGGGAGCCAATTTGAAATTCCGGCATCAATTTTGCGTGGCACTAGCACAGGCGTAGCTAGCGCAATGAATTGGCCCAAGTCAACCGCTGTTTTGAATTTTGGTTCGCGAAAATCACTTGAGCAGGTGGCCAATAATTATCTTGAACAGATAAGCACCGATATCGTTGAAGTTTATAATAGGTTAGAGGGTCTTACCACAAACCTTAATGATTACATAATCAATGGTAACATTCATGCTGGAGACAAAGCAGTGGCCGACGCAGGCTCAGTCCGTTATTACACCACAAAAATAGCCGACAAGGATTAATGAAACAACTTCTTGAAAACTGGCGTAGACGCATAAAAGAAAATGCTTATGCGATGGGAACGACCGGAGTTAATGTAGCATCGGGCCATATTTCAAGTCAATGTCCACAAGGCGAAGAACAAAATGGCTTTCATCCTGATGGCAGACCATTTTGCAGACCAAAGCCGGAATTAGAAGGAAAAGACGAAATAACTATTGATACTCGCAAAGAGATCATAGATTTTATAAATAACAATCCGCCTCAACCAATTCTTATTGATAAGCCCCGAGGCTCAACTAAAAAGTTTGGCGGCAAAAAGAAAATAACTCTTCCATTTGATTATGGCGAATGGTCAAATCTTATTAATCCAGCAGATGGAATGGGTTGGGATTTAATTATCGTGCCTAGCGCAACACAAGATGACAAAGATCTCAGACCAGTTGGTTATGTTGCATACAATGAAAAGAAATCCGAATCAATGTTTAATGATAAAATTATAATTGCTCCAGATAGAAAATATACTTCTGAAGACAGAAAATTAATTAAAAGTGTCTTCGATCAAATGAATTATTTTGATGATCCCGTTTGGTACTGATGTAACTATTTATTGAGAGGAATTTTTTTAATGCAAATTACAAAATCAAGATTGCGACAGATAATTGTTGAAGAATTGCAAAAGATAATGGAAAGACCTATTGGTCGTTCAAAAAAGTACAAAACAGGATTAAAAGACTTAAGTAAATTGGTTCAAGATTATCCACCTTATGATCCGAAAGTTCCCGTAATAGGGTGCGGCACTCCTCTTACTCCTCCGTGCTCTGACGTTGACAGGAGTGAGGCTGCCGACGCGGCGTGGGCCGAAGCTAATTTAGAGCCGTGCCCACCGGGTTATGTACTCGGGTCGCTGGATGCAGGCTGCGTCGTAAAAGATTATTGTCCCGATGGAACACCGCTGATTGGTGATAAGTGCCCGCCCTTCAGCTATGCAGCGATGATGCGCAAACCTAAATGAATTATTTTGACGATCCCGTTTGGTACTGATGTAACTATTTATTGTAAGGGGAACTTTCTGTGCAACTTACACACGAATTACTAACGAAACTAATTACTGAGATGATAGAACACGGTGGTTTATCATGTGGGGAAGTTCATCCTGAACACACACATTCCGAATGGGAAGACCACAAAAAAGAAGAAGAAAAGAAAACTAAAGCGATGGCAAA
>Ga0080013_1006730_pt1 | contig 10097 bp, 20 predicted proteins | sample ETNvirenome_6_85_FD_69236 | JGI IMG/M metagenome (GOLD analysis project Ga0080013, IMG submission 69236) | Marine viral communities from the Pacific Ocean - ETNP_6_85 (SPADES assembly) (version 2) | ecosystem: Environmental > Aquatic > Marine > Oceanic | place: Pacific Ocean | collected 2013-06-19
CACATTAATAGGTTATATTGTAGATATGAATAATAAAGAGACATATAAGGATAATAATAAATGTACCTGCACTGATTGTGGAGACGTTCATATAAGACACGATAGAAAACCAAGTAAAGATGAGTAGAGAAATATATGATAATGAGATATTAGATAGGGCAATGTGGAATGCGTATGATATAATGAAAAAAGATAATTTTACATTTGAAGGTTACTCAGTTGATGGCAGAAATGGGATGATAAACCACATACTACCTTATTTTCAAAAAATAGAAGAATATGAAATATGTGAAGAATTAAAACTACATTTAAACCAAAACAAAGATGAGTAAGAAAGAAATTACACAAACAATAATGTTCATTAATACATTAGGTTATTATCAATGTTATGAAGCAGTAAAAGAATGGTTCAAGTGGGATGATAGAACTACTAAGTCCAATCTAAAGTTTGTATTCGAAGAAGTGATAAAAAAACAAAGTATTTAAACCAAAACAAAGATGAAAAGAATTAAACACATATGGAAATATCTTACTAGTCCTGATTATAGGTTTAAGGTTTATTTAAAACGACTTAATGAAAAATATTTAAAAAAAGATGAATAAAATAATAATAATAGTCAGTTACCTGATGTCAGGGTTGATGGCTTTCTTTTCACCACTAACAGTAAACCATGGTAATCAAGGTTGTTGTGCGGAATGTGTACTTAAAAAAGAAGAGGAAGTGGAATATGTACATGAAGAAAAACAAAAAGAAGATGAATAGATGTATATTGGATAAAGTAAAAAAAGAAGAATGGTATAAGATACTTAACATATCTGAATTAGTTTATAAAATAATAGATTCTGACCTATCTCAAAACCCTGTATCTAAATTAGATAAAGATATATCTAAACAGATAGAAAAAGGAGCTAATTCTATTTATAAAGCAAGTATTTTAATAAGAAAAGAATTAAAAAAAGATATTATATTAAACCAAAATAAAATAATAGAACGTGAAGAACAAAAAAATGTGTAAACAGATGAGTTTACAAAACCTTATAAAAGTAAACAGATGAGTTTACTAACTAAACCAAAAGAAGATGAGTAAATACAGTGAATTATTAAAAAATCCTCCTAAACATAAGATAGAAGGTAAACCAAGAGAAATTAAAATAGACTTAGTAAGTTGCACGTGTGATAACAGATACAGGTGGACCATTAAGAAAAATGAAGAGGGGGACTATAAAATTTTCACCCATGGTTGGGTTTATTCCAATTGGCAAATTCGTCATGGAAAAGATGATATTGAATGGGTTGCTGATGAGGGTAACTGGAACAGAGTGATAGAAATGATAAATGAAGGGACCAGTCTAATTGAATCAATTAAATATAGATAATATGATTGAAAGTCTGGAAGATAAATTAAAAGAAGTTAAAGAGATAAGAAAAAAACTTAAAGAAGAAGGATATCATCAACCACTAAGTTGGGAACAAGTTAAAAAAGCAATAGCATATAATTGGAGTCAACAAAGTAGATAAGTGGATAAAGAAATTAAAGTGGGAGACCTGGTAAAATGGTTAGGTCAATCATATATTGTAGAAGAAGTAAAAGAAAATTCCGTATTACTAAAACAAAACTTTAGTATAGGTTCAATACTAACGTCAATGATAAAAATTGATGAAGTTAAAAAGATAGACGATGAAAGAAACATATAATAGAGCAGAATTTGAAATGTGGGTGTTAAATCACAAGTTACATTTGTTATTAGGACCCAAAGAGAGGGAAATCTTCTTAAATAACAATATGAGATTCCAGGATTTGAAATTATTTGGTCAACTCGAAAATGCCGAGTTACTAACAAGAGAATGGTTGACCAATGATATTGATAAACAATGGGAGGGTATGATAAATCCAGACAGAACTTACTGGATAGACGGCAATTTAAAACTTATTCATGATTTTACCATGAAAACACACCGAAATTTATTAGAGGACACATATTAAAAATTAAATAATGGAGAAGAAACCGAGATATAGCACAACAGATAAAAAGTTCCTAACACTTCGAAAGAAGTTATTACAAGGAGAACAAGATAATAGAGTAATGAATCGTGTTATAAAAAACGAAAATGAAAACATAGAGCAATTTGCTCAAAATCGAATCAAAATTACCAAACTGGAAAATGAAGTTAATGAATTAAAGTTTTGTGTTTACGCATTAATGCTTTTAAACACAACGTTATTATTAATGGTTGCATTTTCTTAAACTTATAAAATTAAATTATAAACATGAAATTTATTTTGATAATATTAATATTAGTAGTATCTTTAACTTCAAGTTGTCGTTCCACCAAGAAAGGATGCAAAGGTAACGGAAGCTGGTACGGGAATCGTAATTTAGGAACTTCTATTATTATTCCATCTCGTGACCAAACAAAACCCCTTTCCGAGAAAATTTTTTCCGGCAATTTTTTGGGCATTTAAACATAACCTATTTTTACTCGTATATAGTTAAAGTAAACTTAGTTTACCCCAAAAATGGAATGCTCCCTTCGTCTAACGGCTAGGACGCCAGGTTTTCATCCTGGTAATAGGAGTTCGATTCTCCTAGGGAGTACAACAGTGCAGGATAGAGCAGCGGTAGCTCACAAGACTCATAACCTTGAGGTCGAGGGTTCGAATCCCTCTCCTGCCACACTTTCCTAAGTAGCTCAGTTGGTTAGAGCATCTGACTGTTAATCAGAGGGTCAAAGGTTCAAGTCCTTTCTTGGGAGCAATTATTAGACAATCAAATAAAAACTTATGAAAATAATAACACATTACCCCAGTGCGGTAGAAACTATTACAATTAAAGATGATGGAGAAGTTACAATAGAAAATGAATGTTATAACTTTACAGATGGAGGTACCAAATCATATATTAAATATTTTTGGTTAGAGGACTTACCTTCTGAAATATGGATTAAGATAAAGAAAGAAGAACTGAGATTATCAGAAGAAATATAGGTAAATCCAACTTGGTGGTTTTCCCCCATGTTGAATAGTTAATTGAAAATTGGGGCTATGGTGAAATTGGCTATCACGGTAGATTTGCATTCTATTATTTCCAGTTCAAATCTGGATAGCTCCACAAAATAATGATAGTATCGTTAAGTCGGTAGTCTTAGAAATAACTATTAGATTAATTATCTAATGTATGCGAAACTAAGATTCAATCCTGATAGCAATTCATTATTTTTTTATTGTTCCATAGCTCAGTTGGTTAGAGCACTACACTGATAATGTAGGGGTCAGCAGTTCAAATCTGTTTGGAACAACTAAAAAAAGGAAGAACAAGCCAACAGGCGGTGGCCACGGTCTTGAAAACTGTTCGGAGCTAACGACTCGTGTGGGTTCGACTCCCACTTCTTCCGCAATATTGTCCTATGGTGTAATTGGTAACACAACAGTTTTTGAGACTGCTATTCGAGGTTTAAATCCTTGTGGGACAACGTTTACCATTTAGATAAATAAAAATTGGAGATTTAATATGAAAGTATGTTTAATTATAATATCAGCCCTTATTGGTTTATTTCTATTGTGTTGCCTAGGCCTGTTTCTTGCAGGTTTTATCCATGCAGTACAGAAACAATTTAAGGAATCGAAAAGATATAAAGATGAAATATAAATTACCAGTAGACTACAATAAATTACATTGGACTGAAAGAAGAGAAGTTAGGGAACAATATATTACCGAACAAGAACAGAAATGTTTTTATTGTGGACATAGTCTAGAAGAGGAAGCACCAAAGGAGATAAGAGATAAACAAATACATTGGGATTTGTTCCCTGAAGGTTTTTTAAAATATCCGATTCATTTACAACATAACCATGATACAGGAATGACGGAAGGTGCAGTACATAATTACTGCAACGCTGTGATGTGGCAATATGAAGGAAAATAGTGATAACACCAATAAAACTCATTACAATGAAGAAGATAATAAAGATTAAAATAGATTTGGATAGAGCTTTGGGTTCTGCACATAGAAATGAATATCTGGAAAAAAATCCTCACGGCTTTTCAAGAGTTAATAAGGTACATAAGAACAAGAAGAAATATACACGGAAATAATGAAATCCACCAAATACTAAAAGAATGTAACATAAGTGTATCATAAACCAGAACCACGATACTTATAGATGAAATTATTTTATTCAAACCAAAACTCAATTACTATGTTAAACAGAATTCTTACATTAACCACAATTATAACCTTATTCCTAATTCTCCAATCTTGTCAAAGTGAAGGTGACCGTTCCCACATGGACTATAACACTATTCATATACTAAGAGATGGTGAAGTTCTAGATTCAGTTGAGGTTGATACTTCAGAAGTATTAGTACCGATTGTTTTTACGAAACAACATTCTAACTAAAAATCTTTTCCGGAAAAATTTCAGAACATTAAAAAAGCCCAACTGGTGGACTTTTAATATCTTAGGAATAAATTTGTGAGTCGATTAGTTATATTAAGCGGGTCATAGATTAACTATAATGAGGTGGAAAAAAATGAATGGGCTGAATGATGTCAATTTAAACATCATTTAACTTTGTAGATTCAAAAAAAATCAGTATATTTACAGTAACATATAAAAACAAAGAAAATGGATATTATTAAACAGACACTACTACTACTACTACTTTCAATAGGGTTACTAACTTTAAGTTGCACTAAAACTACATATACACCACAAAATGGTGATGTGATTTTTCATACTTCAAAGTCTAATCAAAGTCAGATGATTTCTGAGGTGACAGGTTCCAAACTAACACATGTGGGCATCGTATTCATTAACAAAGGTAAAACATATGTCTATGAGGCGGTACAACCTGTTAAATTAACACCCATAGACCAGTGGATTAAAAGAGGAGTTAACTCTAAATATGTGGTTTTAAGAAGTAAAAAATCTCTTAGTGATGAAGGGTTATTAAAAATGAAAGAGTACGGTTTAAAACAACTTGGAAAAGGATACGACCTTAAATTCCAATGGACAGATAGTAAGATGTACTGTTCCGAATTAGTTTATAAGGTATTTGAACATGTGGGTATCTCTCTTTCTGAGAAACACACCTTTAAACAATATAATTTAAATGGTGAATCTGTAAAACACGCAATTAAAAAACGATACGACAATAACATAAACCTTAATGAAATAGTTGTAACACCTGTGGATTTACGTGAAAGTGATAAACTTAAAGTGGTATTTGACAACTATTAAACTTTCACACTTTCCAGGGAGTACTCATCGAATGAGTGGAGAATTGCGGTTGGGTTCGGCATACATTTCACACCTAAAGGTACACCAGCCGCTCTCGCAACCTCTACGGTATACGTCCCACAATTCGCATCATTATCGGTAGCATCTAAATCGAAACCCTCATATGGTTTACTTGTTGTCTGTTTAGCGTGTGAAATACCAGCTGAACTATCTAAGGACGGAACTAATTTAGCATCCATAGATAATCTAGGTCCGTCACCTTCACTGTTTTTCTTTATTTTCTCAGCCACACTTTTAAAGTTTGTTATCAAACCGTCCTTATCCATTTTAGCGATTCTACCTAATGATTTTGATTTTGTGATTCCCATTCCTTTTTTAGCTCCACGGTATCTACCATATTCAAACATACTAACACTCCCATTAGGTAATACTGTCGCAATACCCGCGTGACCTAATTTACCATAAGTGCCTTTTTTGCCCGAAGTACCATACAAAAATTTGGTGATGGGGGTAATCCACTCATCATCAGCTCCCGCATCAATTTTAGGTTCGTATTCTGGAAACACAAATGGAATTACAAAATTCCCTTTGGTTGGTTCAAAACTCCAGGACTTTTCCCCGGTAATAATATTATGATACAAACTTTTTAACGTATTAATAATATTAGGCATCTCAAAATCAAAACTTTTATCCCCACCTTCATTTTTCTTTCCATCTTCATACTCCTTACCATATTCTTTCCACGCCTTTCTTATATACTTATTGTCATAACTACCCGTTTTGTCTAAATCTATTTTTTTAGCATATTTAGGGTATGTATCATTAATCCATTGTCTAAAAGCATTACCCTCTGTTTTGTTTTTAAAAGGTACTGATGACCCACTTGAACTTTTAGAAGACGAACTTTTGTTATTGAAATTCGTAGTGATTCCGTCCAATCCGGACGTCCTACCAGCCATTCGAGTACCAGTAGAAGACGACCTTTTAGTGGTTCTAGCGTCTGGGTATTTGGTGTCTAGTCTCTGAATACTTTTAGGGTACTTCTCTAAAGAGAACCATTTATTTTGTCCTTTTTTACTAGCGACCCATTTACCATTAGATACTTTATAGTCATACCCCCTATCGTATTTATCGTAAATCTTTTCTGTTTGTTCTCTAATGATATAACCATTCCTCTCTTTATAAGATTCATGTAATTTTAATATTCTCTCTCTTTCTTTCTTAGAAATTTCCATAATAATGTTTATACTATAACTATCTCAATCAGACAAAAAAATCTTTTCCGGAAAAATTTCAGAGCATTAAAAAAGCCCAACTGGTGGGCTTTTAATATCTTAGTATAGTGTTATTAATTAACCACCTACACCTAAATCGTTAATTAAAAAATCGTTAGCTTTATCTAACAACCGATTTAAGTGTTGTAATTTCTTAAAACTTCCACTTGGTGAAGTTGGTCTAATTTTTATATCCCATTTCTCAATTCCGTTTTGGAGTTGTTTTATTCTCGCTTGTGCAGCATCTGTTTCATCACCCATTAATACAGGGTTGTCTCCTATAGTCTGTTCATACATCGTATCCCTTGTTTGTTGTGCCTGTCGTCTCTGTTCTTTACTTCCAATAATTTCTCCACTTGCATTCTTAACTTTATAGAGACCATAATAACCTAACCCCAAAGAACTCATATATTCATAAAAATCTTTAAGTGTTTTCCTATACTTTTTTCTTTGGTCCTTAGTTATAACCTTACCCTTATTATTTATAATACTCTTTACAGCATTAAATTTTTGAAGAAAAACTTTTTCATCAAATTTGGCGTCTTCCTCATCATACTGTTCGCCCATTTCTTGTTGTCGTCTATTGAACTTAGCTAGGGAAGCAGAACTACCTTGATTATCCACAAATCCTGAACCATGACCTATATTATGTTCATTTATAGATTTCCCAGCAAGTTGACAATCAGAATAACTATTATACACACAACCAGTAGATTTAGATTTTTTGGACCCAGGAGCTCTTTCTAATTCTCCACAATCACGTTTCCATTTTCCACCACCACATGGCCTACAACAAGGAGGTGACCTCCATTCTTTTTCGGATGTACCTTTTTTAGGGTCTGGACGTTGTCTGTCATATGGGTCTGGATTATCATTATCATATGGGTTACGATATCCATTATCTTGAGTATTAACTATAGAATATTGGGGACCTATGTCATCAGTAGACTCTATATTATTTCCAGGACTTTGATTATCTGTAGGAATCTGGTCTATACTTAATCCTTTAGTGTATCCCTTATATGTGTTTCCACCACCTCCAGTGATATCCACTTCTTTAACTTCAGTTTCAGGGGCTTTTCTTCGTGTTTTGAAAAATGGCCCTTTTTGGTCCCATGCACCAGCAGAAGTATATTGTCCTGAGGAAGAAGTACTAGTTCCACCTCTACCGTCACCTTGTGGTTGGTATCCTTGTTCGTTAATTAGAGAACCGTCCCAATCTCTATAAGACTCATGTAATTTTAATATTCTCTCTTTTTCTTTCTTAGAAATTTTCATAATTTTTTTTTATTTTCCTATTTTAACTCCAATAACCACAGCTATTATTGTAAGGATAATAGTTATAGTTTGTGATAAGTCCACTTTAATTTCACTCATACTGTCCTCTACTCTCTTTTTATTTTATCTCTTAACATAGTATATGATTATTTATTTTTTTTCATTGCATCTTCCATATTTTTAGTTGCTTTTCGTAATTTATATTTAAATTGTGTATCATCTTTATAACAAATATGTATGGGGTCAAAATAAAATTCTTTATAAACTTCAAACATAATGCAATTACCATCTTCATAAGTGTTATCTGTACCAACTCCAAACGACGGTAATTTATTATTTGAACCATCAATACCATGTTCCCCAATTTCTACTTTCCAACCATACTTTTTTAAAATTGAGGCAATTTTTTTCAAATTTTCCTCTCGACTATTATCTGGTTGTTCATTCAGTAATCTTTTATTAGCTTCCTGGATTAATCTTAGTTTTGTTTCTCTTGCTTTTCTTAACATGGCAATGTTGTTTAGTTATAAATATCCAAGTTCTCTAAAAAAATTTTCCAAAAATATTTTAGTGCAAATTTCTTTTACAGGACCGTCCCCCCTTTTGACCCCCTCAAAAGCGGCTGATAAGGGGGGATACGGCGAGCCACCAGGGGGGCAGGGGGCCGCTCCATGGTCCCAGAAGGGGGTGTAGGAGGGGACTATGCATAGTGGGGCCGCAACCCCTTAGCATACCCCATTGCCGTCCCCCCTGCAGGATTGTCATATTGTCATGTAAGAAAGTGGTCCTCAGATTTGGTAGTCTCATTTATTTTTCGTACCTTTATAATATAAACGTGGTGTGAGACCGTGAGGGCACCACCTGCTCTAAGGTGAAGAGGTTCGTCACTGAATACTCCCTCCCTCATACCACCCTAAAGGTACCACTTTTTTTTGACGTGGCCAAATAAATCCTATGACAATTTGTCTGGTCCACTACAGAGTTATTAACATAGGGTGTTGATAAAAAAAAACTTATTAACAATGGACATATTGTCAGTATAAAAATTTGGCCATGTAAATTATTTTGTGTACCTTTAGGGTGTGGTGCGGAGGGTTATGCCTTGTCCATAACGGTACATATAAAACCCCATTGCTATACCCCTTTAAAAACCCCCTGACAGTGTGTCATGTTAATAACTTTTTTAAAATAGTGGTCTAAATATTTGGATTTGTCAAAATGTCAGACACGAGTCGCGGAAGACACAATCCCTTTAGCGGCCATTAACTAATTCCCTCTACCGTAGGAATACCCCTAATTTATTCGTATCTTTGTGGATAGGAATATCCTATAGGGAATAATCCCAGTGTGTAATAGTGGTAAGTAGTGGGAAAAGGTGGTAAACCCTATACGACAAGAAGGGGTTATTACGGTACACGTTAATTTAGGTATGGTCTACGACCCTATAATCCATTACAAGGTATCTAGGGACCAGTATAATGACCTTAAAAAAATTCTATATGTACAGGGGTGGGTCACTTGTTTAAGACTCTTCAATCGTCTTATATTAAGACCCTTCTTTTAGTCTTATTTAAATGGATTTAACCGTACACTTCAATGAGTCTTTCGTATAGTCATTTACATATAACACTTGTAATATGATACCAATGGTAGACTACCATTACCAGGTAATCTTTACCTTAGGAATACCATTCCAATTGAGAGATTATACACTAGGGTATTTACATAGTTCCTTCTATATAACCATTGTTATTTGGATATATCCTTTTACTATAGGGTTACTTCCGTTGGGAACTATACTTAGGTATATAACTTAAGTGTTTTTATTCTTATTCTTTTTAAGGTGGTCTATAAGAAATAGTACTATGGATATTATTATAGTTGTTATCATTATTATACTACTAATATTATATATACCCCCACCAGAACGATAATGACAAATTAGTGAGTCCACATTAAACGGAGGGAATGAAATGACCGTAGTGACCCTGACCGAAACGTTAGTGGAGGGAATAGGGTAAATGGGGAGGAACTGAGTTGTTATTATCTCCTACATGGAACTATTTATATTATAAACAATTATTATGAAAAATCATTTTTTAATCTCCGACTCAGAGAAACGTAGAATATTAAATCTACATGAGTCACGTAAAAACTACCACGGTACTTCACTTTTAAATGAAGGAGATTGGAAAGATACTTCATGGGAAGATGATGATGGTAAAATAACCATAGGAGATATAGTAGATTATATAGGTGATAATGTTAGGAATATTAGCGTTAGTGATTTACAGAATAAATT
>Ga0080013_1006731_pt1 | contig 10097 bp, 18 predicted proteins | sample ETNvirenome_6_85_FD_69236 | JGI IMG/M metagenome (GOLD analysis project Ga0080013, IMG submission 69236) | Marine viral communities from the Pacific Ocean - ETNP_6_85 (SPADES assembly) (version 2) | ecosystem: Environmental > Aquatic > Marine > Oceanic | place: Pacific Ocean | collected 2013-06-19
TATTTACGATCTGAATAGTCAATACTTCACCCTAGAATTGTCATTATAATCGCCGCTAGAGCCGCCAAACCGATAAGGGTATAGTCTTCACTACCCGAACCGTTTTCTTCGTTAGAATCACCGTTCTCTCGGCCATCATCAGCCGGTGGGTCTTCTATGGGCTTATCTTGTGGCGGTGGATCGGGTGTAAATCCTTTATCTTCTTCGGGATCGTCTTCAATTGGTGGCATTGACATTGTAGTCAATCCCATATCATTTGCATTCATTACTGATGTACCGTATTTTCTTCTACCCATTAATATCGCCTCGCTCTTTTTGATCTTGTTGACCTTACACGTTTAGACCTTAGACTTGAAGTCTTAACTCTTTTTTCAGCCGCCGCTTTTGTCTTATAGACTTTCTTTAGGGTTTTACCTGTCGTATAGCTAACGACTTTATACCCGCCTCTTACTTTCTTTATTGGCATAATTAATCACCCTAAATTTGTTATAACTAAATATACAATAACTAATCCGATTATTTTTTCTGTATCACTCATTTATTTCACCTCTTTACATAACTCCCATATAGGAAAATATTTCTTCATAGCTTACACCTAGAGCCGCCGCAAATATTGCGATCATAACATAGATTTCTTTTTTACCGATCGGAACTTTACCGGATATTTTGAAAGAATCCGGTTCAATATGAATTTTTATTTTATCGTCTTTTTGTTCATCCATTTAATTCCCTCATCCTGTTGTGCATATCCATTTATCAGTCGCTATTGCTACTACTGTATAAATTTCATTTTGTGAATCTCTCGTTAATGTCGTTGGTGTAGAACCGTTTAATGTTGCACCGCCTGTTGAAACTATATCCATACCATTCGCGCCCGTTGTGCAAACCCTAAACCAATCGCCTTGAGTACATGATGTTGGTACGGTGAAAGTTTTAGCACTCGCACTTGTTAAAACATATAATTGACCTATTAATTCGTTACTATCTCTTGTTGATAAATCTACGGTTGCACTTGTTTTTGTTACTATTGCACATTTTGAGGTCATTGAACCATTAACTTGTAAAGCAGGGTTATTATCTGCTAGACCTGTTGTTGGTTGGTCTTGTATTCCTACCGCATTTATGCCCGCATCTGAATAAATATTTTTACTTCCGTCATCGGCCAAAACTCTAAAATCTACATTTCTTGAACCACCATTTACAGTAACTAAGGTTGAACCAAGAACAAAATTACTTCTTAATGAACCCGCTTCTGCCACTTGAAATATCATAACTCCGTTTTCAGTTGCCGCCGTTTCATCTTCAATATATGTAGCAATTCTTGAATATTCAGATTTATTTGAAGCGTCATCTAAACCGTAAGAATCAATCGCCATAATATAATCTGAAATATCCGCCGCAGAATTTTTGTAAAATTCTAAAGCTGGAGATTTATCGGCGCTATTTTCATCGGTTTCAAGTCTTACTAAAACATCTTGACCGCCGTCATCAAAAACATGTAGGGCGACATCAGAAGCACCAATACCACCAATACCGACCGTATCATTACCCGCATCAACAAAAAATGCGTGTGTATTTGTGTCTGATTCAACCCTAAAATCTAAGTCTGCTTGTCCACCTTCATTGAAAACTGCGCCGTCTTGAGCATCTAATTTTAATGCGGCGTTAGCCACATCAGTTGAACCGCTTTTAGCGGGCATAAAGAATAATTGTCCGTCTTCTGAACCTGCTGAAGCATCTCTTATTCTAGCGCCTATTCTACCATAATATTTTTCATTACCGCCGTCATCTTTACCTTTAAAATCAATAATTCCGATAAAATCTGCAACCGCCGGACTTGTAGAATTTCTATACAATACTAAATCGGGTGCAGAAGAATTGCCTGTATCAACATTTTCTAAAAGTAAAAATGAACTCACTGTTGATGCTTTTACATGAAGTGGTGCGGAAGGTGATGTAGTACCTATCCCTACTTCACCCACACTATCAATATACATTCTTGTTGTTGCCGAACCCGTCATAAAGGCAATATTTCCACCTGCTACGTTTGTACCCATTCTAATAGAATTTGGTAGAGTTCCATTTGTAGAACCTCGATATTGAAATATCCCTGCGGTAGTACCCGCTTCTTTGAATGCTAATGTTGATAACCCTGCCGTTGATGCTTGATTTATTTCTAATTGTTGATTTGAACCTTGAGTAAAAACAAAATTAGCTGACCCTGAAAGTAAATTAGAAACATCACCAAAACCGATTTGTGTAGAAGTTAAAGACGCACCCGATCCGCTACCGGATAAACTAACAGTCGAACTTCTACCACTTTCAGATATAGTAAAATCAGCCGCATTAAATTTCAAATCTGTTACGGGGCGATTTGAGTTTGTCCCGTCTGATTCTTCAACGGTTAAAGGGGGAGAGGAAGGTGAACTCATTCATATCACCTAATTAGCTACCCATACCTCTATGATTGTACCGTTAACAGAATAGAAAAACATTTGTTGATCCTGTGCTAATCTTCCTGTTGACTTTGAAATATCAAAAGTATATGCTTGACCTGCCATAATCGTATAGTAACTTTGGGCGTATGGCGGTACTGTTATTGCACCGCCGTCGGGATTTTTAATATAAGAAATTAAAACGTCTTCAGTACCTATATTCTGAATAAACAATTTTCCCGAACCCACCGTAGCGAGATCAATAGAATTGCCTGTATCAGCACCTATTGTTAATCTTTGTATTCTACCCATAAGGGATCACTCCCTTATGCGTCCGCCTGTCCGGTAGTGGATAGAATCGCCTTACTTGTGTTAGTCCTTACTGCTTGAGTTTGACGGGCTTGACCGCCTTCTTTAGCATTGAATTGAGAAACTAATACGGGTGTAAAAGTTACAACATCACCTGCACCGCCTGCGGCCATAGTAATTTGCATTGTAACATCGCTCTCCCTTGAAAGACCTAGTGTAGGTACGAATATAGTTCCCGCACATAATTGAGCGTATGAACCACTAACTGCCGAAAGATCGTCGCTCATGAAAATAACTCCATTCTGAAGATCGTTATTTAAGAATCTCCAATAAGAAGAGTCCATAGTCCAATCGCTTTGAGATGTAACTCTCAAACTCTCTATATTTGCGTCTGTTGTATCGTTACTTTGAACTAATACACCTGCAACGACTCCCGCCTCATTAGAAGGAATTCTTACTACGACTTCCTGTTGTCCGGCCGCCGCAGTTAGGCTTGTTGGATTTCCTACGAAGGTACTTGTTTGAGCCGCATCGTTATACACTATCCAACATTCTAAAGTTCCTGTTGCCGCCGCCGCTAAAGCCGCCGTTGATATAGTAAATTCCATTCTGCTAACCCCGCTAGGTGCGGCTACACCGACCGGAATACGCATATATGCGTCTTTAGCAGTATCGCCTAGAACTTCTGTACTGAAACGATCATCAGATAGAGAATTTAAGAAGTAACCATATTGTGAAGGTAAATCTTGATTCATGGTGTAACCTGCTTGATAGTTATGGAAAGCACGACCATTCAAGACAATTCTACAAGCACTTACACAACCTAGAAAATCGCATCCTAAATCGCCTGTTGCTACTGTGCCCTGCCATCTAAAAATTACGCTTTCGATAGCACCGCCTGCTAAATTAAATCCTTGATTAAAAGTTTGAACTGCATTTGTAGGGAAAGAAGAGGTAGTATTAACTAATGAATATCTTATAGCCATATTTAACACCTCAGTTACTCTTAGATATTGCAGAACCAACGGCAGAAGCCGCACCTGCAAATAATGCCGATCCTACAAGAAGACCTGCAGCTAATGCCATATAATCAACAAGACCTGCACCGGAAAGGTTTGGTAGAATAGACATTATTCTTTACCCCCTAATGCACCGTTTATCTTAGAACTTAGAGTCGCACCATCAAAGAGGTATGTACTCAAGCCGTCTGCTATTGCTGTTATGAATAAAATGGAAGCAGATACAGCCACCCCACCCATGAATTGTCGTCCAATCATGAACCGTCGGAAGGGGGTTCACCTTATGTAGTATATAGAAGATACACAACATACAAAAGGATATACCTTATGAGCGATAATAATGAAGAAGGGGTCATCTATGAAAAGACCGATATGTGAACAGTGTGGAACAAACATGATTTCAATGTGTGCGAGATTAGGTAACGGAATTAATGATAATAGAAAAACTTCATTAAAATCATATAAAAGAATTGGTTATATGTGTCGAACTTGTGAAAATATGATAAGGACTCCAATGCCTTCTTCATTTTATGAACCTAGAATTAACTAAGTTCTAAAGGTTTCATTAATTGAGCTTTACCTGTCGTAACATCAAAGAATATATGTGAATAAGGAACAGTATTCAAAGGCTCAATATAAGGTTCGGGGTTATATCCATATCTATTAGAGAAATCCTTTATTCTCATAGGAGATAATAAAGTTCTAAAATGCACTATATATGATACGCTACCTTCTAATATTTTTGAGAAAACGGGTTCATGGGCTATACTTACTAATCTTATTCCTCTTGAACGGCCTGTAAGACTTAACCTAGTCCACGCGGGATCGGGTCTTTTAGTGCTTGATAAAAATATTTGAGAATCATCAACACAAAAGACGCATTTAAATTCGGGATTAGCTTCAGAAATGTCAAAAACATAATTTATTAAATCACTTACTTCTTCTTCTAAATTCATAGGATCGGGATAAACAACCGATATTCTATTTTTCTGTATGTGTTTATCTAATTTATGAATTGGTGTATAAGTTCCTTCGCCTAAGTCCATTTCATGTTTCGGACATACATATAATAAACGTAAATGTTCGTCTTTATTTCTGTTCATAAACGCGAGAAGTCCGTGTTTAAGATGTGTACTTTTACCGCTACCTGCCGCACCGATAATTAAGGTTGTAAGTCTTTTACCGTCAGGTTCGTATAATTCGTTTAACATTTTATCATCTGAGAGTGTCTTGATCTAGTATATAATTAATTACCGCATCCGATTTATAAAACATAACAGTTCGCATAATTTCCACTAAATCATTTTGACCTACCGACTCAGCCATATCTAACTCATCTGAAGATTGATACAAACCTAATTGTGTAAAAGCATTAGCCACTTTATAATTATTATAAGGAACTGTTCCATCAGCAAATTCGGCAATTAATTCTTCATTTACATCGTCTTCTTCTCTTAATTCTTCAATTGCGATCTTTATATTATTTAGGTATTCTAATGCTTCTTTGTCGCTTGAATCCGGTTCAATAAAAAATTCTCTAGCAATTTCTCTATATAATTTCCTAAATGTAACAGTACCCGATACAACATCCGGCGGTAAATCTTTTTGTAGTCCTTTAACTCTATATGCTTCTTCACTCATTTTTATCTCTCCTTTTTCTATTTTGTATTCTTTGTCTAGCGGTTAATTTCTTAGGTTCTTCTACAACCTCTTTAGGTTCTTCTACAACCTCTTTAGGTTCTTCTACAACCTCTTTAGGTTCTTCTACAACCTCTTTAGGTTCGGATCGCCAAAATAACTCTTTAACAATATTAACCATTTTATTCACCTATTTTAACCAATCCCAAATTTTTAAATTTTTTTGATAACTTCTTCTTATTCTTGACTTCGGCCATTGTTTTGGAAAATAAGCGTATTCCCAATTTTCCCTCGTTGATCTTGTGGCTTTAGCCGCTTCAATTTTTGTTGCTCTTGAATATTTTTTAACCATTATTCTCACTATCCTCGCGTACCGCTTCTATATTTCGCATACGCCTCTCCTTTATTCGCCTTCCTATAAACGGTAATCTTTCAAGACCTCTACCGATCGCACTTCCGACCCTACCTTGAAACGGGCTTTTCTTTGCTTCTTTTTGAATTTTATATACGGGTACAGAAAACCAATACGCATTAGCACCCGCCGCGAGAGTATTGGGCGACAACGCACCCGCTATATTAAGGCCGTTATATTCTAAGGCATCTTGAGTAATACCGGAAATCCAACCATAATCATCATCGCTATGTGTTACTGCTAAAGCTTTAGGATCGTCAAGAACCGACCTTTTGTATCTAGTCAATAACATATCACTTGTTCTATATAATACCGTTAAAACTCCTTCATTAACCTCTCTCTCGGCTTCAATTTGCTTTTTACTAGGTTTTCCTTTACTTGAACCTCTAGGCTTTAATTTCTTTAATGGTGCGGGTATTACATCACTAACTTCATCAATAGGATCAAACTCCATTTCCACCCATGAAGGCGAAGAAGAATTAATTGAAGGTTCTTCTTCAATATTTTCTTTTTCTTCAATCTTTAGTTCCGGTTCTTTATTTTCTTCTAACTTTTTTGACCGTTTATATGCACCTGCTTTGCTCTTATACTCTTTACCATCAGAAGATAACCATGTAACCGATCCGTCTTCATTTTCTTGTTTTATACTATATTTAGACATTTTTTAACTCTCCATTTTCATCCCATTCTATAACTTGACCTAAAGGTTTTATTTTGGGTGTTTTACCACTCATTTTCAAAGGCGGGTGAATTAATTTTTCTGCTTCTAATCGGTTCATTTTGAATCTTTCCATCATTTCTTTTTCAGCTACTTCATATACAATTTTATTGGCTCTATGAAGTTTAATTATTTCCTGTTTTCTTTCGACTAAACATTCATGACATAACTTTTGGTAAATATCCCATTGAAGATTTTTACGACGATCACATTTTTCACATTGTCTTAATTGACGTGAAGATAATCTTTTGTTCATTCTTCGGCCTCATTGAGAATAGGTACAATCCTAAATTCCGTTATGTAAGGTGGGGCATTTGGGGCAATTATTCTTAATTCTAGGTCATCGGGCAATTCTTCTAACTGTTCTTTTAATTCTTTTACTTTCATTCTTCAACACCTGCTATATTATTAATGACAATAAATCCTTTTTGGGCTAAATGTCTTGATATATTTGGGTTTTGTAAAACCGATCCTTGAGCGATTTTAAGAGAATCTTCAATTGATACTCCTAAATCTCTACATTCATTATAACGCCAAATAAATATGGCTATTGCGAGTGTAATCGTGGGTATGTCGCCGACGGGCGTGAAACCTATGTCAAATAATCTATCCATAGTTTTACAGATAGGCGTTAATATGGTACGGAGTGCCTCATCTAAATTATTCAACACAATTTCGTCGGATAACATACCCACGATTTGCGGGAGATACACTATGTTAATTAAGTTTGTTTATAATACCTTGACGACTTCTTAATTGTTGTAATAGGTTCACCCGCCGTTAAACCCCTTCTCAAAGCCTCATAAAGTGAAACTATTGTCGTGTTTGTCTGTTCTTTTGTAAGATCGCCCGCGTTAGGCATAAAGTTACCATCTTCATCATAAACTCTAACTCCTTTGTGTTTTACGACTATTTTATTATCGTCTTTATCATAATGAGTATAACATTTGGCTTCCCAATAAACCGCCTTATGTACGGGTTCATCTTGTTCGGGCTTCCATTGACCCAATTCATTACCAATTGATATTTTCTTTTCAAATTCTTTTGCATATTCAGCCGACATATGCACGGAGTCCGTATCGCAATAAGCGAAACCTTCACCACTAGCTAAGATCGCTCTCATGAGCCTTTCGCGACCATAAGATAAGATAAATGAACTAAAGCCAAAAAATTGAGAAGAGGGTGCTCTAGTCATACTTTCATAATCTAAAAGATAAGGATATTTTTGATGACCGTCATAAAAACGAACTTCATATCTCTCCGGCCATTCATCACTCTCTTGAGCCTCTAAAATGGCTTGAGAACCTTCGATTCTTCTAGGACGTTCTTTAATTCCGAATCTCCCAAAAAGACTGTTCATCAATAGTTTGACCATAGCGTGAGCAGGATCGCCTTCTTCTCTCATTTTCATTCTTAGATTATACATATTTTCAACAAACTCTTTGAAAGGATTTACCCCAATACCCGCCATAACTTCTTTTACTTCTTTTATCTCATATCCTATCTCTAATGCTAATCTTAATTCGGGTTCGCATAACCAACCGTCATATTCTGATGTAGTCCAATCTTTACGACCTAACTTATCTGAATTTGGAAGCATACCCATAACACCTTTTGGTTTTACGATCACTACTTCAGCCGCACATATCAAAGTTTCATGTTCGATTAAATGAAGTAAAGTTTCTAAATTTGCACCGTACCTATTCATTCTTTTAGGATCGGGAAATAATTCGGAACACATAACAGAAGGGTACAAAGCGTTTGCATCATAAGAAACCATATTATCAATTGTTACGGGTTCTAAGTTTTCAGAAGGAATAAAATTCTCTCCGCGATAAACTTGTACCCTTCCACCATGTTCACATTTTCTAAAATTTTCATTGAATACTTTTCTGTTAGAAACCATTCTCCTTACTCTCTTCTTCGCGTCCGTCCATGTCCACTGATCCGGCCAATAATTATGACACCATATTCGATACGACATAGAAGCCGTTGTAAGGGGTAGGGCTACCGATAGAACCGGAAGTCCTAGAAGGTCGGCGTAGAGCGTTCTTAACCTATTAATTAGGGCGACTATTATTTCACAATCAAGATAACAATAATCTATCGCTTCTTGAGTTATTTCGGTAACATTTCCGTCTATGTATTCTTGTGGCGTGATCCCTTTTTGTAAACCGACACTCTCCGCCACTTTTGACAAAGACATCGGAAATAAATGTCTACTATCTCTATACTTTACACCATTAATTTCATACTCAAAAACTCTTGTACCCGTAGAAACTTTCTTACATTCGTAAAGAGTATCTTGATCGTATAAACCGTACAAATCATACTTACTTCCATTATGAGCATATGCTATACAAGGAGATAAACTTTCAATATATTCTCGGAAACTTTTGACATCAGAACTGTGATACTTCTCGCCTGTTCCAATATTAATTACACAACCAAAAACAAATTTCCTCGCGTCGAGTCCATTGGTTTCTATGTCGTAAGCTAGAAGGGTTTCCCCTTTGGGTTTCCCCGCGTTAACTGCCATCATTCGCCAACGCTTCATTATTTCACCCTTTGAGGATATGCACGACGTATATATTGAATGATTTCTTTTCTTCTTTTTTCTGATTTAGGGAAATCTCTTGAGGTTGTTACGGGTTCTTTTCTAGGTAATATTTTACGATCCTTTTTGAGTTTGGTTTTTGTAAATAATGCTTCGGTTGAAATTAGGGTTACTCCGAATTGAGTTTTACCTGTATTTTCATCAATGTCTCTTGTAAGTTTGGCGTTATTTATTTGCTCTAAATATTGCACGCCTAGTTCGCTAAAACCTATTTCACTAATACCTCTATACGGCGATTCGCCGTCGGGGTTATCGCGAGCGATATATGTACCCTCTAACATTTGAAAAGTTCTACCTTCAATGCTTTCAAAGCAATCGGCAGGATCGCTAGAAACAATACTATTGATAAACGATTCAACCAAAACGCTAGTACCGATAATATCTTCTTTTTCTAAAACTACATTTGAAACAATCTGCCAATTAGTATTGCGTAGAACAGTAAAAGAAGGAGTTTTACCCTTCCAAACTATATTATCATTAGGAGAATTTAATTCTTCTAAAAAACCGTTTTGATTACGTTTAACATCAAAACCCCCACTAAATTCGGCAATATCATAAAAATAATTTGTTACATCAAGTTTAGTACCTGCACCTATTTTGAATTTTGATAATCTTTCGGCTGATCTTCTCGCCGAATCGGGTTTTTGTCTTGATTTATCATATCCCATACCGCGACCTATGGCGATTCTTTGTTTTCTGTTTGAAATTGCGTACATTTCAGATAATTTTCTTTTTGCATCTTGAACTATTTCGGGATCGTTATAATTTATCGCCATCTTTATCACTCCGGTTATTTATTCCCCGACTTAATACCGTCTTAAACCCCTTCTATAAGCCAAAGCAATCTCGACCCTTCTAGGTACTACCAAACGGAAATTACACCGATCACAACAACGGCCTCGCATTAAGTAAGGTCGAGCATCATATAACCAAGCCTTGTAACTTGAAT
>Ga0080013_1006732_pt1 | contig 10097 bp, 10 predicted proteins | sample ETNvirenome_6_85_FD_69236 | JGI IMG/M metagenome (GOLD analysis project Ga0080013, IMG submission 69236) | Marine viral communities from the Pacific Ocean - ETNP_6_85 (SPADES assembly) (version 2) | ecosystem: Environmental > Aquatic > Marine > Oceanic | place: Pacific Ocean | collected 2013-06-19
TGATACTACACAAGGAAAATTAACTGGACATATTCCGTTAACCCATCCTTCTAATTGTAATACATTATTGTTTGGTGTTGATGTAATTGCATATTCAATTGAATCACATGGTACTACTTGTGCTTGTGTTTGTAGTCCTATAACTACTAATAGTGCTAATATTAACTTTTTCATTTTTTTATTTTATTATCTGTAATAATATACTCATTTTTTTCTACTGTGTCAATAAATGTTTGTGCGTTACACTTATTGATAAAGATTATTGATAGTATCATTGTTAATGATAACACACATAATATCCTAAATATTTCTTTTTCGTATTTCATAATTTTTATAATTTATATTTAATTCCTACTGTTGTTTTGTAGTCTCTTACTCCATAATAGTTAGATATTTCTCCTGACAATGTCAAACTAAATTTCTTTCCTAATTTTAATCCAGCCTCTATACCACCATCATATTCAAACACGTCTTCTGTTGGTGCCCATTCAGCTTCCATACCAAATGCTTTTATTTCTACCTCATTACCAGATTGTACAAACTCAACTGCAGGTACTCTTAAATCTTTTGGGTAAGGATAAAAGTTTGCAAAAACATTAATAAAATATAGTTCTGATTCTGAAAATAAATCTACACCTAATACTGGGGAACCTGTCCAAGCCCATATCCTTTTCTTTGCATTATGCTCATTTGTGATATATGGTTCATTTAATACTGGGTCTAATATTTCGGTATAGGTTCCGACTAATTCGTCATTTGCCCATTCACCATTATTATCAAAATCATAAAATACATTTTGTGCTGTGGATGTGGTGTCCCAATATGTATTTTCGTAGAACCCTATAAACTCATCTGTATATGCTGCCCAAGGAGTTGCTCTGACATTGTAACCAAATGTAAGGTTAACATTTTGGTTGACTCTATAGAGGATTCTCAAACCACCTTTAGCGTATTCCTGATTAGAACCATAATCTTCTATTAAAGCGTTTACTCTATTCTTGTGGTCACCTTCTAACCAAAACCCATACCTAGTAAAGATTTTAGTATATCTCGCGTACTGTCGTTCTTCTCTATACTCTCTTCCGTCTACCCTAATAAAGTCCCACGTAATTTTATATTGCATTCCCTGCATATTAAAAGCGTGGGATTCTTTGTGTTCATCTTTTTTTAACTCTTCTTCTTTTCTTCCAAATATATTCTCTGGACATGTTAAACAACTTTCCGTCGCTTTTTTTCTTATCCCAAAGGAGTAGACATAATCATCCGGAATAGTTAAGTCAGCAAAATCTTTAGGTCGGGATATAAACCCACCAAATGATAGTTCCACATTTGTTAGAAGATTTTTTTTACTCCAATCAATAACATCTTCAGTTGTTATATCATTTAAGTTTATTTCATCAAACTTTATTTCTTCTTTTAATTCGGATAGCGTTGGTAATTGTAGTTTAGTTTGTAGTCGTAGAGTGTCAGCTTTTCTTACTTCTTGTTGACATTTAATGTAACTTTTATAATTAAGGAAAAAATCTTTTAATTCCGAAGAACTAATATATTCGGTTACATATTTGTATTGTGTTTTGTCCCAATCTGGCAATTTAGGTTCTACACATTGACTAAATGTACTAGTAATTAAAAGGGGGTAAAGTAGTAATATTAATAATAGCTTTTTCATCTGCCTATTTGGTTATGTCATGACCTCCTAATGATTGAATTTGTAATTCTATCTTTTTGAACTCCACGTCAATCTCTTTTGTTATTCCGAATACTTTGTCTTCTAGGGTATTAATAGTTTTAATTTTTTTATCTAGTCTTTGTTCTACGGTTTCAATTTCTAATTGTAATTTAGTTTCTAGATTTTCGAATTTTTCTAACACCATCTTTGTTTCTTGTTCAAAGTCTTCATCAAAGGCTTTTTGTTTTTCTTCAAAAATATATATTTGATTTTTCATGGTTTGGAATTCTCCGTAAATAATACCTAGAGTAAATACAAAACCTATTAGTGTTATCCACATTTGTGGGTCAATCTTTTGTAAAAAACTTTCTTTTTGTTGGGCTGCCATAATATTTTATCTTTCTAATGTTATTTCTCTATACTGGTAATGTTCTCCTGTTAGGGGTAGTTGATTGTCGTATCTCCTCACGTTATCTAATACCCATTTATTTGTAGTTTTATATGTTGTTATCCATTCTTCTGTATCCAACCCTAAATAATAGGTAGCGGGAACATATATATAACTATAATTAGTTATATTACATAATGGTTTCTCCGCTTTCCAATTCCACCCTAATATAGATGAATCTTGTAATGTTGAATTATGGTTGTCTCCCCATCTCATAGTTGATGGGTATCCTTCGGCTCTTGTTCCGTATATCAAATCAAAATCCGCAATAGTATCAAATGTTATTGTTCCTATATCAAATACCGAATCATTAACATATTCTACCCAAGCTGATAAATCTAACTTAAATCCTTCTTCCAACATATAGAACTTAGTAACTTTCCATTCCCCACTTATCTCAGTAGGGTCTACAGCTGATGGAAGTTCAAACGGTGTAATAGGTTCTTTTTCACAGGCAGATAAAATTAGTACCCAAAATATTAGAAATATTCCTAGATAAATTTTGTTTAAATGTGTCTTCACAAATATATTAGCCTTTTTCATATTATAATTTTTAATCTAATGAACCGTGTTCTCCACTTCTCATCCGTTCCCCAAATTCTTTAGAACCTGGTAACTCTAATGCTATATAGTATGGGTGCTTACCATAATCTTTATCTACTGTACCAAAATAAGAGTTTAATGAGTATGACAAAATGTCACCTCTCCTTAAAAGACTTAAAACCATATTTTTTACCTTACCTCTCCAATCCATATCCTGGTTTGGGATATATGTTTCTTTGGTTGGGTTGAACATCTGTACTTCAGTAGGGATAGTTAACGACTTAATTGTGTCTGGTAGGTTGTTAATCGCTTCCATTAACTCTTTATAATTATCAGTTTCTATCACATAAGGATTGATTCTCCATTCTTCCACATCACCTTCTCTATGATATGTACCTTTCCTGTATTCCTTTAATACCTTCTTAATTAGTTCTTTCACTGTTTAATTACTTTGTGGTTAATTATCATACCTCTAAAGGTAATCCTTAAATTATATACTCCTGAAGGCAAATTCATCATATCTACTTCTTTAGCTTTTTCCGTATGTATAAGATGATTCCCAAGCAAATCATAAACGTCAACATCTACTTCATTTTTACTTTTAATATTTATTTTATCCCTAGTCGGATTAGGGTAAACCAGAATTTGGTCTCTGGTCATATCTTCTAAACCTAATGGTGTTCCATGTTCACAATAATCATATTGTGATTGACAAAAATTATCCCACGTATTGTTAAGACAATATGGGTCCACTTCATACACTACCCACGCATAACAGCTGTCATTTAACCAATAAGGGATTCCGGCTCCGGTTACTGTATTCTGGTCATAATATAAACAACTTCCATCATCTGTATTCGCGTTAGGGTTATAATTAGAAACTATAACTGCACTAAACCCTGGGATATAATTAGGATATGTGGTATAAAGATATCCTTGGAAATCATATTCATCGGTACAACCATACACTGTTGCTATACATGTCCCATTATCAGTATTAGCTGTTGGGTCGTAGTTAAATGCGGTAGAGTCCATACACCCATAGATGAATGGTATACATGGATTAGTTATATCAGTCGCACTTACTTGATTAGTATTTGCGTTAACGTCATAGTTAAACATAGTGTTATCCATACAACCGTAAATAAATGGTACACAAGAGTTGTTATTTGTGTTAGCTGTTGGGTCGTAGTTAAACATAGTAGAATCCATACAGCCAAAGATAAATGGTATGCAAGAACCATTGTCCACATTCGCATTAGGATTGTAATTAAACATTGAATTATCCATACACCCATATACTACGGTTATACATGAACTGTCTTCTGTATTCGCTTGTGGGTCATAATTCAAGGCTGGTAATCCGTCACCGTCATAATCTATTACTGTTCCATCATCCATACAACCTAACACTACTGGCACACAACTACCATCATCTAAATTAGCTTGAGGGTTATAATTAAATGATATTGGGTTCATACACCCTTCTACTAATATATCGGTACAACTTCCGTCATCAAAGTCTGCTGTAAATCCTTGAGTCCAGAATTGAAGGTATAATGGGTCTGTACACCCTGGAAACCAGTAACATGAACCATCTAAAGTATTAGCTAAGGGATTATAATTTGAAGCTGTAGCATCTGTACAACCATATACGAATGGAGTACACGTTCCATTATCAGTATTAGCTGATGGGTCATAGTTGAACATTGTGGAGTCCATACACCCATAGATATATGGGATACAACTTCCGTCTGCTAAATTAGCTGAAGGGTTATAGTTAAATTGTGTGGCATCCATACAACCATAGATAACTGAATCTAAACAGGAACCATCGTCATAGTCAGCTGCAAACCCTTGATTCCAAAACTGAATAAAATTAGGGTCTGTACAACCTGGATTATAGTAACAACTGTTATCATTTGTATTTGCTAGTGGGTTATAATTTGATGCTGTAACATCTGTACAACCATATACAAATACTTGGCAAGTTCCGTTATCTGTATTAGCTAAGGGGTTATAGTTGAACATAGTTGAATCTGTACATCCGTATATGTAAGCCACACAACTAGTGTCGTCAACATTCGCGTTTGTGTTGTAGTTCATCGCTGAAGGGTTTGTACAACCATAAACAATCGAATCACATGTTCCATTATCTGTATTTGCTAATGGGTCATAATTAAATGCTGTACTGTCAGTACAACCAAAAGAGATAGGTATACAAGAACCATTATTAGTATTAGCTGTTGAGTCGTAGTTAAACATAGTAGGGTCTGTACAACCGTAAACATACGGGGTACAGCTCCCGTCATCAGTATTTGCTATAGGGTCGTAGTTAAACATAGTAGGGTTGGTACAACCATATGCAAATGGAATACACGTACCCGCTGTATTTGCCGTTGAGTCGTAATTGTACATAGTGAAGTCCATACAACCGGTCATAATTGGTATACAAGAACCGTCGTCTGTATTCGCTAAAGAGTTGTAATTAAATGCGGTAGCGTCTGTACATCCATAGATAAATGCTATACATGAATTATCGTTAGTGTTAGCAAGTGGATTGTAATTCAATGCTGTTGAATCTGTACAACCCGATAAAATAGGATAACAAGTCCCATTATCTGTATTAGCTAATGGGTTATAGTTAAAAGCTGCAGAATCTGTACATCCATAAACAAACGGTTGGCATGTTCCATTATCTGTATTGGCTAAAGGGTTATAATTCCACATTGTGGAATCAATACAACCAAATACTACAGCTATACAACTACCGTCATTTGTATTAGCTAATGAATCGTAATTAAATGCTGCTGCATCAGTACAACCATACACAAAAGGTGTACACGAACCATCATCTGTATTAGCATTTGCATCATAATTGTACATAGTTGAATCGGTACAACCAAATGTTTTTGGTATACAACCTTGGTTATCTAAATTGGCTAATGGATTATAATTAAAGGATGTAGAATCTGTACATCCTAAAACAGTAGGAACTGAACAACTACCATCATCTACATCTGCAGTAAATCCTTGAGTCCAGTATTCTATAAATAATGGGTCTGTACATCCAGGTTGGTATACACAAGAACTATCTAGTGTGTTAGGGATGGAATCGTAATTGTAAGCTAGTACATCAGTACAACCCATTATTACTGGTTCACAGTAATTACCACAATCTAATGTTGTAGTATAAGTAACCCCTGCTGTTATTGGGTCTAACCAAGGATTCGTTCCTTTGGAGTATACTACATTACTATTACCATCTATAAATTTAAATCCACATTGTGTGATATCGGTACTAACTCCTTGTGGGTCGAACACTTCATAAAAAGTTATTTCTATATGTGATATAGCACTTACATTAGATAAAGTAAAATTAACTGGTTGGCCTGTACAAGTAAATGCCCCTATAGGGTTCCCGTCTTGCACTACCCCAATATAAGAATTATTCCAACCATCATTTCCACCATCAAATAATTGTAAGGTATAATCACAATTTGATATACGGTCCATAATATTAGCACTAGGGTCGTAGTTGAATGCTGTTGTATCCATGCAACCAGGAATAGTTAGTGTTAAACATAGAGAGGGGTCGTGACCTTCAGCTAAAGAATTATATTCTAGAAACGATGGGTCTTTACAACCCAATAAAGGATTAAGTGGTGGGCATTCATATAAGGTATAAGGGTCACTCGTTACCGAATACCCAAAGTTTACACCATTAGGTACCGAAGATGAATTTAAAACATATATAGTGTCACCACATTCGTCTGTAACAAGAGCGTCACCATTAACACTACCACCAGTAGTAGCACCAGCTAAACCATCTCCATAGGTATCAAATAAATTAAATGTAAATTCTATACCCATTGGTATACAGTATTCTGTGGTTTGTGTTACCCCAGCTGTAGTATAGAATCCTATTGCTTCACTTTTAAGTACTGCACCTGATGTATCTTTTATACTCCAATGTGTTTCCCAAAGAGAATAGGAATCGGGAGTTATTGATACGTATATTTTTTGATGGATAGTGTCACCACAACTAGTAAAATCTGTAGTAATACAACTACCGTCATCTGCAACCGCAAATGGGTTATAGTTGTTTGCTAAAGGGTCTGTGCATCCAACACCACAATTAGGTATTGGAAGAACTATTGTGTCTGTAGAACCATCTAATGTTTCTATAACAAAAAAGTAGTTTGGTGGGGTGACGGGTGTCGCGTCTATATAATCATAAAAATTTTGACCGTTCCATGGGTTCCAAGGTTGTGTAACTAAATTGTTTGGGTCTGTTCCTTTGTGTACTTTTATTACTTCACAACTTGGTGTGATTGTCGGGTCCCATGATATATCCACAAAAGCTTGGTTTGGTGGGCCACCACAAGTGATAGACCCTTGTATATTTTGTATTCCTGGACATGGTGGGTAAACACATGAACTGTCGTTTACCATCGCTAGTGGGTCAAAATTTGTTGCTGAGGTATCAGTACATCCGAATGTTACAACTATAGGTGTACCTATTCTTATATTGTCGACTGCGATATCTGAGGTAAATGTAGGGCCTGTTGTTCCGTGAAATTCTATTAAGAAGTCTCCAGTAATCCCCATAGAGTCCAAATCAAATACTGCCAACTTCCACAGATTACCTTGGTTACCAGTTATACTAATCAATTCTGTAGTATCAGCATTTATTGTGTCTAATTCTATAATAAACACCTCCAATTCTCCCATACCAGTACCATACATGTGATACCAGAAAGAAAATTCTAATCCTGAATTCCAAGGAGCATCCACATTAAAACATTCTGTTTGAAACGCGAAGAGTGTATTAAAGGTTTGTGTGGCTTCCGTATATATGTAACTACCTATACCAGAAAAATCTGATGTAGGTCCTGTATTACTAGATGATGTTGGTCCACTTTGAATTGTCCAGTCGTTCGCCCATGGTACATTAGATATTACCGGGCTATTGTTTCCGTCGAAGTGGGTTACCTCGGGAAAGTTGGTGTTTACCCATGGACAAGGGCTTTGCCCCCACAATAATACTGGTGTTAATATGGTTAATATATAAAGTAAAAATTTTTGCATAAATTATCTTTTTATGATAAATATCATATTGTTACTAAATTAACCTTAAATGTTTGTGGTTATAATTTTTTCACGTGCTCTTAATTCCTTAATATTTGTATCTAATTGTTGTTTCCATGTTTTATATTCAGCACGAAGTTGTTGTGTTAGTGGGGAATTAGGGTCTAGACCTATATATTTTACTACATCATTTATCAATGAATGTTCCTGTATAAATTTAACGTCGGGAGTTTGAGAGTACTCTACTATCTTTTTATCCATAGCTTCAAATAAGAGGTGACGAATTTTCCGTAACTCTTTTTCAGTTATGTCACTCATATCATTATAAAAACAGGTGTGTTTAGTCCTACGTAGGAACCTATAATATTGAATTCCATGAAGTCAATTGCTTCAGTTCTATTCAATCCATCTTTTTCCATTAAAATCTTAATACATTTTTCATAATCATAGGCTACTAAAGGTTCTCCCCCAAATTGTATACACATACCTAGAACAGCCTCATCAAATCCATCTGCCATCATAGCTTCCGGATTTATCTCTGCTATCTCATCTAAAGTTAATTTAGTCTTTTCCATATTACAATTATAATAAAATTTATTTAAAACTCAAGATTTTTATATATCGTCAATTGTTGGGTCATAGATTACTTCCCCAAGTTCAAAATCCTCAGCGTCTATTCCTGTTCCATCACCAACCCAATCACTATTATTTGTAAAAGTATATTCGGATAATGTTATTGTATCGGCAAATGTATGCAGGTAGTTTGATACTGTGTCAGTAGTTACTATTATTATTTTAGTCCCGTCATTACTACGATGTATATATTTTATATTTCCCTTTGTTAGGGTATTAAATACTATGGTTGTTACTATATAATAATTCATTATTTTGTTATTATTCCTGAGTCACCATTTATGGTAAAAGCTGGGGCACCACTTACAGTATTATTGCCGTCCCCTTCAAAATTCCAAAAACCTTTCAAATTTGCCGCCGCTGAATGATTTTCTAAATTCATTGGGGTACCGCCATTATATATTTCACTTACTTCAGCAGAACTAAGTACTTTATCCCAAATAGAAAATCCGTCAAAGTCAGTATTATTAATGTTACCACATTTTGCAAATGAGCCCCATGCTTGTGACCCTAAAGCTATTTGTTTATCATTATTACCCATAGAAGGTGTTCCTGTGTCTTCTCCACATGATTGCCCGTTTGCGACCGAATAAAATCCTTCACCACAATCAGCTGCGTTCCAATATAATTTCAAATTAGTATAACAAGCTGTGTTAGCTGTTCCCCTTGTAACGGTTATTAAAGTATAATCATCATCACCTACATTTCCTCTATTCGTATTAGACCAATATGAAGTTCCTAATCCTGCCGCAGCATAAGCGGCTGCGTAAACACCGGAATTTGAGTGAAATACCCAAAAGTTTCGACATTTATTAGTTGTACTACTTCTCCATTCTACATAGAATCTGTTATTATTTTCATAATAATAAAGTCTAAAACTATCAGCATTGGCACCTCCTCCTGCCACATCAGCTGATGCCAATAAATGGGTATTAGTGTTGAGTGCTGTAGTCCATCCTGGTTTTATCCAAAAAGAAATTGTAAATGCGTCAGCTTGGTCGTAAGTATAATCTCCATCAGAATCTGTTATATAAACAGCATTACCTGAACCGGTAGTTACGGATTTAGCAACTGCCTGAGTATCTGTAAATAAAGATATTGTTGCTCCCATTATTTTGGATATCCCACTTATCGCACTCCCAGATACTTTATTTATCGCGGTTGCTAAACTACCTATTATTTTATTTACATTTGCCATATTAACTTAATTCTACCCATGTATTATCAGGAGTAAAGTATATCACTCTTGGTTCTTCACTTACTTGGGATATAGCGTATCCAATAACTCTTACAACTGCACTTGCAGCTGTAGGTGCTGTAAAATCTATAGAGCCTGCTTCTTCGGATATATAACATGGAATACCTTCGTCATAAGTTCCTTGTATTTCGTCTGCGTTTAGATGGAAAAATCCTCTTATTAGGAGTCCATTCTCTACCGTTGTTCCTAAAGCAAGAGCTAATAGTTGTGAACCTCCGGTTTCTACCGCATTTGCATCTGCATATTTCCAAGCGAAATCATTATCTAAAAACATTAATTTACCCGCTGCCAATGGGGTTTCTCCCTCTGCATCATTTGTACCAAAATATATTACTTCTCCTCCACCCGTATTAACAGCCATGCTTGTTAAATCATTACCACTATGGTGTACATCTAATACTGTTTTTGGGTCGTTATATCCAATTCCTACATTGGCTATCTTACTTTCACTGTAT
>Ga0080013_1006733_pt1 | contig 10096 bp, 21 predicted proteins | sample ETNvirenome_6_85_FD_69236 | JGI IMG/M metagenome (GOLD analysis project Ga0080013, IMG submission 69236) | Marine viral communities from the Pacific Ocean - ETNP_6_85 (SPADES assembly) (version 2) | ecosystem: Environmental > Aquatic > Marine > Oceanic | place: Pacific Ocean | collected 2013-06-19
GAAAGACAGTAGGAGATTAAATGGTTTTTCACGGCGACTACGAGGTAGAGTTTGAAATTTACGAGAGTAGAGAAGGCGAAGTTCGTGGTGAGCTTCTTGGTCATATGGCTGGAATCGATGCTTACGATGCGAAAACACGGTGGGTGGAAAACTATGAAATCTCAGACGAAATCTCAGACGAAAGATACCACCAGATTTACGCAATGTTCCCCACAAAAGAATGGAAATAAAAGTTGGGGACCTGGTAAGGGTCCGAGGGTACGATTGGCTTCAAAAGCCCCTCGGAATCGTCACAGAGGTAAAACAGATGCTTCATGATCAATCGGGGACCAAGTATACGGTCGTTACAGCGTTGGTAGGAGGAAAGTATCTTTCGTTCGCTAAGGAAAGCTTTGAGTTAATAAGCAAAGCAGAAAGAAAAAAGAATTGAGAAAAATTATTATTTTATGTTTGTTGTTGAGTGGGTGTGCTCACGTATCTGCCCGCGCATTCCCGCACTTGGACGGGGATTGCCCATGGGATTTCCCGGTTAAGGGGAACGATAGTCGCAATGGCTTTATATATCATACCTATGAGAGTCCATATTACGAGAGGGCGTTAGCAGAATGGTGCTTCACGACGGAAGAAGAAGCCCGCGCCTATGGGTATCGACGCTTTAAGGAGCCAACGCGCCGTCGCTAATTTTTTTCTTGACATCGCCTTGACACTCTGCTACACTAAGAGAGTAGGAGGCTACAGTTATGGATAGTCACAAGACAAACGAACTTTATGAAAAGTTCCCGCACTTATATAGAGAGAGAATGGTGCCCCTTAAAACCTCTAAAATGGGGTGGGGGTTCCAGTGCAAAGACGGCTGGTATAAGATAATCTATGAGATGTCGAAAAAGATTAAGAATCTTTCGGGTGAAGGAGAGTTTGCACCGGCCGTTACAGAGGTTTCTAAAAACGAAGATGGAACCCTATACGTTGAGGTACGCAATCTCACGCCACCCATCGCAGATATTATTGCAGCTGCTCATGACAAGTCGAAACTGACGTGTGAGTTGTGTAGTTACTCACCGGCATTCTTGCGCGCAGAGGACAGCTTTCTGGCGGGCCACATCGCCTGTGGGCGTTGTGTATCCAAAGCCACGCCCCCACGTAAGGGAAAAGCAACTAAGCGCAACAGAAAGCCTCTCAGGGCCCCCGACACAATCATAGTAAAACGCTAATGGAACAATTTGAAGTTGGAGACTTGGTGAAAGATGCGCTGAACGAAGGCGACGGAGCTTATGGGTTGGGAATTGTAGTGGGCATCAATGAGGATACCGAGGATGAAGAATCCTACCACCCCGAGAAATTCCCTCCCCTGAAATATAGAGTATATTTTACAGAGTTTGAGAGAATAATAACATTTCACGGAGATTATCTTGAAAAAGTTTGATATGAACATGTACAGAAAGCACAGAATGAAGGAACTTCGCGGGGAAAAGGTTTATAATGAGGGAATCGATGACGAAGTTGAGCGCTATATAAAACGACGTCTGACAGAGATACACCGAAGTGGAGATAAACAACGAGAGCTTGACAACAGCCGCTGGGGGTGCTATACTGTAGGCACAATGGGAGATCGCGATGGCGAGACGTAAGTATGTAACGGGCGCTCTGGTAGAGGCCCGAAACTCGAAATATGGGAAGGGCTTTGGGATTATTGTTGCCGGACCCGAACTAAAGAAGTTAAGTGCCCACGGGTATCAAACCTTTGGCGACGCACAAGAATGGTTCAAGGTTCATTGGTTTGAAAAGCCCGGAAGCGTCGACGCATATTATATGCGCCGCGGCAACGGCATCATCGACATGACAAAGAACCAGATCAAAGTTGTGAGGAAGTCATGACAGATTCGCTGGATGAGTTAGCAGATTTCCCTAACAGGGTGGGTTTTAAAAATTTTACTTGGACGCACCAAGCCATCAGCGATTGGGAAAAGGTGTGGGACACGCTCTGGCACCTGGGGGCTAAGTGGGAGTGGCAAAATATAGATAAATACGCACGACGCCGTGGCAAAGAATACGACAGGTTCATTGTGCATAACGACGCGTATCGCTTGGATATGGCAATTCCCCTTCCCGAAGTACATACTGTTAAGAAAATAGGAAACTGGCTGCTCGGCGCGCATATTGATGATAATGTGGCCTCCGAAGCGGCGAGACTAATCAGAGAATGGATAAATAAATATGTTGAATAAAATAAAAAAGCTTTTACGCAAATGTGTAACTGTCTTAGCGGTGCTGCTCCTTTTTGTAGCTGGTCTACTATATGTTTGGGTCAATAGTGTGTTGGTGACGCTAGTCGTCAATGAGCTGCGTCTCGATACGTACATTGGGTTGGAAACAGGCTTTGGTATCGTGATGCTAATCTTTTTTGTAGGGTGGGCGCCGGCGTGGTTCCTGGCTCAGTATATCAGAAAGTAGTCATTGGACCCCTAGCTCAACTGGCAGAGCAAAAGGCTTTTAACCTTTAGGTTCAGGGTTCGAGTCCCTGGGGGTTCACCAATAAATTATGCTTTTAAATATTATTGAAATTATTGCTCTTGTGGGATGCGCTGCTGGTTTAGGCTGGTGGATTCTTCTGGAAATCCAGAGGGGCATCGACACATACGACGAGGAGGATTAGATGAGTAAGAAAAATACCTTGGCGGTGGTGAAGCCGCTTACATGGGAAGAAAGAGCGAAAGCAGACGGATACGATAATCCCATGCTCCACCCCAAGTGGCCGAAGGGATGCAGAATTGTAGATTATCACCCTGCGCTTCCCCTCTCTGGCCTTCGCCGAAAGCCACAGAAGAACCAGCCCCGACAGGTCGAACTCGATCTGTCTCATGTTAAAGACACGAAGAACAGCATTCTTGAAGAGGGCCTCAAGGAGCCCGTCTATCACGAGAAGGCCAAGAACGGTGTCGATAATGAGCTGTACCATGGCCACCATCGCTCAGAAGCGTGCTCCGAGCTAGGTTGGCTCACTATTCCCGCCTGGGAGATCGAGTTTGATGCGCCAGGGCTGGGTGAAATCAATCCGCGCAAGGCTCTTAACCAATACTTGAATAATCATCCTCCCTCCATGCGGAGCAACAAAGAGGATGGCGTCAGATTTCTCAACGATGTGTATAATAATGATACATATTTTGACATGGCAAAAAAGATTGTTGACCTGGATGACCGAAAGAAAGAGATCAAGCGGTTCGCCCTCATCCTTCTTAAAGAATATTACAGTTCCTACTCCGCCCAAGCCCGCGGGCATATCTTCAGGCGTTTTTGGACTGGTCAAAACCCCAGCATGATGAAGGCATGGGATGCTGATAAAGTATGGACGACGGGTATCGGCCTGGGCATCTTCCCTTCGCGTGATGGCAACAAGAAGATAAATTATGACCTTAAGACCCACCAGCTGTATGGGGTTATTAGCCACCACGCACCGGATGGTCTTTATGGCTCCATCATTAAAGAGGTGATGGACCTGAAGAGAAGCTGGTCGGCTTCCCCCGGACTCAATGTACACCAGCATCTGCGCCAGATGGGCATAACGATGGTGACTTATGTGGAGAAGACGCGTCTTACGAAAATTCTCACCACAAAGGACCTTGATGCCAGTCGGCAGGCGTGCCTAGACGAGATTGCTCGCCTCAACAAGGACACCTACACATCCATTTGCATTGATACTGTGATCTTCATGCATCAGTGCTTGGTGCAGCCCACGGAAAATATTCCTCTGGAGTATTCCTGGGATATTGCGCAGAGCATTTTTGTGAAGAAGCCCTAAGAGAACACTTGGCGCGGTGGTGGAATCGGTATACACAGCAGACTTAAAATCTGCCGCCATTAAGGCTTGCGAGTTCGAGTCTCGCCCGCGCTACCAAAAATAAGGAGAAAAAATGATTACAATTAAGGAAGTGGGAGAACTTTTTGTTGAAGAACTGAAGACCTACGAAGCAATCCTGACTGAAAATGAAGACGGGCGCCTCGAATCCCTTAACTCAGAAGATGACGTAACCAATCATTTGCGAAAAACATTTGGCAGTCATTCGGGTTTTACAATCCTTTCTAAAGGCCACAACAGGGCGTTCGGAGATATGGATATTGAGATCAACGGACGCGTATATCCTATTAATATAAAGATGGTTGCCCCGACGACAGGGACCTACAACGGAGGAGGCCCAAAGGTGTTCAACTATGTGCTTCAGGGCAAGAAGTCTTCCAGCGGTTGGGACCGGATGGTAAAAGAATTGGCAGAAAATCCTCCCGACAAGATTGACAGTGACTACTATTATCTGGTATACTATAAAAGAAGTCAAAAAAAGCCTCAATTTGTGTCGCTAACGGAAATTGCATGGGAATCTATTGTAGCCAATCCCGCAAATCCGATTCAGCTTAAGCAAAATCTTACGACTGTTAGAAGAAGTGATAAGGAAAAAGTGAGTTTTATGATGACGCTTATGAAAGAGATCTTGTATAAAAAGGCAAAGCCGTACCTGAGACTTGAGGGGATGATCTAGATTGTCAGAACCACAACTATTTCATGGCGATTGTCTGGAGATTTTGGCAGAGTTGCCAGACAACTCTGTAGATTTGGTGGTAAATGACCCACCTTACGGCACTACGTCCCTAAAATGGGATGAGGTCTTGGATTTTGAGGAGGTTTGGAAACACCTCAAGAGAGTTATGAAGCCCAAAACACATGCTATCTTCTTTGGTTCGCAACCCTTTACATCGAAGCTGATTGTGTCCAACGAAAAGTGGTTCAAGTATGAGCTTATTTGGAACAAGAACAAATGCGGAAGCCCGGGGCTCGCCAAGTATCGTCCGCTGAAGGTCCATGAAAACATTATTGTGTTTGCCAATGGCGGCGCAGCCACCTATAATCCTATAATGGAAACAGGAAACGCATACATCAGGGAATGTAAAACTGAAGACGGCTATGGAACCGGCACGAACACCCACAGTTATGGTTTCGGAAAAAACAAAGTGATGAAGATGGAGAATTCCGGAACGCGATACCCGAAGAGTATCCTCCATGCTTCTAGAAATTTCTCTGCCCAGCAAACAGTACACCCAACCCAAAAGCCAACCAATGTTTTGAATTGGCTTATCATGACATATAGCAATCCTGGGGAAACGGTGCTAGACTTTACTATGGGCGCTGGTTCGACGGGAGTTGCTGCGAAAATGACCGGGAGGACCTTTATTGGTATCGAGCAGGACTTAGGATATTTCCAAATCGCCCAACAAAGGATTGATTTATGCGAAGATACAGTCGAGCGCTCCGACGCCCAGCTTACTACTCAAATTCATGAGGATATGACTACGACCCCCAGCGCCGCACATGAGAGGGAATTTAAGGAGGACCTTAAATCTCGTAAGAAGGACGCCGCCGCAGCCGCCAAAGCCGAAACAATGCTTGACATACGGGGATCCTCGTGATATACTGTGACTAGAAGGTGGGAAAAAAGATGAGCGTGATGGCGCCAGACGGAGAGAAAATGAACACAAATAACCTTGAAAATATGATTCGCGATAAGCTGACTGATGATGATCTGATTTCAGGCCTTATTGAACAGGATGATGTCTTTGAACATCTAATAGATTTGATTGGCGAGACCATTGATGAATGGGGCCAGACGGAGAGAAAATGAGTGTAATGGGACCAGATGGAAAAATTGGAATTGCTGGAGGCGGCTGGTGGTCGCCCTACGGTGATACTGACGAAGAAATTCGAGAGAATATGAAAACAGGCAAGATGCCTAACGCACCCGACGCATTCCATGCCTCTCCGTTTTTCGGCGCCACCGAAAAAAAGAATGAGGACCTCCAGGATTTTCTTGGGAGCATTGGCGCTCTGGGCGGTCAGGCAAAAGAATCTTACGAAAAGAGAAAGAAAAAGAGTTAGACGATGCTTATGAACCTAAGAGAATACTCGGAAATGACTTACACCCCTGCGCGGGGCAGTAACTCAGTAGGTCAGAGTAGCGTTCTTATAAAGCGCCGGTCCCGGGTTCAAGTCCCGGCTGCCCTACCAATTTTAAGGAGAGAAGAGAGAAAATGACACCTGCAAACAAACCGCTTTCGATGCTAGATCAGCGCGAAGCAATAGAGGCACAAGTCCTCAAGGAAATAGAGGAAATGGGCTATCAGAGTCCGCTCGATAGCGCCGATAATGGGCTCCTCGCTTTGCGAGACCCTAATGGGAAGTGGAGACGATATATTACCGGATGGAAGTATGTGAGACTATCCGACCTAGATGAAACTCAGGTTCGGAAAAAAGTTATCAACGAAGAATATTGTAAGACAGATTTGGCGCCCAAGATCCAGAGAGACGGACAAAGGGTGCCAGCCCTCATCGCGCTGTCACATATTCCTGACCGTCATAGTATTATTACGGGACACCATCGCTTTTGGGTCGGGGACTATCTCGACACTCTGATCTTAGCGTTGGTGGCAACACGACCAATCAGTTTGGACGGGACTCCGGTTGCGGCCCTCGCAGACCTTGTATCAAAGATACAAGCCAACAAAAGCCCAGACCGAATTCAGTATACAATTGAAGATGCCGTTATCGCTATTGCGGAGGCTTTTCGAATGGATGCTAGCTTTGAAGGGCTGAACCCTGGTGGTCAAGTGCCTCTCCGCGAAAACAGCGATGGGTTTGATTGGGATAATCTGATGGATTATCTCTATGGCGAGACCGGCTATTTTTTGCATAAGTCGACACGCACCAAGATTCGCAACCAATACCTCAAAGGACGAAGTGCACACAAGATCATTGATATGGCAAAATTCTCAGAGCAAACAGCCTTCCTGGCGCGCCTAGGGTGGGATGCTGGACTCTCTAGCACCGGAAAGCGCGTGGATGTACTGAAGCACTTTGACTCCTCTCGCGATGCGATGGTCCTTCTTACTGATAGCAATGGTCGCCATATCTCAGAAAAGATGTTATCTTATTTGGAGGGGTGTCTTCTCGACCCAGATTTCGTCAATACTTTAAAAAATAACAACATCAAATATATTGATGTAGCCTGTCGTATTTATAGCCCCCCAACGGACAAGGCGAGCCTTGATAGTCAGCGCGACAATGTGAAAAAGGTAATCAAAAAATGGAAAGATATGGTTGCGGCTATTCCTGTTTTCCCTCTGGAATTACGAACGTTGGCATTCCCGAAGCAGTTGCGCTCCGGTACGGATGCTGACCTGCAAGTGAATATTAGAAAACTTTAGGAGAGAAAATGAAGAGTTTATTTATTGCAGCTTTGTTGCTGCTTCCGATGACAGCCCTGGCGGGAGCCGACAGAGACGTAGAACATCTTAAGTTTGCTTTGCTGGGGGTTAGGCCCGAAGTCACCGCGTGTTATGAAGAGAGGTTAGCGAATACTCCTGATCTTCGTGGCACCGTGATACTTTCTTTTAACGTGAGTAAAATGGGTCAAGTAGGGTTCGTTAGGGTGCAGAAGAATACGACGTCCAGCGCCTCGCTAGCGACATGTGTGAAACTAGCCGTCTCGGGCGCGCGAACTTCGGCACCACTGAGTTCTGAATTGGTGGTTGAGCGGTACCCCTATATCTTTACGTCAGGAGGGGAGTAGAATAAAATGAGTCACAGAAAGTTTTTGAATGATATAGTCGTGTGCGCTGACGGATTTAGAATGTCCGTTCAGGGGCATGAAGGTGCTTACTGCGAGCCACGGTTGAATAACCAGAAGAAATATAATCTAGTGGAGATTGGGTTTCCCTCTAAAGAGGAGCCGCTGATTATGCCGTGGTGTGAGGATAGTAGCAAGCCCACCGATACTGTATATGGATATGTTCCCGTCGATATTGTTACAAATGTTATTGTAAAGCACGGCGGAATGGTGGAGGGCGAAGTTCCGGCAGGAGTGATTGCGATCCCCGCAGAGTGATAACAACATTCTGGTTCTTTATTGGGATAATTGGAATCTATGTGATCGTTACCGCCCACGAAGACTGAACTATATAATGTATGACCTTTGCCCCCGGCGACTTAGTACAATATAAAAACGACCCAGGAAGACTGGCGATCATTATAAATGTGGACACCACCAGCACCGGCGCAGAGGTGTGTGAGTTGGTGATAGTGTATGATAAAGAGTTCCCCGACACAGTAGGCGAAAAGCGCTACACCAATCAGGATTATTGGAGAAAGATCCCTCAAAAACCTATTTAGTAGGTGGAAGAGGGCAGAGAATTAACCGACGAAGAACTAGAAAATGTAATCGGCGGCGCAAGTCGAGAGGCCTTTTTAGATTGGGCAGCGGAATTTTATAATCTCCACCGAAAGGAACAATATGATAAACAAATTAATGAAGAACCAGCGCGGACAAGGGATGACTGAATATGTTATTATTCTTGTATCTATCGCAGTTGTATGTATTGCGATCGCTGTACAGTTCGGAGGAGAAATTAAAGCTCTGTTCGAAACAGCAGACGCAGAAATCGACACAGTTGACGCAAATCTGTAGACTGAAGAAGTGGAGTTTGCTTTTGCTATGCTTGGCCTCGGTCTTATGTGTGCGTATGTCCTCGTTGCAGGCGGAAGAGGATCTCCTCCGCGCCCATGACGAAAAATGTATGGAATACTTCGCCGAGATCGTAGAGGTTCAGAAGTTCAGAGAAATGCTCACAACAGGTGCTGAGTTTTTGATAAAAAGATATGAGCGCGGAAATCTAACCAAAAAAGAGCTTGACAGCACACTCGTCGTATGGCATAATGCAGAGAGTGAGCTAAGGCAGAAGGTCACTAAAATCTATGATACTGCCTACGCGGAGAAATGTTTCGAAAATGAAAGTAAGCGAACTGAAAGAAGGAATGCTCCTTAGATTTAAGGAGCCCCGCGTGTATAAATATTTACGCGACAGCGGTGATGACTTTTGGCTTGATTGTGGGGCGCTGGACCCTAGGGCGACCCTTAAATGGGTGCAGACAGGACAACCGCTCATGATTTATTTGGGACAAGAAGAAATGGAAACCCCCTCTCATTACGGGGGTTATCTGAATATTAGAAAAGTCTCCGTTGAGGGACGGGAAGCATGGATGTGGCCCGATGCGTGGCGATATGTGGAGGCAGTATGAGCTTCAAGTTTAAGATAGGCACAACCGTATACAACCCAAACGGTGACGACGAATTATATCAAGTAATAGGGCTGATGTTGAATGATTACATAAACTTACGCAGCCTGTCCACTCGTCGTCCTTTAGTCGCGGAGGCTAAACATTATGAAAGATTTCAAGAAAAGATTAGCGAACCTGATAACGAGGATATTGATCAAGTTACCAGGGGGTGAACTGAGGCGCTGCCAGAACATTAGCCCCATGAATACAGATTGTATCGAATCTCTCGGACACCGAGGATGGTGCGAAGACGCCTGGTTCCAAAAGTGGAACCCAGAAGACAGTCTCTAACCCAACATATAAAGATACCCCTTGACAGGGAGCCCCTACCGTGGTATGCTGTAAGCATGATGAAGGTAGGAGATCTGGTGCGCTTCAGCGCCCCCAGCGATAAGTTCCACGGCAAAAAGGGCATAATTGTCCGGTTTGTCGAAAGCGGTATTTATAAGCAGGGCTTTCATTATGAAGTACAAACCTTTTGCGGACACACAATTATAGCCCTCAGCTTTGAGATTGTAAAGCTTGAAAACGAATATTACATCCCGGCTTAAGAAATGGGCAGAAGAAGGCGCGCTGATAGGGCTGTCCCTTATTGCTATTGCCCTTCTAGAATACGAATCTTTAATCAGGAGACGAAATGAGCGTCGGTGATTTAGTAGAATATATAGACTCGTGCGGTAACAAGCTCGACCCCAGCGAACTGGGAACAATTACAAGGGCCGACCACGCGGAGTCCGAGGACCATTATTATGTTGTCTGGCACACTGCTGGTAATGAAGGTTGGTGGAGCCAGCGTTGTTTGAGGGTGGTAAGTAAAATATGAAAATCGGTGACTTGCTTATTTTCTCTGAAAACCTTGTTGATACCGAGATTCTGGGAATTGTTATAGAGGTTATGTTCGACCATGTTGTGGTAGCCTCGCAGTCCGGACGGCGCACCTAT
>Ga0080013_1006735_pt1 | contig 10093 bp, 13 predicted proteins | sample ETNvirenome_6_85_FD_69236 | JGI IMG/M metagenome (GOLD analysis project Ga0080013, IMG submission 69236) | Marine viral communities from the Pacific Ocean - ETNP_6_85 (SPADES assembly) (version 2) | ecosystem: Environmental > Aquatic > Marine > Oceanic | place: Pacific Ocean | collected 2013-06-19
GGAAAACAAAGATGCCCAATCAAATTTTTATTTTCCTCAGGAACGTTCTAGACCATTGACTCATATGGATCCTATGAATCTAACTTCCTCTCCTGATTTTGTATGTCTATATGGAGTTAATGTGGGGCAAGATTCTTGTAATGTTATAATTGAATATGATGAGAATAGAATAAAAGGAAAAATAAAAGAAATGCCTTTAAATAATAATAGTTTTGTTATGTTTCCCTCAAATTTAAAATATCATATAGATAAAAATAGATCCGAACAATTAAACTGTATATTAACCATATCTTACACCCAACGTAAATGAACTTTGAACATAATTATTGGTATTTTAAATCTGTATTGCCCTCTAGATTCTGTGATGATGTAATAAAGTATGCATTACAACAAAAAATAGAGGTGGGTACAACAGGCGAGCATAACAAAACCTTCTTTAAAAAGCGAAAATCAAATGTAGTATGGTTAAATGAAAACTGGATATATAAAGAAGTACACCCTTATGTCCACACTGCAAATAAGAATGCAGGGTGGAATTTTGAGTGGGAGAGAAGTGAGCATTGTCAATTTACAAAATATAAAGTAGGACAATACTATGATTGGCATTGTGATAGTGGGCGGAAACCTTATGATAAAGAAGGTCCTTATAAAGGTAAAATTCGAAAACTATCTATGACTTGCCAATTAACAGATGGATCGGAATATGAAGGTGGAGAATTAGAATTTGATTTTAGAAACTATGATCCTCATATGAGAGATGAATCTAACCATGTTATAAAAGTAAAAGAGATATTACCTAAAGGCTCTATCGTAGTATTTCCTTCACACCTGTGGCATAGAGTCAAACCTATAACCAAAGGAACTAGATACTCGCTTGTTTTATGGCATTTAGGATATCCATTTAAATAATGTTATTTCCAACTTATGTATTAGATAATTTTTTTGATGACCCTTATAAAGTAATTAAGTTTGCCTCTAGTTTAAAATATGGAAAAGATCCAGAAGGGGTATGGCCCGGTAAAAGAACAGACTGGCTTCAGAATATTGACTCTAATTTTTTTCAACATATTACTACAAGAATGATGCGCCTGGTGTATCCGGAAACTATAACACAACTTAAATGGACCGCAAACTCATGTTTTCAATACATTGATTATGGTGTAGATGCTAAAGAAGGATGGATACACAAAGATACTTCGTCTCAGATTTCTTCGGTAATATATTTATCACATCATAAAAAATGTGGCACTTCTCTTTATAAACCAAAATCTTTTTTGCAGAGCCTTGAACAAAAACATCTTGATGTGTGCAAAAATTATTATACTAAAAATAAAAAATTTGATAATAAATATTTTAAAGCTTTAAATGATAACAACTCTAAATTTGAAAGAACTTTACAAATAAATAGTTGTTTTAATCGATTTGTAGCTTATGATGCATATCAATGGCATTCAGCCGATGGTTTTTATGATAAAGATATGAAGGAGGGAAGATTAAGTCTAGTAATCTTTGTTAATGAGATAATGAAAAATAATACACAACTAAAATTTCCAGTACCGGAAATGAAAAGGACAACATAATATGGAAAAATACAACCACTTTTCAACTCCCATTTGGGTTGAACAAAAAAAAGAGTATGTAAAAAGTTTGAATAAAGCTTCTGATAAATATATTAAAGAAGCTCGTAAAAGAAATAAACAACATATAAAACAATTTGGAGATTTTGGAACAAGTTATCATTCAACAACTTTATTACAGGACAATAATTTTAGAGATTTTAGAGATTATATGGGAAGCAAATCATGGGAATTTTTAGATAATATGGGATATGATATGAGTAAATATAAAACCATGATTTCTGAAATGTGGGTACAAGAGTTTTCTAAAAATGGTGGTGGTCACCATTCAGCACACATACATTGGAATCAACATGTATCTGGATTTTATTTTTTAAAGTGTGGACCCAATACTTCAATTCCTGTTTTTCACGATCCCAAAACAGGTGCACGTGCAACTAAACTCCATGTAAAAAAAGATCTTCAAGGTATTTGGCCAGGACTTGATCTTATTCACTATCGACCTCAACCTGGAACTTTAATTATATTTCCAGGTTATCTCGAACATGAATATAGTGTAGATTATGGTCAAGCTCCCTTTAGATTTATACATTTTAATATACAAGCGATTCCAACACAAATGGCAAGAGATGCTTAAAATAAATCACATTTCGTTTGGAAATATATTTCATGCAGATCTAGAGATAGATAAAAAATTATTTAATAAAATTAAAAGATATTCAATAAGAAAACACAGGGATGTAAAAACAACTTTTTATGAGGATCGCCCTTTTCCTCAAGATCTAAAAGATGAAATAACAAATTATTTAGAGACATATATTACTGAAGTAGGAAAACTTTTAGAAAAAAAGTCTCATATTTTTAAAAAAATCTGGATTCAAAAATATGGAATCGCAGATTACCATAACCTACATATGCATGAGCTTAAAAAAAATTCTTATTCGTTTGTTTTATATGTTGATGGAGGACCTAAGTCAGGCAACACTAGGTTTTATAATTTAGGTTATCCTTATATTTATTATGATCGTTATCTTGAGACGCCCCCTGTGGCTGGAAGATGTGTAGTATTTTTTGGTGCTTTGCCCCATGAATCTGTTCCATCTAGAGATAATAAAAAAATAATTGTAAGTGGAAATATTGAATATTCATGAGTTTTAAAAAGAAAAAGTATACAATTATTCGTCAAGCAATATCAAAAGACCTAGCAGCTTTTGTTGCAAATTATTTTAGTATGCAGAAACAAGTTTATGATACTTGTAGAGCACAGAGATATATATCTCCGTTTGAAAATATTATAGGTCATTACGAAGATAAAAATGAACAAATTCCAAATACATATTCTCAATATGGAAATATGGCTATGGAAACTTTATTATTAAAATGCCAACCAGCTATGGAGAAAGCTACAGGATTAAAATTATATCCAGCTTATACTTATGCTAGAATTTATAAAAAAGGCGATGAACTTAAAAGACATAAAGATAGATTTAGTTGTGAGATATCAACTACTATGAATCTAGGTGGTGATGACTGGCCAATATATCTAGAACCAGATCCTAAAAAAGGTGGTGTAAAACCAGGTAAAGGATATGTATCAGATAACACAAAAGGTATTAAAGTAGATTTAAAACCAGGAGATATGCTGGTCTATTCTGGTTGTGAGCTCGAGCATTGGAGAGAAAAGTTTAAAGGCAAAGAATGCGTACAGGTTTTTCTGCATTATAACAATCGTAAGACCCCTGGAGCGAAGGATAATATGTTCGACAAACGTCCACATTTAGGTCTTCCTTCTTGGTTTAAACGATGATATAATCTTTAGATGGAGGCAGGGCACCACCACATACCCCCTGTCTCCTTTTAAGGATTATTTATGAGTTTAGGATTTGACGCAATATCAGCATTACCATTTGCTACATCAGGACCCGATAGCGATGTAACTTTTGCAGTTACAGGAAATCAGGTAACTATAAGCATTGGAGATCCAGGTATTGTAGCTGATTCTATTACAGAGATACCTGATCCAAATAGATTAACTCTTGGTTTTGGTAGTTTAACAATTCAAGGGGACGCTAACTTTGGTGTTACTGGCTCTCAAGTAGCAATAGCTATTGGAACTGTTACAGTAAGTGCAGACGCTAATATAACTCCTAGTGGAAATCAGGTTGTAATTTCGTCAGGAACTGTTACAGTAACAGGACAAGCTAATGTTTCACCTACAGGAAGTACTTTTACGCTTGCTACGGGTACAGCACAAGCTATAACATGGAGTGAAATAATACCAGGAGCAAACATGGTCTGGACACCAATAGATCCAGGAGTATAAAATTATGGCATCAAGTTATTCATCAGATATACAATTAGAAATTATAACAACCGGCGAAAAAGCTGGTCAATGGGGTGGTATTACTAATACCAACTTACAAATATTAGAACAATCATCAACAGGAGCCTTAGATGTAGATATGGCTTCAGGTAGTGTTACTTTATTATTAACAGATGGTGCAACATCAAATGGTAAAAATGCATATTTAAGATTACATGGAACTTTAGGTGGAAATAGAACAATTACTATGCCTAGTGGTTCTGGTGTAACTAGAGTATGGATTATGAAAGATGACACTGTAAGAGGTACATCTAATAGAACTTTAGGGGTATTAACTGCTAGTGGTACTACAACTCAAATACCACCAGGAGCAACTGTTCTTTGTAAATCAAATGGAACAGAAACAGTAATGAGCATAATTGAAAAAGGTTATGCAACAATCACAGATGCCAACAGTGCATACACAGCTGTAGCTGGAGCTCAAATTTTTGCAAATACAACAGCCAACCCAATAACAATAAACCTGCCGGCATCACCAGCTGTTGGAGATGAAGTTAGTGTTTTAGATACAAGAGGTACTTGGGGTTCAAACAATTGTACAATAGGTAGAAATGGACAACCTATTAATTCAGCAACATCTGATTTAACTCTAAACACAAACGGTCAATCAATAACTTTAGTATATGTAGACGCCACTAGAGGTTGGGCATATAAAACTAATACAGCGTAAGGAGCTTAACAGATGGCTCTTTTTGAAATGAAATTTCAACCGGGTGTCGATAAACAAGACACAGGTGTTGGTGCAACAGACCGATGGGTAGATTCCGATAATACTAGATGGAGATATAGTCTTCCTGAAAAAGTAGGAGGATGGTCTTCTTTATTAAGTGATACTATATGTGGGGTAGCAAGAAAACAACACGCTTTCGTTGATTTAGAAGGTAATAGATATGTTGCTATCGGTACAGATAAATTTTTACTTATATATTTTGAAGGTCAACTTTATGACATTACTCCCTACAGAAGTAATAATGCAGGAGCACAAATACAATTTACTGGTTCTACTATAACAACCAGTACAAGTAGAGGGACTGCAGTAACCATTACTACATCTACTAACCATGGTTTAGAAATAGGAGATATAGTTGAATTAGATTCAGTGACGATGCCTACAGGTTCTAGTATTGCTGCTTCAACTTTTGAAGATAAACTTTGCCAAGTAATAACAGTTCCAAGTTCTACGACATTTACAATTACCTCACCATCGGCAGAAGCAAATGGTGGTGGAGCAGATTTAACTTCAGGAAGTTCTTGCACTGTTAATCCTTATCAAGCAGTAGGTCCATCAGCACAATCATATGGTTATGGTTTTGGTATTGGAAACTATGGAGGAAATGTTACAGGATCACAAAGCACAGAATTAGATGGATCATTAAACGCAGATACTGCTGGTACAGGTGGATCAGGAACTGCAGTTACAGTAGATAGCACAACAGGATTTGCAACGGCAGGTACAATAGCTGTTGGAACTTTACCAACTGCAGAATTAATTACTTATACATCAAAAAGTTCTACACAATTTTTAGGTATTACTAGGGGTGCTAAAGGAACAGCAACTCCTGGCACATCAAATGGTCAAGCTCACTCTACTAATACAACAGTTCAAGATGCAACAGAATGGGGTAACTGGGGTGATGCAGTTGCAGCTTCAACCGTTACACTAGAACCAGGTCTCTGGTCACTAAACAACTTTGGTCAAGTATTAGTTGCAACTATTTCTAATGGTAAAACTTTTACTTGGGACTCTTCTATTGCAGCAAACTTTACTACTCGTGCATCAACATTAACTACAAATTTTGTAACAGCTATAAGTGGGTCCGAAGGAAATCCTACTGCATCTAGATCTACATTAATTTCACCAACAACAAGACACTTAATTCATTTTGGAACAGAAACAACTATTGGTGATCCGCAAACACAAGACGATATGTTTATAAGATTTTCTAATCAAGAACAAATAAACGTATATGCACCTACAGCAGAAAACAGCGCAGGTTCACAAAGATTACAAGATGGTACAAAAATTATGGGAGCTATTGTTGCAAAAGAAAATATTCTAGTATGGACCGATAATGCTTTGTACACCATGAAATTTATTGGTGCACCATTTACATTTGGCTTTGAACAAGTTGGTACAAACTGTGGATTGATTGGTCAAAACGCATGTTGTGAAATAGATGGTGTTGCTTATTGGATTGGTAATAATGGTTTCTTTGCATTTGATGGTACCGTAAACTCATTACCTTGTATGGTAGAAGATTATGTATTTGATGACTTTGATACAACAAAAGGACAACAAGTTGTAGCAGGTATTAATAACCTATTTACAGAAGTTGTTTGGTATTACCCTACATCTAATTCAGCATACAATGATAGATACGTAGTTTACAATTATGGTGAGTCAGGTCAAACACCAGGAGGTGTGTGGTATACAGGAGTTAATACAAATTCAATTAGAACTACTTGGATTGACTCAACAGTATATCCAAGACCACATGCAACACAATTTAACAGTTCATCTACAGGAACGTTTCCAAGTATTGTAGGCTCAACAGGGTTAGGTCAAACAGTTTACTTTGAACATGAAGTAGGTACAGATCAGATTAATCCTGATGGAACTACAACTGCTTTAACTTCTTTTGTACAATCATATGATTTTGCAATACAAACCCAAGCAGGAATGGGTGAATTCTTTTTAGCAATGAGAAGATTTTTTCCTGATTTTAAAACATTAGATGGTACAGCTAAAGTAACTATAGGATTAAAAGACTTTCCGTCATCTACTGCTACTACAAGTAAGTATAGTCCATTTAGTGTTACTGCTAGTTCAACTAAATTTGATACTAGAGCTAGAGGAAGATATGCAAATGTAAAAATAGAAAATGAAAACTCTGGAGAGAAATGGAGATATGGTACTTTCCAAGTAGACGTTCAAGCGGATGGGAGAAGATAATGACAAAAATAGTAGTAAGATTACCAGAACCAAGAAAAGAATACACAGAAGATAATCAAAGACAAATAAACAGAACTATTACGTCTTTAATTGAGCAATTAAATTCAACGTTCTTAACACAGGAAAAGGAGCAACAAGAGAGATTTAATTTCTTTATGTCATAATGGCTAACGTATATAAAAATATTCAAAAAACAGTTGACGCATCAGGATCTGATGTAGATATGTATGAGTCACCAGATGAGACTACAACTATTGTAAAGACAATAAAATTGTTTAATACTCATGGAAGTGCTTTAGATGTAACAATCAAAGTATATGATGCCTCTAGTACTACTGATTTTGAATATGATGTGGCAAACGTGACCCCTAGTAAAGGCGTGGATGTCCTGACTTTTAATAATATATTGATACTAGAAGCAGGCGATAAATTAAAGATGCAAACTACGCAAACTAATGTTATAAAGATGACTGCATCAGTACTACAAACAAGTAGACAATAGGAGAATTATGCCTTTTATAGAGCAAGAAGCAAAAAGCGAATACAAAAAGATAGATGGGAAAAGAACCCACGTTATAACACCTGAAGTAGAGGTTACTTTAACTAACACTCAAACAGGTACAGAATATATGTCAGATAAAGAAGCTGACGACGATGTAAATGACCCTAATACTGCTACCCAAAGAGAACATATTAGAAGAGATGTCCATATAAAAGTAGCTAGCCTAGGGCTAGGAGCAGAGAGTGGTGATTTATAAGATATTGACGATGGCTAAAAAATTAAGTAAACTGGTAAGTTCAGGTAGAATCCCTGCGGTTTTAGTATATAATCACACATCAAGGAATTAGAAATATGGGAGTATTAGATTTTTTTAAAAAAGCAGCCGACACTTACCAAGATTATAAAGGTGTAGTTGATACTGCCGTTGGTGTTGGTAAAGCATACCTTGATTATAAAGATGCTAAAAGAAGAAACGAATTAGAAGAAGCTGCATACTCAGATTACATGGCAGCTGCAGAAGCAGCAGGTCAAGAGGCACAAGCGGCTATCGACTTGAATCTTACACCTATGACTATATCAAATTTACCAACTAAAAAAGCAGATGTAACAGATTTTAAAGCGGCAACTTTTGCCAGAGACGGAGGAATTATGAGACTTAATTATAAAGATGGTACAGATCCAAACCCTGGTATTACAGCACTTAGAAAAGTTAGACCTGACGTTGTTGCTAAAATGGGTCTTGCTGGAGGAGGTGGTCCAGGAATAGAAGCATTAAGAAAAAAAGCACCTGACGTTGTCAAACGTATGGGTTTTGCACAAGGTATGAACGAAGATATGGTAGAAGAAAAAGTATACACAGCTTCTTACGAACCAGGTAGTTATAGTGAAGACGAAATAGAAGCATACGAAAATTATAAGTATGACATGAATGAACAAAGACCTGGAATGCCTATAATGGAAATAGATGATTTTTTAAGATTCTTTTATTCAGACGCTAAAGCTAACAACATGAAAATGGCATCAGCTCAATCAGGAGATGATGGTCGAAACGATTTAGCTCAAATGCTTTTTGGTAAAACATTAGATTTATTATCAGAAGAAGAATTAGAAATACTTAACGAAGAAACTCAAAGACTTATGCAAAAGTATATGGCTAGCGGTGGCATAGCTTCTTTTGCAAAAGGTGGCAGAGTTAAATACGCTCAAGGTTCTGGTGGTATTATGGACATGGGTGGTATGGAAAAAGATTATAGATTTACTGGTGGCTTTGTACCAATTGGTGAGTACGAAAGAAAAGACGACGTACCAGCAAGATTATCTAAAAACGAATTTGTATTTACAGCTGATGCAGTAAGAGCTGCAGGTGGCGGAAGTATACAAAAAGGTGCAAAAAGAATGTACGACACAATGAAAAATTTAGAAGCAAAACCACAAGCTAAAGGAATGATGGCATAATGGCAACATACGAAGATACAGTAGGATTATTACCCAGCGCTACATTAGCTCCATACGGAACTAATATTCTTAAATATGGTATCGGGCAACTAGGAACTCCTATTGATGTAGGAGCACTAACTCCTAAAGTTGCAGGTCAGTCTGCATTTCAACAAGCAGCAGCTCAGTCTGTTGCAGACATGTCTGGATTAGGAACTGTACAAAGAGATGCTACAGGACAGGTTACAGGTTTTACAGGTGGTACAGGTGTTGCATCTTTTCAACCATACATAGATCAAATTAGTCAACAAAATTTACTAACACCAGATGCATACAAAGATTTTATGTCACCATATCAAAGAGAAGTTATAGAAACAACTATGGCTGACTTTGATAGACAAGCTGCAATACAACAAAAAAATATTGCTGACCAAGCATTTACTGCTGGTGCGTTTGGTGGTGCAAGACAGGGTGTTGAGTCTGCAGAATACAGAACACAATCTGATAGAAACAGAGCAGCATTACTTGCTGGTTTATATGGCACAGGGTTTACACAAGCACAAACTCAAGCACAACAACAATTAGGTAATTTACAGACTATGGCAGAACAAGTGCCAGCTTTACAAGCTTCACAAGCTGCAGGATTAGATGCATTAGGATTAGCTGATCAACAACTAGAACAACAAAAATTAAATCAGTTGGCACTAGCTGCACAACAAGCTTATCAACTACCAGTAGATAGAATTACAGATGTAGCAAATTTATATGGTTCAATTGCAGGAGCAATGCCTGGATCACCTACACAGAAGTTTACACCAAACCCAGTGGTACAAGGTATCGGTGGTTTTGCTAATATGTATAGAACATTAACACCTCCACCAGGAACACAACAGGTATAATATGTATAATAAAATTTTAAAGAGACCAATGTTTATGAGAGGCGGAATGGGATACTCTGCTCAAGGAACTGGTATTACATCAGGTATGGATACACCAAGACCAAGATATTATGGTGGTGGAACTATTGGTGGTGGTACAATCATGGGGAACATGATGGGTAATAGAACAGGTTTTGAAGATCCAGAATTAAAATCTATACCTGAACAAAGAGAGGATTTATCTATTCAAGAACAAGAAATAGTTAAAACACCAAAAGGTTCAAATATGTATGATGTCATTAGTTCTTTTGGAACTTATACTAACATGAGAAATCCTGATGGTAGTTATAAAACTACAGGTGAAGC
>Ga0080013_1006737_pt1 | contig 10091 bp, 19 predicted proteins | sample ETNvirenome_6_85_FD_69236 | JGI IMG/M metagenome (GOLD analysis project Ga0080013, IMG submission 69236) | Marine viral communities from the Pacific Ocean - ETNP_6_85 (SPADES assembly) (version 2) | ecosystem: Environmental > Aquatic > Marine > Oceanic | place: Pacific Ocean | collected 2013-06-19
TAAACCATTACATTTATAATAAGCTAATCGTTTTAGGTCCCTTAATGTATGTTTTTTACTATCAAAAACCAAAATCAATAAGGGTATATGAGATGTTTGTGATGATTTACTAGGATCTATACCTGTTGTTCTAATGGATATATTTAAATCTATATTATCCATTTTTAATGCAACATAACCTAATGCAATTGTATTAGTTAATACTTGCCACCATTTTGTGCCTTCCATACTACCACTACCATCAATTGAAACATGTAAACTGATAGGTTTATAATTTGATCTGTCTATTTTATAAAATAAATCATCTTCAAAACCAGCAGCATATATTCTTCTGGGGTCTATTTTTCCTTTTTTTAACCTTTTAGACGCTAGAGTTATTTGTTCATTTCTGATTTGTAGCTTACGTAATAATTTTTTACCCATATTAATACCATCATCTACTTGTTGTCTAAATTTAAGATCACTTATACTAAAAGTATCATATAAATTAGCTTCAATCATAGCAGGTGTTATACCTTCAATAATATGAACAGGACAAGTTGTTTCAAGTGCTTTAATATCTTTGATTTTAATATTAGATTTACCAATAGCTTTGACTTGTTTTTGTTCTGATTTGGTTAAAGATGTTTTGGATGTATAACCTGACAGGAATTGTTCTTGTTTAGCAAATTTCTTCTTAATTTCTTCTTTGGAAGTTTTATTGCGTTTAACATTTGCTCTGTTTTTTTGCATTTGGTGTTTATGGCTATCTTTAGATCTATTGCTTAAAAAATGTATATTTAAAAATTCATATATTGTAATAGCAAGTTCTAATGAGTCTCTAGTATTATTTAACCTATTTATATTTTTTAAATCAATTAATTCATATACGTCTTTTAAACGTGCAAGGGCATTTAAGTCTGTATTTTTATTGAATATATTAATGATCCTAAACATATAGGACTCCCAATTTTCTTCTCTATATTCTTTACCTTTTAACCCTTGATCTACTATTTTGCTGTGGAAATATCTTTTATACATTGCTCTATAATAATCTTGATATCCTGGGGATGATTTATAAATTAAATTATCTATACGTTTATCTTCTATGAAATTTAAAAGCATTTCAATCCATCTGCGTCCTCCTATTAAATTACTTTCAAGTAAACGATTTGCTATTTTTTTCAAAACAAAAAAATCAGTGTATATACAATGCGCTCCTTCGTGAAGCGCCAAACCCACTACACTATCTATGTTATGTATATTAATCGTTGATGATATCGCGATTTTCTTACCATTTGTCATAGATTCGCCCTCATTATATTCAAAAAACTCAACTGGGATATCTTTCTTTGTGAGTATTTTTATAAAATTAGATATTGCCCTTTGTGTGTGGGCTAGTTCAATTAAGTTGAATTTTTCTGTAGGTGTGTGGCTTAGCCAGTATGCTGATCCTTTTTTCATTTTTCTTTATTATGTAAAGATACGAAGAATTTTTTGCGTCTCCAAATTTTTTTAGCGTATTTTTTATAATTTTTTTTAGAACTACGATATTCTCTCTTTTTTGTACCTATTAAGAATGTATGGTGCTTAAACATAAATGCAAAACCATACCCATATTCCTTTCTGCCTATTGAGTGTTTTTTAAAAAATCTGAAAAACATTATACATATTTCTGTCCTAGGTCTTCTATAGTTTCTTTGGCTTCGTTAAGGGATATAGCGAAAAATTCGCGGTCTTTTGAAATTCTATGCCCTTTTAGTTTTTTATGGACTTCTCCTTCTAACCTTTCTGCATTAAAACAACGAAATGCCCATTCTAAAGCAAAAGGAGTCGCCACTGATGTGGATCTTGATAATTGTTTTACACGTTTATCTACATCTTCATGTGATGTGTAACCAATTTTGTACATTCCTGGTTGTGATTTGTTAGATAATACATAAACCCATGAATCTCCGTCGCCTTTACGACCTTCATACATTCTTTTACGTCTAGGTAGGTAATAAGTTACGTTTTCCCAATTGTCTCCTTTTTTTGAGGGGGTAAATGTGAAATAAGCTGCGTCCCCTAAATTAGATTTCATGTCATTTTTTAGGGGGACAAATTGTTCCGCTTCTTTGGCTGTTATACACTTCATATTATTCAAAAATTATATTAAAACTATCTTCTAGATTTATATCTCCTTCTTCAAATTTTGCTTTTCCATAAATGGTAACTGTATCTCCTATCATTGCCCCAATGGGAGCCATTATACAAAAAGCAGAATCTACTGTTGGGTCCGCATAACTAACACCATTAACAATAGGTACTGTCATACCTTCAAAACCAGTTACTGCGAAATTTTCCCAACTCCATGGGGATTCGCCGGTTGGTACATTACCTATCTCTATATAGGTATATCCTATAGTATCTTGTAAGTACCAAAAAGCATCACACCTCCAAATTATTTGTGTAGGTAAGTTCCATTTATCTATATTTGTGACATAAGCCCCAAATCTATGTAGTGTTTGTTTATCTTCTTGTGGGATTAAAGGTAAATGATAATAACCATTAACATCTTGAGGACATCTACCAGTCATTTTAAATTGGTAGTTTGTTTCTATTTCAAATTCGTTTTTTTCACAAGACGTAAAAATAACCCCTATTAGTGCCAATAATGTTAGCTTTTTAAGAATTTCCATAACCATCTGTAATTTTGTTTATTAATAATCTAGCGATAGAAATTACCATCAAAAATACTGCTACTACTGTATTTCCTGTTTTTAAACAAAATAGTGCGATAATTAATAGGAGGACTGGAACTTCTAGTGCTCTAAGGTACTTTTTCATGATCTTTATTTTTATTTGTTAATATGACGTCAAGATACGAAAGATATTTGGCTCCTCCAAGTTTTTCTGCGATTATTTTGGGTTTCTTCGCGTATTTGTTGATCTTTTGTTAGATCTGTTGGGTTTTACATTAACCTTATTGCGATTTACATTAGTTTTAATGCTTCTATTAGGTTTTACTGTAATTTTTGTAGTATTGTTGTTTGGTCCAGGCCTGTATATAGGTCTATGAGTTGGTCTTTTAACTGGTTTTGTGATTATCACATGAGTAGTTGTATGATAGTGAGAAGGAGGGCAAACACCATAATAATAATACCAAGGATAGTAATGTGGTTTTCCATAATAATAATAATATCCGCTATGCCATCCCCAATATATGTTTCCTTGATAATATGTTATAGATGCATGTTCTTCTCTTAAATCAGAATATTCTGCATCTGAAATGTAATATGTTCCATAACAACTTGATAAGAACAATGTTAATGTTAATAATATTGTTTTCATATTTTAATTATTTACAACAAGAATGATCTGGAAGGCATTTTTGGCCTTGTTCCATCAATTCACAATCATGTGTAGGTGTTTCTTTAGTTATATTACAAGAAGATAATAATATCATTAAGATTAGTAAAATAGTCATTCCTATTACACCGTACCATGCTAGTTTTGCACTATCTTTGTATTGTTGTGGTCTTTTTCCTTGGTTATTCATATTCTCCATATAAGTTAAATGTTTTTATTGGTTCTGGTTCAGGGGGTGCAATTTCATCTTCATGGTATATAAAAACTTTACCTTCTGCGGCTTTTATCACATAATCATGTTCTTTTGTTTGTTGAAAAACCCATTCAATACCCTCTGTTAGGTTTGAGAATACTGGTTCATCTTTACCAGCGGGTGTCCATCTGTCCCCCGGAGGGAATCTTTTTAGGACTTGTTTGAGATTTACATCTTTTTCGGCCATTATTTATTCATTAAAATATTTTTCTTCTTCTTGTGGGGTTGGGTATCCTACTATTCTTAAACAATCATCACATACCCACCTAATAACAGGAATTGAGGAATCCACATGTTCTCGCACGGCTTTGACAGATTTATTAGTATGTTTGCAAGATTTTTGTAAATCTGCGATTTCTTTTTCAATCTTTTGCTTTTTTGCGAAGAGATTGGTGATCTTCCGGAATATACTCATACTTTTCAAAAAGTTAAGCAACCTCGTTCACTCTTCACATCCACCCCTCAGCCTACGTATATACAACCATACAGCTAATATATAGATACATATGCATCGGGGCGAACATACACACATATATTATTGAAGAAACCGGTGTCCGGTGGTAGGGGAATAATAATTACGAAAAGATTTCAAAAACCAACAAAGAAAAAAGAATCAACACGACTACACACGTGGTGGCTATTAATCCTCTAAATGTATTGCATATACTGCAGCTGTTTTACCTGTTTTATTACCTGCCATATTTCTTATTGCAGCATCGCATGAATGTACGCGTTTTTTGATTTTTGGGCCATCTGTCTTGGATTTTGGCCAATATTTTGGGTTTTTGCTGTTAAGTTTGCGTTTTTTGGCCATATCTGTATATATTTTAATGGATGTGCTGTAATATATACAAATATAATAGGCTCGACGCAAAAGATCCGTTGAGATTCTTTTTTTGATTTTACATATTTTGTGGGCAAAACGACCATTTATGTGAAAGTATGGTAAATTTCGCCATATTGCATGGTTTTCACGTGAATATGCGCAAATAATATATGCGTATATATGCTCGATGGTGAAAGATCGTATGTTCGCTCTGAATCGGTCCAATTTTTTAGGGGGTGCGGGTATGCGCGTGATGGCGCGCGGTTGTGGCGCTAACGTACCGCTAACGGGCCACTAACGACCCACTAACGACTCTTCAAAGTCTAAGAAAGATCCTTATAAAGGACCTCTCAAAATATATTTATTAACTACTTATTTTACAAACACTAACGTCTTAAGATTTAATTCAACATTCACTTTCTTATCTAATACAAATGTAAATCCTGTTACTTTAGTACGTCCTACATAATCAATGTTACATACATAACTACCTATACCATTGAATAAACAACCACCACCACCTACACTGTTTTTACTGTAATGGTATTCGCTTGATTGATTTTCTTTTAATTTAAATGATTTACCACTTACAAACAATTTATTTACTTTAGCATAGAAAGCTTGTTTAGCAAGTCGCTTGTAACGTGCAGACTGCTTATTAACTGGTCTACCTGGATTTTCTTTTCTACGGTCAATTGTGTGTGTTGTTTTACCTACTTTCATTGGTTTAACACTTACATTCTCACCTTCGGCAATTGCTTTTAGTTTAGCTTCATCTAACACTACTACATTACTTAATTTTACTGATTGATTTTTTGTTTTAACTGACATAATTTGGTTTTATTTATTACTTTGTAAATACTCGTTATTTACAACGTAAATATACGAAAAATATCTGGCTTCTCCAAGCTGTCTGCATGGAGTAGTTGGTAGTTGTGAACAACCTTAAGTTAGACTGTATGATGCAGTCCTACAAACAAACATACTAACAGCCAAGTTATTTATGCATTGTTGTTGAATCATCAATGAACAACAAGTATGTTAGGCTGTTCGTAACACATAATAGGCTATATATAAAAAACTTGGTTTGCTCATAATACATATGTGACGCCCAAACGATTTTTTTACTTATTCACATTACATTATTCATATACACTATGTAACATTGTATTAACTTATATCAAAATATACCTATATTTGCATATACTAATATGTTATGTTATATACTATATCTATCGGTTATTCATATCATTATTATTAAAGTAAAACATAATAACATTGTATTTAACACACTAAAAAGAATGTCAAATCAACGCGTATGTTATACAGTGTTATACATGATTATCCATTATTCTCCTTCAAATAATTCAATTTATCTACAAACAAACTTAACACATAATTCATTGTACCATCAATAGTAGGTACAGTTAATTCATCATATGCAGTGAATAAATCACAGTATTCAGTTAGTAATTCATTTACATCTTTCATGTTATTACATTGTAACACACTATCAACTAATGCTGATTGTGCTCTATCATAATCTTCATCACGTAACTGAAATTCGTCTGTTCGTTTATTATAATCAGCAAACAACCTACGTTGTAAGTCTGTTATTAATGCATCATGTATTGCTTGCATGTTTGTTTTATTTATTGCCATGTTGATTTTATTTCTTTCTGAATGTTTCTATTAACATTACTGTTTGCATTCCTAATAGTATTCCTAATAGTAAAAATATTAATTCTGTTTGTGTCATCTGTATATATGTATTTGATTCTGTGTTTATTACTAGTAAGCCGCTTTTATTTACTCTTATGAATGGAGCCTATAGCATGTGGTCTTAACGTTTTCAGCTTAGGCTCCTTTTCATATTATATACTTTCGTTAGCAAATTCATTATCTAATTCTGCACTACATTCTACTTGAACATATTCATCATAACCATAATCAGTTAATTCAATAAACATATCCATTTCATCATCATTTAACACTTCCTTTACTGTAACATTCTCAGTAAGAGTATAAGCATTATATGCTCTTCCTCTTTCATTTTCAGTTAATACATCTTCTAAGTAGTAATCATCATTGTTTGAAAAAGCTGTTTCACAGAACATATCATCTAAATCTTCTAAACAATATTCTCCACAGGTTGATAATTGATTTCCTATTGTAAATTGTGTAACTTTTCTTGTGTAACTCATAATTTTATTTTTTTATTTGGTTTTATTTTATTTTCTACTATATGCTCCTTTGTATTCAACTAATTTACCTAATCCTGGATATGTAATACTATTTCCATATTCAACTAATTCTGCTAATACTTTACTTTTACTAATTAACACAGCTTTTAACAATGTTATGAATAACCTACCACCTAATACTTTACTGTTTTCTTGATTTACTCTGATTTTTGTCATTTGATTTTTTTAAATTTACATTGCAAATATGTAACTCATATTTACCCTGTAAATATACGAAAGATTCTTGGCTTCTCCAAGCCTTTTTGCGATTACTTTCTAGAAAACATTTGCCAATTTTCTTCGGCCTTGTGTGCTTCTATTTCGTGGGGGTCTGTACGGTAAGTGTAGTGTAATGCATGATACTTTTTGAGAAAGGGTGTAATGTTCTGTGTGTAATGAGTGTATTCATGAATTAGAGATCTTATAACATGTTCTTCATCTCTCATATTAGGGTAGTAAACAAAAATTATGTTTGTTTTGTATTCATACTGTGCTTCGCTAGATTTACTTTCTTCACCTCTTTGTTTAGGGTCTCCGCTTAATCTAGCATAAATATCTTTATGTAATTCTACAACTGGATAGCTTTTTTTAGCTTTACCATAGTATTTTTTAATATTAGGGTAAGCATAATCTACTATGTGTTGGACTTCATCTATTGTCATTATTTATACATATTACTTTTATTCTTCATCTGTAATTCCCCTGCTACACATAACATACAACATGTTTATTATGAATAATAAGATTATCCAATCCATCATGATGTATTTTTATTTGATAGTTTGTCTAATTCTGATTGTAGCTTTTGAATATATAACTTAGGTTTGTTTTGTAGTTTTGCTTTTAATATCTTAGCAGGTAATTTATCTTTTTTCTTTTCTTTCTTTGCCATAACTAATCTTTATACACTTTACTTAATACATCATCTAATTCTTTGAATTGGTAATCTTTACCAGTAGCATAAACATACCAAGCACCAAAAGCATATAAGTAAATGAATTGTGCATCACATGCGTCATCTGCAAATTCAATTAGTGCTATATCATCTTCTAGTGTTATTGCTTTTCTTCTTTCTGATTTTTCATCTCTATCTCTGTTATAGAATACACATTGTTGATTTTTGTTAATTACTTCAAAATCACCAAAATCTACTTTTTCACCTATGTTTTTATCTAAAACACTTATATCTCCATGCTTTAATAATTCATCTAATTTACTTTCATCTTGGTAATGAGAATCTAAAACTGTACCTACATGTTCTAGATAACCATCATTGTGACAATAAACTGCTTCTATTTTTTTAGTTTTACTGTCTAACTTTGCTATTACTGATCTTGTTGCCATTTGATTTTTATTTTTTAATTATTATTTGGTTTATATTCTTTTCGTCACCACAAGCCCGTACTTCAATAGTTTTACCGAAATTGATCTTCGCACTATATCAGCTTACGGACTTGCAGTCAAACAAAACCAAATGTTATGTCTTATTATCCATTGTATTTTTCTTCTAATTCACTATAGTTACTCATAATCTCTAGACATTGATTTTTATCTAAACCTGTTAATGCTGTAACATTTCTTAGGTCAAACATATTTGTAACTCCTGATTTTTGTACATTTACATACGCTGTAAATTGTTCTTTTGTGATTTCGATTTTTGCCATTTTTATTTTTATATTACGTCCAATATACGAACTTTATTTTGCTTCTCCAAGTTTTTTATGATATTCTTTTCCAATAATTAGTTGCTGATTCTACAAAACTTAATGCAAAATATCTTTCATCACCTTCATTGTTAATACCTTTAACTAAACAATCTTTACCACCTTGTATTAAATGACCATTCATTCTACTACTAAACGCACATGAATAATAGCCTCTGTTTGCATTACTATATTTTAGTGCATTTGGGCAACCAAGGTAATAAGCAAACTTGATTATATCAGTATATCTAGCACCTAAAATGCCAAACTCATTTGTAACATAATCTAATATACAATCTTTTTTAGTTCTAAATTTATACGCATTTGAATCACTTAAATCTGTACTATTCATAAATTCTTCATACATTTTAGCAGTTTTTCTAATTTCAAAATCTGAATCATTTACTACGCCCTCCTTATATTCTGTAATAGTATGATTGTCTCCTTCTTGGAAATCATAAGTGTAAGGATCATCTTGATTTAATTGTACTTCTAAATTTGGGTCATCAGCATTATCACCTATAATTGCTAGTGCTTGTTTTATTGCACCCAAACATTCTTCATATTCTAATTCATAAAGTGAATGTTGTACTACTTTCAAATCATAATTTACATAACTCATTTCTTGACAGAATGCTATGTATTGCTCTTTAGTCATTTCTTGAACTAAATCATTTAAGTAATCATTGTGGACATGATCATCATCACAAGACTGACCTTCATCTGTGTGTAACTTTAATTCATGTAATTCTTTGTTACTAGTTCCAAGATAATTGTGAAAATCACTAGTTAAGTTATCTAATGCATCTTTTGTACCTTCAAACCCAGGTATATCATCACCTCCTTGTAATTTATCTACAGGGTGTATTGCTTCTTTTTTATTGCTTTTTTCTAATGCTACTGCGATTCGCTTTAGTAATTCATTTTGTGTGTGTGCTTGATCTCTTTGCATAAATTTGGTTTTAATAGTTCTTTATCTTTTTTATTATACTGTAATATACGAACTTTATTTGGCTTCTCCAAGTTCTTTTGCATTTTCATTGTAAGCTTCTTCTGCACTGTTTTTTAATGCTTCACCTATACCTGCAGGGAACATTTCTTTAAAAGCATCTAAGCCTACTGTGTTATACAATTTAAGTATTTCGCTATTTTGTTTTAAACGTTTTCTGTAATCTTCATAAGATTCATTTTCGTTTCTAGCATTGTTCAGATCTAGATCTTTAAGTGGTCTGTATTCTTCTGTTGTCATATTAATTATTTTATACTAATGCAAACGCTAATTCGCTTAACTTTTTATTTACATCAATGCTTTGTTTGAAGTTTTTAATCTCTCTACCTTTTCTAGTTTTAGTTCCTTCTTCATTTACTTTACCACTAGCAGCATAAAGATATTTACCTTTAACTAAACTTTCTTGTACTCTATTGAATACTTCATATAAGCCATCCCCTTTATCTTCTTTTCTCTCTACATTTAACAAACCATCTAAATCAACTACATCAGCAATGTTATCTTCATTATATGATTTAGCTGTGAAACGTAGTAAAGCTGCTTTTTTAGCAAATTCAATTTGTTGTGCTTTAGTTAACTCAACTTTCTTCATTGCTGTGATTTTAGTAAGTACTTCATCTATTGTAACATTGAATTCATTTACTAATTTTCTAACTGCATCAAACGAATAACCCTTATGTACTAATCTAGCTGAACCATAATCTTCAGTCTTAATAACTAATCCATT
>Ga0080013_1006738_pt1 | contig 10089 bp, 5 predicted proteins | sample ETNvirenome_6_85_FD_69236 | JGI IMG/M metagenome (GOLD analysis project Ga0080013, IMG submission 69236) | Marine viral communities from the Pacific Ocean - ETNP_6_85 (SPADES assembly) (version 2) | ecosystem: Environmental > Aquatic > Marine > Oceanic | place: Pacific Ocean | collected 2013-06-19
TTACCATATTATGACGAGCTTTCTGCGAAGAACCTTCATATTCAAACATACCATTTACAACATTTGCATCAGTAAATTGATAAACAGGATCTTTTTCTCTGTCTTGAATAGGTACTATCGTACCATCCATATAATATTGCATACCCCTAAATGCACTAGCCATATCTTGTAATACTTTAAAAGCTTCTGTAGCTTTAGTTAAATATAAATTACAACTAAATCTAGGTTCATAAGTAGTGCCTGATGTATCTGTAGGATCTAGTACTAATTCATCACAATATTTTGCAATATTAAATAGTTCCCATTTATCTATATCAGCTTCATTTATATAGTTTCCTAATCCATATCTTTTATTAGTTAATAAATCATAATAAATCCAAGCAGGATTATCCGTCCATGAAGTCCAGAAATTGCCATCCCAGTCTTGAATAGAAGTTGTTATAGTACCGTTAGAGGGGTTTCTAGTATAAACGGCTGCTATAGTAGTATCACTTACTACTGTAATAGTTGTGGAATTACCGTCTCCATCATCTATAGTACCACCAACACTAAAAAATCCAGAAATATCTCTTACTGTTATTACTGAATCACTTATTGAATGAACTGTTCCAGTCGCAACAGTTACTGTAATTGTTCCAGAGGGTTCATTTGTATCGGGATTAGAAGCTAGTGTAAATGTGAATTCTGTATCTGATGTTATTGTTATTGTTTGAGAACCATTATAAGGATTAACTTCTTCAGCACCTACTGTAGCTCCAGTAATGGTAACTTCTAATTCTTGATCTATAGCATAACCATGACCTGCATTAATTGTACCTGTAGCTCTTCTACCAAGAAGCCCCCCTTCAGCAGCCGAAAGATCATCTAATGTAAATTTCACAGTTACACTATCATTTGCTGCAAAACCTGATTCGTCACTCAAAGTTATTGCTTTAGCAGCCTCGTCTGAGGGTAAATAATTTGTTGGAACTGATATTTTTAATCCTTTTAAATCATATGCCCTAGCAGGTATTTTTGTACCAAAAGCTTCTGCATCTAATTGTACTCCAATATATGCTGAATGTGGGTATTCAAATTTATCTACAATTTGTGCTTCTAAAACACCCATATAAATATTATTAAAAACTTTATAATCATCTGTAGAAACTGTAGGATTAGTACTATCCTCACTATCATCATCCTCTACTCTAGTTACTCGTATTTCCCAATCATCAAAAGGTTTATAGTCTTCTACATTTGCCAAAAAAGTTTTAGAAAATTTTGATCCACATTTTCCATTAAAAGAAGTTGTAAATAAACGTTGTATTACTTCTACATCATCAATACTATGATAAACAAAATCAATATTAAAATTAACTTTACAAGCTGTTGTATCTCCTGTATTGTCTCCTGTTTTTTTAACTTTATACATTGCATCAGTAAAAATAGATATTTTTACTATATCAGTTTCAGATCTTTCCATATTTCCTGAAGCAATTTTTGCATATTGAGGTGTATCAAGCTCTAATTTACCTCCTGAAGAAAAATCTTGAGTATAAGATGCTCCTGAAAAATTTACTAACCAGTCTTCTGGTATACTTTGATCCTGAGTTCCATATTTTATTATATGATCAGCTCCTGCAAAATTACTCTGTCCTGTACCTAGATTTTTTAATCTTGTTTCATTAAAAAATATAGAAGAAACTCCATTAACTAAACCATAAATTTCTCCTTCAGAAACAACATCTATTACAGCAGCTTGATGTCTGGCTAATAAAGTATCGCGTGCTTCATAAGCAGTACCTCCGGCACCTTTCTTAGTTCCTATAATTATTGGCTTTCTTTCTTCTTCACTCATACTCGTATCTCTTTATTTAACTTATCTTTTACTAATTCATAATAAGGTGCCCATTCTTTATCAGAAACTTGTAAATAATCAGCAAATTCAATATCATTAATAAATATTCTATGCTCAGAAGTAATTAAAGTATAAACACGTTCTATTTGATCAGTTAAAATACCATACTTACTATTTTCTACTTCTATAAATTGTCCTTCTTCATTAACCCAGTGAGTACCTGAAACTTTAACACCTTTATAATCATAAATTATTTGTGGTAAACCTTGCATTATTGCTTCTACTCTACCACCTTTAGTATAATCATTTAATTTAATTAGAGATATTTCTTTTTCAGTATCATCAGCCATTTTAACCATAGTACCTTTAATAAAGCAGCTAGGGTTTCCTGGCTCAGGTAGTGGTATGGGCTCACCAGTTACTGGATTAGTTGCTGGTTGTGTACCAGTCCTAACTGTTGTTCTTATTACCTTTACACCTCTGCCTTCTTGTACATCAGAACTAACGCTAGCACTAACTGTAGCACCACCTACTATCATTCTTCCATATAGTACAGGAACAGGAACCCCTTGTTTTGCTGTATTTACAGGACCGTCAAATAAATAACTTTGTTCCTCATTAGTATCGTCCTCTGTAATTGAAGGTGCAAGCATCATAGATACACCACCTGCCATTAAAGCAGCTCCTGCCATTGCAAAGAAATAAGAACCCCCTCCTCCAAATAATCCCATATTTGCTGCTCCAAATTGTGATGCAAAAGTTGCTTCAGCCCCCATTGATCCCAATGCACTAAAGCCACCACTTGCAGCAAATAAAAGTAATCCTGCTACAAAATAAAAACCACCACTTTGTTGTTGTTTTGAACCTGCTGGAATTGGAATAAAAGTGAAGTCATCTCTTATTGGTGCGGGAAATCCTATTTCTTCTACCTGTTTTATTCCTTGATCTCCAATTATAATATCATATCCCATACCTGCATTATGCGTATCTAAAAAATGTTTTCTAAAACCTTTTCTTTGAACATCAATAGCACGAATAGCTTCAGCTGGAGATGAAACATTTAAGTTCCATACCTTTCCGAACTTTTCTCCAAGCTCACCTTCTAAATTAATTCTTCTAACAGTATTTTTCATGTCTTAATGTGTGTGTTGTATATTGCCTATAATGTTGTCCATATTGATCTCTGCAGGATAAACGAGATACTAAATGATGTAGTATTCTATTATCTCCGAGATAAATTGCACAATGATTTGATATTGGTGATCTTATATTCATTAATAAAGCATCATGGGGTTTTAAACTTCCATCAGTTATTCTTTTAAATCCGTTTACTTCATAGTTATCTACATAATAATTTTTTCCTTTTTCCCAGAAATCCCATTCATATCCATTATCTTTATTCCATTGAGGAACTTTAAGGTTGATCCCTATATCTCTATAATAGTCCTCAACTAATGTGAAACAATCTAATAGCCCATAAATGAATTGTCTGCCAATGAGTCCTGGTTTTTTATTTGCGGAAATTACTTCATGCCATTGTACTTCTGGATAAGATACTATCCACCAATTTATTCCCATTATATCACAAGCTACCCGATCGCTCTTACTAGGACTAGCTGATTCATTTGGATGGCTATGTATAACATAAGATATATCTCCTTCTTTAGACACTCTATAATAATCTTTAGGATTTAACATAAAATCTTCATATTTATTTTCTGCTAAATTAGTACAAGGATAATATTTTTCTTTTCCGTCTACAACAGCTATTAAACCGCACGCCTCTTTAGGGTACTCTGATTTAATATGAAATAGTATTTCTTCTTTTAATTTATTATCCATTATGCATATCCTAAAGCGCCTGGAAAGCCCCCGAAAGGTAAAGCTGTAGTAATCTGCTCACTTTTTAATATTACTACAATTTTTGCTCTAGCTCCTAAATAAGTAAACTCTGCACCTTCAGTTTGTGCTCCAGTTGTATGAGTAGGTGGAGTACTATTACTAGTACCTGCACTAGTAACTTTATAATGATACACATTATGTGCAATATAATCATTTAATGAATATGCTGTATTTGCTGCCCAACTTACTCCGACTGTTACTGGATAATAAGCTCTAGAAATTATATATCCGTCTCCAACTGCAGTCATTTCTAAATTTTCAGTTATAATTGAACCATTATCAAGTGCATTAATTTGTGCGGTTGCTCTAGTTCCTAACCATTCGAAAGTTGCACCTGTTCCTGCTGTTGTTCCATCTTTACCATGAGTAGGTGGAGTACTAGTACTAGTACCTGCGGTAGTAACTTTATAATGATTATCACCATGAGCGACAAAACCATAACCATCATTGGCACTATCGGGTGCTACTGCATAAGCTGTACCTGCTGCCCAAGATTCTCCTATAGTTAAAGTTGGAATAACTACATATCCTGATCCTTTAACTGATGACTGACCTCGAGGCTTTCTAGTTCTAATACCGCTTATACCATTACTCCAACCGCCTCCAGGATTAAAACCAAATCTATTTTTACAACCAGTAATACTTTTAGAACAAATATCTCCGAGTTCCCAAGTAGTACCACTTTCTCCAGGACGTGTAGCTATAGTAGGAGTATGAGTCCTTATACATTTATATAGTGTATTTCTAGTTGGAGATAGTATGCCTCCTCCAGTATAAGAACTAAAACCATTTGCTGCAGGACTTATAACTGTAATTACAGTATCTCCTCCTGATTCTACATAAGTTTTAATTTTTAAATGAACTTCATTATGATCCCATGCAGAAACAGTAGAACCTCTTACACTAATATGTTCTTCTCCTACTATTTGAGTATTATTAGCATGAGTAGCTGCTGTTGTACCATTAAATCCCCTTTCACAATTTGAAAATCGAATAGATGACCTGTTATCATACTTAATAGCTTCATCTTCTATTTGTATAACTCCTCTTGTTGGAAAATCTGTAGAAGCACCGTCAAAATCTATAGTTGTATCAGAAGTAGTTATACCGTCTGAATCATTAATTAAAGCTGTGGGGGTTAAACTAAGACCTGTTTCATCGATTGTATAAATAGAAGTAGAAGTAGTACCAGTAGCAGAATCGATATCATAATCTGTTGCTTGAGGTTGGAAATATTCTACATAATTTCCTTTAGCATAAGTACTACCAGCTATATCAGCATCAGTTGACCAAACACTAAAAGTAGAGGATGAACTAGTTTCAGAAGCTGTAATATATTCATTGTTAGCATTTAAATATACTTTCTCATCTAAATATGGCTTTCCTCGTACATTATAGTCATGCTTAGAGTTTGCTTCCCAATCACATCCACCAATCGTTGCGTCTTTATATTTCCAAGGACATCTTGTACCAATTACCCGTCTAGTTGGTAATGTTATTCCTTGAACATCAAAATTAGAAGCTAATTCAAATTGTACTTGTAATTGATTTTCGAGAGTTTTTCTTTCAATATAGTATATTTCTTTTGGAAACTCTACAGGAGGGTTTTCTCCTAAATATTTTGCTAAAGTTTTTCTTCTAATTATTTTTGCACCTATTAATTCATCATAATTCGCTAAATATGCAGTAAAAGTTCTATTTATATTGGCAAAAGTGATTGAGGGGCGGGGTAATGATCCAGTTGTTCGTCTTTCGTATCCTGTAAATTCAAAAGGAAAAGCTGTATAAGTTTTTAAAGTATAATCATCAGCATCTGTTGACCCCCAAAGTAATTCAGTATTTGGACTATACATTTGTATGTCTGCATATGATTCTGAGGGAGTTTTTGTACCATCATGAAAATATAATTTATCTACTCCTGCTCCACCTATATCACTATTATTAACTACTATTTCATAGGTAGTAATTATAGCATTACCACTAGGAGTTTCTTCTGCTGATGGGGCTTGCTCTTGTAAATCAACATTTAGTAACTGATCCATTATTCATATACCCTTTCAAAAGTTGCTGAAACACTCCAATAATCTCCAAAATCATGTTTTTTATTCCAAGTCTTACATATTACTTTTAAAGCTAATTCATCACTAGAAGTTACATCGGTTTCTGATGATACTCCAGGAGATGAATAATATTGTTGATTTACATTAAATGTAAAAGCAGTTACACCACCTTTTGATTCAAAAAATGAACAAATATGATCTATTTCTGCTTTCTCTCTTGTATTGAAACTTACACTAATACTTTCCTTTAAAGGATTTATACCATCGATTAATCTTTGAGAATATCCATCTCCAAATTGAGTCATTAAAACTCTTGGAGTTGTAACTCTAGTATAACCTTTATCAGGCTTTCTATTAGTAGTTGTTAAATCTGTAAAACCTATTGCCATTTTTTACTCCTAAGGGCCTCCGCCTCCGAACGGACTTAATACTCCGCCAGGTCTTTGTTCTTCTATTAGTGTTGCTGTAACGGCATCTGCTATCATTCTTCCTATTTCTGCTTGTTGATTCGAGTTGTTTGAAGTTGTTTGCTGTTGACCCTGTGCTGATACATTAACTGTTACATTATTAGTTCCCATAGCTGCTGAATTACCTACTAGATTCTTCAGTTGTGAAGGGGTTAGTACAGTTTCGCCTGGAGTTAACATTGCAGGTACTGTGTCTGTTCCTTTTGCTAAAGATTTAGCTAAACCACCATGTCCGAAATATTGTGGTTTTTTACCTACTATACCACCTGATGCGAATTTGAGTGGTGTTCCAGGTTTACTAAAAGGGGTATACATATCTATTGTTTCTTGTGAAAATCCCCCAAGATTAGGATTAAACCAACCCATTGCTGCACCTATTGCTTTAACCATTAACATCTGTGCTATCATTTGAGCAAGTTGTATAAATATTTGTCTAAATGTGCGTTTTAATGCATCTTTAAGACTTTCTGTCCCATCTATAACATTATCCCATAATTGTGTGAAACCTGCTTGTAAATCATTTGCGAATTTAAATCCTATTCTTATTGATTGTTTATAAATGTCTAGTTCTTTTTCTGCTAGATCTACACCTTTCTCTGCTAAAGTTACTGCTGCTAAAGCGGCATTGTGTCTGGCAGTTCCTATGCCTCCTACACCAATTTCTTCTAGGGCTTTCTCGGCTGCTTTTACGGCTAATTTCGCTTTATTTACATCTAATAATTTCTGTTCTTGAGTTATTTCTTCTGTTAGTAATTGTCCTAATGGACCTTTCCATTTAGAAGCATCTTTTAATCTCATTTGAATGTCAATTGCTTCTAATTGATAACCTCTTTCTTCTTCTAATAATTCTTTATAGTTTGCTTGAGTATTATTTAATGCAGTCTGTAGTTGCCCAAAAGTTTGTATGTTCTCTTGCCAGTTGGGTCCATATATTGCTGCTGCTACCTCTGAAAGTGCATTATATTTTTCTAAAAGTTTCTCAGGACCTTCGCCTTCTTCTAGGTCTTTAATTAATAGGTCATTTAAACCTGTATCTACAACTCCTTGCCATGATGCTTGACCAGATTTAGCCTTGCCTAATTCAATATTTAATTCATCAATTGTTTCTGTATAAGAATTAACTGCATTTGTTGCTGCCTCATAACCCTTTGGACCAACTAAATAATTAAAAAGAGCCTCAGCATTGTCCCTCGTCTCCCCATACACATCAGGCTTAAATGCTTGCAGATGGGCTCGCGTCATATCTTCCCCTCCTCTAAATTCTCTATTAAAAGCCTCCAAGTCTTGTAGCCAATTATATGCCTCCTGTATTTGTGTCTTAGTAGCACCAGCTGATGCACCCCATTCTTCAGCCAGCATATATCGTCTACCTGCGACGTTTTGTCTCTCCTGTGCTATGTCTTTTAACGCGATCTGATCATTTAATTTAGTATTAAGCTCATCTATAAGTGTAGTATGATTCTTGACTTCTGCATTAGCATTTGCCATCGTACTCGTTCCTATAACTTCCATATTTCTATTTATAGCCTCTAAAGTAGTATGAATTCTGTCCCACCTAGTATTTCCCATTCCTTTATTTAGCTCTGCTACTGCTCTGGAGTATTCTTTTGTTAGATTACCTATTTCTTTCATAGAATTTCCAGCCGCACCTATAGTAGTATTAAGTTTGAGTATTCTAGTTACTAAGCCTTCTATAGCCTCTGCTGCATCCTCTGCATTGCTAGGTATTCTTTTTAAATCGTCCGCAATTTCTCCATATCTAGAATCTACTCCTGCTGCGTCATATAATTTACCCGTTAACTCTTCTATAGCTTTACTAGCTTTACCTATCTCTCCTGCTTTTGCTATACTGAATAATTCATTAAAATCGCTAGCCATACCAGAACCTGCAGTTTGTGCAAAATTACCTTTCCATTTCATTTCATCCCATATACTATCAAAACCTTTTTTATATTCCTTCGTCATCTTTTTCATTTCATCTCTAGATTTTTCCATTTTTTTAGTAAAGTTATCTATTTCATTTTGAACTGCTTTATTTTTTCTTATCATTTCATTTTCTACTCTTAAATACTCACCTTTAGCAAGAGCTGCGTCCCCCCAGCCATCTGCTAAATTACCTAAACCCTCTAAAGCTGATCCCGCTATGTATCCAATTCCTGTCTTCTTTAATTTTTCTCCTATATCCTTAAATTTTTGAGCGACCCATTTAAGTTTTTCTCCGATCCATTCAAGTATTTTATCTGATCTTTCTTTTAAAGTTTTCCACATCTCCCACATCATTACAGCCATACCTATAAAACCTGCCATTCTCATAGCAGCGTTCATAGCCATACCAAGTCCTTTTGCGGCTATTTTTATTACGCCAAAAGCACCTTTTACTGTTCCAACTACTGTCATCATAGTAACTTTAAAACCAACTCCTATTCCTCTTCTTAAGGATTTCCAAACTACTCCATGTCGTGAAACAGTACTGTCCATATTCTTTATAGATTGTCTTAAATGTCTAAGTTTCTCACCATTTGCTCCTGCCATAGCACCTGTAGTTACTGCACCATGTTTTTTCCATTGTTTTTCAGCTCTTTTTAACATAGCTTTTGTTTGTCCAAGTTGTGCTTTATTTAATTTTTTCCCGTCTGCTAATTGTTGAACCATCGTAGATTTATGAGGCCCTATTCCTGCTGCTGCTTTTTGTGTTCTTCTAGCTAAAGCTGCGGGAGTTGCTGTAGCGGTTTGATATGCTCCTTTTATTTGACTACCAGCTCTACCTAGTTTAAGAGCGCCTAATTTAGCGCCTCTTGCTAAACCCCCTCCTAAACCTGCAATTTCACCTTTCATAGTAGCAATACTTGGAACAATTTTATTCATAATACTTGCTACAAATACTAATAAAAGAGCTATTGCAGCTTTTATATTATTAGTAAATACACCCGCAAAGAATTCTGCAATAGGTGCAATAGCTTCCATTGCAGTATTCTTAATATCTTCAAGAGCTGTTGCCATTTGTACTATTCCACTAACTTTTACACCTTCACCTAGTGCTGCATATTTTTCTGTGGCTTGTCCTATAACTTCATTAAACACTGCTTGAGATCTTTGCCAAGCAGTAAGTTTATCTTGATTCAGATCCATAGCTTGAGCATATTTTCTAGTTGCTGTTTCTAGTCTTAAAATAATACCTAATTCATCCAAAAGTTCTGGTTCACCTTTTACGATACCTTTTAATACTCTATCAAAAGAATCTGTAAAATTTCTACCAAGTGCTACTGAAGCATTTTTTGCTGCTATACCTATTTGATTCATTTGTTCAGCACTCATTCCTGCTGCTAGTCCAATAGCAGAAGCTGATGCTGCTTCTTTAAAAGATAATTGTGCATCTGTAGCTTCTTGTAAAGCCAAAGCTACACCTTGCATAGCAATACCTGTACTTGAAGCATAAGCTAACATACCTTCTCGTTGAACTCTTAAGTCTGCTGCGTCTTTTAACGCACGAAATACGGCATCAACAGCAAACAATGTTGCTGCTAGTTGTGCATATGCGGGTACGAGTCCACCAGTGATTCCTTGGGACATCTTTGAAAATTGTTTACCACTAGAAGAAGCAGTCCTTGCGACTCCTCCTATTTGTCTTCTAGCGGATTGGGCAGATTTACCAACTTTTTTTAAACTACCCTTGTCATCGACTTTTACGTCAACTCTTACGTCAGCCATTTTTTACTCTTATTTTGGTCTTGGCGGGATATTTCCTACACCACCTTTTTCTTTTCTTTCTTGTTGCTTTCGTTTTTTATCTATCTCATCATTTTTACTAAGTGTAGTAAAAGAA
>Ga0080013_1006739_pt1 | contig 10087 bp, 19 predicted proteins | sample ETNvirenome_6_85_FD_69236 | JGI IMG/M metagenome (GOLD analysis project Ga0080013, IMG submission 69236) | Marine viral communities from the Pacific Ocean - ETNP_6_85 (SPADES assembly) (version 2) | ecosystem: Environmental > Aquatic > Marine > Oceanic | place: Pacific Ocean | collected 2013-06-19
AATAAGTCAAGTATATTATGGCATGAATTCTTTATGGTATTGCTTTAAGTCTTCCTTACTAGCAGTGATCTTAGGCTTAGGCTTAGGCTTAGGCTTAGGCTTAGGCTTAGGCTTAGATGGTTTTTCTTTTGCTAAAAATTCTTCCTTTGACATTTTGCCCATTAGGAATTTGTCTATTTCATCATGCGACTGGTCCTGCGCCTCTTTGATTTTGGCTTGGATTTCCTTCCCCGCCTTTACCCCCGCGTTATATGCATCTGATTCTTCCAATGCTTTTTCTGACGCCGCCTTAAATTTTTCTTCCTCTTCTTCTTCCTCTTCTTCTTCTATATACTCAGCCCAACAAGTATCACCAGCCTCGTAAGCTAACTCTTTGAACCTGTCGGGGTATTTTTCATAATCATCATATTGTTCATCTACAACTAGATCCCCGTCGCTCCAAACCATCTCTCCGCAGAAGACCACGCCGCCTTCAAAAAAATTCAATATAAAATCTAGGTCAGTAAATTTTAGGGATAGGGCTTCTATAACTCCAATAGGTGGACTCCATGCTGTGCTAAAATACATCTCGGCTTTAGTATGTAGCCCGTCGTTAAAGGCTTTAGTATGTAGCCCGTCGTTATCAATCCCAACCTTCCACTGTTCTCCTTCAGCTAAGTTCCATTTCGTCCCCCACATACAACAGTGATGATCAATGGCCGTCGCAAAACCAAACTTCTCTTGATTCTCTGCGCGGAGCTTGTCCCACTTATCACCCGTCTCACCACTACCATAACTATGAACGCCTTCTGCGGATAATTCGGGAGGACATGGAATGACTTTATCAAAACTAAAATCAGTATTTTCATCTTTTACAAATTTTAGAAAATCTTCTATAGTCCCATAATCTCCAGTTACTGATAATCTATTTGAGCACCAATTAGGCATAAGCTTTCTCCATTGTTTTCATATAGGGTAACACAGAAAAAGAGTGTTGTCAAGGGGAATCTTAATTGTAGCAGTTGAAACCTTTTAGGAGTGTTCCAATAGTGGGGTTTTGCTCTATGAACTTATCTTCTATTGGTTTGAATTCAGCAGCTATTTCCTTCTCTCCCAAATCTACAAGGATGCTATAAAAAGAGTAAGTCCTACATTTGTCAAGAGCTTCTACTTCCTTATCCTTTTCTAGATCTGTAACAAATCCTTTTTCTCCAACCCAAACTAGAACCCCAAATCTAGCACTCCTCTTACCACTAATGATATTCTTAATGACTTTGATCGCAGCAGTATAAGGAGTATCCGAGGTTAAAAGATGACGCTCTTCTCCAGTCTCTACATAGAATTTCCGTCTCATTGGGCTTCTCCATTTTCTTCTATAGTATCACTCCATCCATTTAATGTCAAGCCAATCTTCCAAGTGGATCTCTGAACTTCCCCATGCCTACTGTAGCCATCCTTGTAAGTGACAATTATGTTGGTTTCAGGAGCTAAATAAACACCCTCATCGTAACTAATCTCAGAATGTCTCACACCCGCTTTATTCATTGCTTTCCAATGCGTTGTACGCTTTATTCACTGCTTTCCAATGCGTTGTGCCATTCTCAGCATCTTTTAGTAAAATTGTAGGCCTAATAATCTCTGTTTTATATTCAACTACTTTGGTTATCTCATAAATGTAAAGAGAACTAGCAAGAAGACAAAATATGATCACTCCTATCGAAGCAGACCAGTCACTCGCTGCCCAACCTCCAATCGCACATAATACAGCAAAAAAAAGACAGACAAAAACCATAGTCATAACTATTTCTCCTCAAGTTTCTTCATTATTTCTAAGTCACTGATTAGATTTGTGAACTGCCAATGATTGAAGTTAGGGAATTTTCTAGGCAATTCATCTCTCTCTTTTTCAAAATAGTCTGCTAATACCTCCAAATCAGTGACAATCTTCTCCTTATTGGCTGTAATAAGGGAGATGTCTTTCTTGCCGTCCTTAAATATGTCAGCCAATTCCTTGAGCTTTTTTGTCACTGAAGGAGCTAAAACTGCGCGAGTATCAATCTTTAGGAAGTCTCTAATCTCTTTTGCATTCCTGCCACTCCACTCTCGCATCTCTTTAGGAGTTAAATGTTTGTAATCGTCCTCATATGGAATGCAATAAGTAAAACATTCAGTATAGCCATCAGTCTCCCCCAAATGTTTAATAGCAGAATAGTCTCCCAAATGACGGTAATATTCCTCCCTGCCCATACCTACAATATGCCTACACATGTCCCAATGACTATCATCTCCACCCCCAGCAGGATTTCTGTCCCCTACTAACTGGTCAATCAAACTGGATAAACGATCTGCGACATTATGGAACTGGTCGGCCTCTTTAGCATTAAGCATCTTCATATACTCAATCTTAACGTCATCAGTCTTACGCTTGGGCCAGTCTGCAATAGCTACTAATTTCCAGAAATGGTCTTCATCCATTCCTTCTGTTTCAAATACTTTCTTAGCCAAGTTGAGTTCCATAACATTTCTCCTGTTTCAAATAACGTACCACATCATTCAGTGCTTGTCAATCCTTTTTAATCCTTTTCGCAAAATAATGCATGCGTAGCGTCTAAAGCTAAATAGTAATACCCATTTCCACAACCGCGATACTCCTCAGAATACCAAGCCTTGTTCTTGTCTGGATTATACTCAAAGGAGATATCATACCCATACTCACCACGATGATTGAAAGACTCCTTCTTGTCCATGGCTATCTGTATTCTCTCAAGGTCATCCTCATTTCGATACTTGGTAAAGCGCATCTTCTTCACTGTTGGCTTCTCATGATACGTCCATAGAAGATGAGTCCTTATGTAATCCGTGCCATCATCTCTTTTTCCAACCAATGAAGGATAACGACTTAGAAACTCTTCAACCCGGTCATCAGTAGAACTATCCCAGTATGTATGGTAGGCCTCCTGTAAAGTATTATACCCCACTGCAAAGGCCTCGTTTATTTCCTCTACTATATTTCCCCACAAACCAGATGCTAAAAGGCGGTTCTTTACTTTCGTCCACCCATCTTCCCACTTCTGCTCTTCTGTCTTCCTGCGGTTTTTAACAAAAGGTTCAACATCCACAGCATTGTAAGGTGGAAATGCGAATCCACTTTTTCGCTTACGTCTCCCAAAATAAGCAATTGTGTCTCCAGATTTGAAAAGTCGGTGCGCTCTAGATGAACCATTATTGAATGTAACCAACACTTTTCGGCACCCACCATCGTAGATTTTATTAACCTTTTCAAGAATATCAATCGTCATTTCCATCGTTATCTCCTTTATAGGCAAACTTCTCTGCGTCTTTTTCGTTATAGAACTGCCACTCAATGCCAGTTAGATCCGTCTCAGCCCAACTCCTGCCGCCCATATATGTATGTCGATAGTCCCCTGCCATTTCATATGTAGTAGCACTTTGAACAACCCAAATAGAAGCCCTAGACATTCTGAATCGTTTCTTGACAATCAAAGAATGGCTTATAGCTCTTTCAGTTGTAATATTATATTGATCACCGGGCCTATTAAAATAGATATCTACGGCTGTAATACGCTGTTGATCAAAGTATTTAAAACATCCTTGAGGTAATTCTGCTGTTTTCATATAAGTATTTCTCCATTGTTTCCAAAAGCATAGCACATCATTCCGTGCATGTCAAGTAGAATAAAAGAAAAAGAGAGCAGTGATTGACACTACCCTCTTTAACTGAGCTTGTTCCAAACAAAAGTGCTGACTGTGTGCGCCACAATTACCTACCCAGTAATACACACCCCTCGAACTTTATATGGGCAGAAGTTCTACACCTCCCTAATCAGCATCTATATTATACAAAAAAATTGGGACAGGGAACGTTTTTATTCCCTGCCCCTTAAAATTTTCCCTTTCAATTAAGCTTCTTAGGCCTCGACTGTTTCGGCTTCGGCGTCCTCTACAACCTCTGCCGTTGCCTTGACTACCTTGCCATTACGAGGGCGAGGGTCAAGTGCCTTCTCGCGCCAACGAAGACGGAACTTCTTGTCGTTGAGCTTTTCGGCGTAGTAGAGATTACCCTTTGCTGAGGAACTGCCCCTGCAATCGGCACCTTCGCGGGTCTGACTTTCGTGGCGGGGTGAAAGTAGAACTGTAACCATCGAACCGAGAGGGCTGTCCTTCTTGCCGTCCTTAACCGTGTTGTCCATACCAAGCTCAACGCCATGGTCTACGAGCTGCGAGCGTGTTACGACCTGCGAACTCTTCCAGAAACCGAAAATCGCATGACACTTCGATGTCTCCGAATAGGGGTTTGGATTTTTCTGTTTTCCCATAACCATTCTCCTTTGTTTGATGTTGCGGGTTAGCATCGTGCTTTCCCTTATGTTTGAGAGTAATATATCAGAGTCTATTGTGTCTGTCAAGTGGTTTTTAAAACTTTTTTTTATTTATTCTATCCCAAGCTCTTTGTAAGCCCAAGCCACAAACTCACTAATTCCAACGTTTCACTCAGAAGAAATAATAACTATTGAAATATAACGTAAAACCCATAAGTATGAACAAAGCACTTTTTATAAAAAGCGGGAGTTATAGAAAAATATTTCGGAAGAAAAAAAAGAAAAAAAAGAGAGTAATAATTAAAGTGACCAAAAGAAGAAGAGTATCTCGAAGGCGCAGGCGATAACACTAACTAAGTTTAGTATTTTTCAAAATACATTAAATTTTTATACAAATAATCTCTAACAGGTGGTATCTCGCGTTTCATTCTATCAACTATAATATTAGTGGTTTTGTTTAGGAGAAACTTTTTTGCCTCAAATCGCTTTACCCAATAGTTTTTAGGCTGTGGATTGTAGTGATATTTCTCTTTTTGTGGACTTGCGGTTATGAGTATTCTGTCTGAAAGTGAAATTAAATTATCAATGAAAATATTTGCATATTTTTCTTCTAAATGTTCCGCAACCTCTATACTTATTGCCACATCGAAAATACGACCAAGGCTTATTGGGAATCGCAAATCATGTTGATATGTTCTATAGCCTCTCTCTTTAGCCTGTCTAACCCCTTCATCACTTGCCTCAATTCCAACACAAGGACAAGAAAATCCATCCATTAAAATGCCATGTCCACAACCAACGTCAATAACATTTCTTGGTTTTAAAATATCTTCAAAAATTTTTCCCATTGCAGAATAGACTTTGTTTTTAAAGTCCATTCGTTTTCCATAATATTCTTTTGTGTATTCTTTGTTTACATTGTAATATGAATTATTTTTGTCTGTTGCAAGTGTAATTTGTGGAGGATAGCTTATAGGTTTCTTTTTCTTTTTTTTCTTCTTTCTTTTGACAGTCTTTTTTCTTTTAACCACTCTAATTGTTGCTCTTTTTTTCCTCTTTTTTTTCTTGGCCATTGTTTAGTCCTTAAATTGGGGGGCGAGGATGGATTTGAACCACCGACCTTTTCAGACTGTATTCTTACGTATCCCATTTATCTTCATGCATCTATCATCCACTTGTTCCGTAAGTCATGTTCTGTTGCTCTAATCAGGCTGAGCTACCCGCCCTTCTTTATTTAACAAGGCCAAGCATATATAATAAGGAGTAAGCTGTCAAGCACAAAAAGGATAAAATCACATATTTTCTGAATAATGCACGCCGCCCAAGTCCACATTTGGTTCGTAGACTACTTCAGAATTCTCCAAAAAGATATCATTGTCTCTCTGGAATGTATAAGTTACTTCATTAAAATCACTGTCTCCTAACAACCTTATGACTCTAACTTCAACTGAAAACTTACGTAATAGACCAACCAATTTCTTTATTGTAATCTTGGTAAAGTCACTGTTCTTTGGCTTTTTAGCGCTTTTGTTTTTGAACCGGACATCTATACATTGGTCAAGTTCGTCATTCATATTTATTATGCCGGACCTAGATGAGAACAAATTAATGAACATTTTTTCTGTCCCATCTTCAAATTTTAGAGTCCTTTTCTGACCAATCTTATGTCCTTCCCAAAAAAAACGGACAAACCCATAAGGAGAATGCCCATGATAAAAGGTACCGGGATAATCTTCAACTGTAAATGGTTTGAAGATAAATTCTGAATCCGCAGGCAATGAACCAGATATAGAAATCACAAGCTCAGGATCAGCCAAGCTCTCTTCATCATCATGCCAATCTATAGTTACTGTTTCTATTTTCATTATCACTCCTACCATACATCATCGTCGTCATCAATCCCAAGCCCAAGATCCTCATCAAGAGTTTCAAAGATTTCTTCATATTTGTCCGCAACGGCTTCTTTGTCCTTCTTCTTGAGCTTTTTGGTCTTAGGTTTGTCTACTGGAATAATAGGCCTCATTGATTCAACCCATACATCTAACTCAGTTGAACCTTTCTGAGTAGAGCGGTTAAAGTTATGAGATGGATAGAAAATTAAACAATTAGAACAGTAGTAAGACTGAAACTGTCCAGAAAAATGTTTTATCTCTGTATCACATTGTCCACATACGATTCTCAACCCCTTAGGTAGATCTGTTTCCGTGAATGAAAATAAATCATTTGGGTCTGGTGCCTTATGTAAATCAATATATATAGTACCATTCTTATTGTATAGTACTGAATGTCCTTCTGTTTCCTTTGCCATGTTACTCTCCTTTCTAAAATATAACGAGTACTTCTCCTTTTACCTTACCACATTCCGTGCGTAAATCTTCATCTGTTTCTGGAACTTCAGATTGTTCTGGCTCTACCGGCTCTTCCGGCTTTACTGCCTCCTCAAATAAGTTTATATTTACCTTAATTGGAGCAGCTTCCTTCATCTTAATATACTTTACATTCACATACTTTACATTCATATACTTTACATTGAAATGTGATTTTTTATATGAATCAGTAGCTAGGTCAGCAAAAAAGCTTTTACCACTTTTAACAGATAAATCATCTATTTGTTCCTTCATTGATTGCTGTTTCATATTTATATCCCTAAATGATTTCTATTTGTATCAGAAATATATCAACTAAACACACTTATGTCAATATCTTTTTTAAAAAAAATGGGGTACTAAAACACCTTGCATGCTTCAGTACCCCATTCGAAACAACAGGAACAAACAATGGAGAAAAATTCCTGTTTTAACTTTCAAGAATAAATTATCAAAACTTATCGATCTTGTCAACCCCTAAAACTTATATATTATTTTAGGTGTAAACTTTAACTTTCCTTCGACTCTCCTTTGACTCTCCTTTAATTATGAGTTTGGATTTTAACTCCATCCTTATCTATAACCGGGTAACTTTAAATAACCTGCAACAACACTTGCGCCTACCTCCTCTCCTGCCATCACACCTCACAACTAAAATTACCTACATAACCCATTGCAAATAAACAACTTATAGATTGAGTGCAAATTTTTTTTAAACCTCCCACATGTGTCTTATTATATAATTACCCGGTTAAACATATAATTACGAGGTATTAGATCTTTTGTAAGCAGCTCAATACCAACAATTTATAAAAGTTCAAAAAGTTAAACATATAATATTAATAAGTTATATGTAATTTACCGGCATCTCTGGTTTTACGGGGAAGTTTGTCACTGCTGTGTAGTATGTTATGGACCAAGGACTTATAACTTAAATTCCTGACCAAATCACTGAAACGCCGATGTGGAAGCAGATCATTTACCCGGAGGACCTACCCAACTTCTTCAACAACACCTCCGGGAGAAAAGTCACTGATCAGTCGTAAACCCTTGGACCACAACAACTCCCCCCTTAATACATTACATGCCGGTATATTAACATTTATAATATTTATAATCATTTATTAAAATACCCCTTTCTGACGTTTTGAGCACTGCTGTTGCATTTTACCCCCCATTCACAAACTAATATCCCCCTTGAACAGTGACTTTCTGTAAAATTAACCCATTTTAGTCCATCAGTGATATATATTAGCCCTGAACTGCCCGGAAGATCCCACATTTTACCCGGAAGAAGCAGGTTATATAATATTTAGAACATCAAGTACCACAAGTACCACAAGTACCACAAGTACCACAAGTACCACAAGCTGTCCCCATCTAGTACATAAAAAAAGGGACCTATGCATATTTCAGCATAAGTCCCATAATAAGAAGAACAAAGTAATAGAAAAACCTGTTCTTTTCTTGCCTAGCTTTACCCCTTAAATTTCCCCAGCCTCTTGTAAAATTCCCTTTAAAGTATTGATTTGAGTCCCATTCAAGTCCAATGATAAATCAACCCCCAATATGTCCCTTACCCTTGGATCTGTTAACGTTATCTTTAATGACTTTCCATCGCGCTTTAAATCATTTGTATCAGCAGGACAACGATATCTGAATGTAAATCGCTTGCCCCTTCTTATTACTCTCTTATCTTTTACCACTTTTGTCATATATATTACTCCTTCTTGTCTCTTATATTATACAACTTTTATCTGGTAGCGCTCTAGAATTTCTTCAAAAGCTCCCCCCAATACTTTTCCAATTAAGTTTCTCTTTCACCGGCGTAGTGTCTGCAAGCTCATAAGCCCTTAAAGATATCTTGTCAGTAGATACAATGTCTTCTACCCCATAAAATGTCCTTGATGAGTTCGCACTTGCCATACCCTTATATTGTATAAATCTTTTCATAATCATTCCGTGTATAACCTAAAATTTCTCCAACACTTCCCCCTTAGACCTATGACATATTTCTAAAATACCACTTATGCGCTCAAACTCTTCTTTGGCAATTTCAACTGATATGCCTGTCTCATCCCCACCAGCACCATATGAATAATCCATTAACACGTAATTGAACTTATCACTGCCCGATGCCTCTTCATATTTCTCTACACGTACGAAATCTGTAGGTATACATCTGGTAAGCTTTCTTAACTTATACATTCCATTATAACTTATATGTCTCATTATAATATTCCCGATCATTCCGTGTATAACTATTTCTTGTACTGACGATCCCACACAGTAGCATTAGACTTAGACTGCTTCTTTGGCTTAGGACTGAATCTTCGAACACCACATCCCCCTTTTCCACAACGGCGCAATCCCCCAACTATTACCAATACTAACAATATTATCAATACCGGCGTGAATATAGGTCCAAATATAGCCGCTATTAATCCCGAACTCCTTATTAATACAGGCATCAACCACCACCATCCCAATAAAATCCATACACCACGAGGAAATAAATACTTAGCATCAAATAAGAAACTCTCTACCATTAAATAAAAACCATATAACATCTTCTTCATAATATCCTCCTTTGTTTAGTTTGTTTAGTTTGTTTTAGTTTGTTTAGTCTCTTTGTTTAAAATTCCCCTATTACTCTCCCCTTTTCCATCCCATAAAATTCATTAATCAAATTAAAAATACGCTCATATTCAGACTTATCTATAAGAAATCTTTGACTCCTTACCCTGTCATTGTAATCTTCTAAAAAATAAGAAGTCTCTTCCCATTTCGTATTCACCTCATCATTAACCTCAATAACCTCAGAAACCTCAGAAACCATTACCTCTAATCCAATGTTTTCAAGTAATACTGTCCGCGTATACCTATTATTATCACTTTCCTCATCATCATTGGTAACAAGCGTCCCCCTATATGTAATAAACTTTGCCATTAAAACTTCTCCAATACCTCCCCCTTATAAATCTCATATAATCATTCCGTGTATAAATTTATTCAAATCGCTCCAATACGCTACCCTTGTCATTACACCCAATCAATAACCCCTCAACCCTTTCAACTTCTTCCTTTGATACATAATAACCCACATATCCACTCTCAGGCGTATTCTTTTGAGCATAAATAGTCCATTCATTGTTCGTCCCCTTATATTCAGACGTATGATTACCCTTTAACTGTATATTCTCGACTTTAGTTATAACTTCTATGCCCCCCTCCTTTCCGCCCTTTGTCATGAATTTGAAGAACTTAACCATTAAAATTTCTCCAATATATCGCCTTTACCACTATTACCACTATTACCACTGCCAAGAAGTGCTGCCTCAATCCTACGAAATTCTTCTTCTGTTACATAATACGCCTCAACATAGTCAGCGCTCTTGTCAT
>Ga0080013_1006741_pt1 | contig 10087 bp, 14 predicted proteins | sample ETNvirenome_6_85_FD_69236 | JGI IMG/M metagenome (GOLD analysis project Ga0080013, IMG submission 69236) | Marine viral communities from the Pacific Ocean - ETNP_6_85 (SPADES assembly) (version 2) | ecosystem: Environmental > Aquatic > Marine > Oceanic | place: Pacific Ocean | collected 2013-06-19
ATCTGGAAAGCACCGTAGAGATGAGTATATGGAAGGGGAATTAAAAATCCCTTTAAAACAAGAACAAAAATCCACAGGAGGATAGAACATGGCAATAACTCAAGCTGTTTGTACCAGTTTTAAACAGGAAATCCTTGTCGAAGGACATGATTTTACGGCTACAACTGGTGATACATTTAAAATTGCATTGTACACAAGTTCAGCTACTTTAAGTGCTTCTACAACCGCTTATTCAAGTTCAAATGAAGTTTCTGCTTCAGGGACTTATACAGCTGGTGGTGGGTCACTTACAAGTGTAACACCAACTACTTCAGGAACAACTGCTCTTTGTGATTTCGCTGATATATCATTTACATCAGCTACAATTACAGCAAGAGGTGCGGTGATCTATAATAGTAGTAATTCTAATAAAGCAGTATGTGTGTTGGACTTTGGAGGAGATAAAACTTCTACAAGCGGAACGTTTACAATTCAGTTTCCGGCAGCCGATTCAAGTAATGCTATATTAAGATTAGCATAGGAGAAAATAAATGGCATTAGTCATTAATGATCGTGTAAAGGAAACAACAACTACCACAGGTACAGGAGCTTTATCTCTTGGAGGTGCAGTTACTGGCTTTGAAGCTTTTTCAGCAGGTGTTGGTAATTCTAATACTACTTATTATGCAATTTCTCATCAAACAGCAGATGAGTGGGAAGTTGGATTAGGTACATTAGATGGAGATAGTTCAGATCTTACACGTACAACAGTTATATCAAGTTCTAATAGTGATAGTGCTGTTAGTCTTAGTGCAGGAACAAAAGATGTTTTCTGTACAATACCAGCGACTAAATTAGTATTTGAAGATGCTAGTAACGACGTAACTGTAGGTAATGATCTTATTTTAGGATCAGATTCAGCCGTATTAAAATTTGGTGCTGATTCTGACACAACTTTAACACATACAGACGGAACAGGTTTAACATTAAATAGCACTAATAAATTATTATTTAGAGATACTGCTTTATATATTAATTCATCTACAGATGGACAATTAGATATTGTTGCAGATACAGAAGTACAAATAGCAGCTACAACAATAGACATTAATGGAGCTGTTGCAATGGATGGTGCCATTACTGGTGCTACTAATATTACTTTATCTGGTGAGTTAGATGCAGCTACAGGTGATTTTTCTGGCGATGTAGACATAGATGGAACACTAGAAGCAGATGCAATTACTGTAGACGGAACAGCATTAGGAACATTTATTAGAGATACCGTTGGAACTAATATGCTTTCTAGTAATACAGAGAGTGGTATTAGTGTAACTTATGATACAACAAATGATAATATAGATTTTGCAATATCTGCAGCTCAAACAACAATTACTTCAATTTTAGCTACAGATGTTAAGATTGGGGAAGATGACCAAACTAAAATAGATTTTGAAACTGCGGATACAATTAATTTTTATGCAGGAAATGAAAAACAATTAGTGCTTACAGATGGTGCTTTAACACCAGGTACAAATGCAATTTTAGATTTAGGTACTGATGCATTAGAATTTAAAGATGCATACTTTGATGGAACAGTAGAAGCTGATGCTATAACTATAGGAGGAACTGGAATAGGTTCTATCTATCAAGTTTTAGCAGGTAGTTCAGATACAGTAACAACTGGAGCATTGGACTCTGGTTCAATAACTTCTGGATTTGGAGCAATAGATAATGGAACTTCTGGAATTAGAACAAATACATTTACAGCAGAAACTTCAATCATACCTGATGCCGCAGGAGGAGCCGATATCGGTTCTACTAGTGCTGAATGGGGTGATGTATTTATTGCTGATGATAAATATATTCAATTTGGTAACGATCAAAATGTTATAGTTGGATATGATGAAGATGGAAATGATACTTTAGAATTTAAAGCTAATATAGAAGGTGCAGCTTTAGCATTTACATTTAGTGCAGATCAAGCTGATGATAATGCAGATACATGGAAATTAAACTTTGCTGATGGAGGAGATGTAACACTACAAAGCTATACGTCTGGATCATTTGCAACAAAATTAACTTTAGATACCTCTGGTGATTTAACAGTAGCTGGTGATTTAACTGTATCTGGTGATGATATTACTTTGGCTACAAATACAGACACTGCTATAATGGTAGCAGATGGTACAAACTTTAATCCTGTAGTTCCAAGTGGGGATGTTGGATTAACAAATGCAGGCGTATTTAGTATAGCATCTGGTGTTATTGTTAATGCAGATATAAATGCGTCAGCGGCAATTGCTGATTCAAAATTAGATACTATTTCTACAGCAAATAAAATAAATATTGGTGCCTTAGATATTGATGGCGCAACAGATATAGGAGCAGCTTTAGCTGATGCTGATTTATTTATTGTTGATGATAATGCTGGTGGAACTGAAAGAAAAATGGCTGCTTCAAGAATAATAACATATGTTAACGCAAATGCATCCTTTACTACCAAAGGTTTTGCAATTGCAATGTCGTTAATATTATAGTATAGGAATAAAGGAGGATAAAATATGGCAAACCCAAATATAGTAAGCGTATCATCCATTGTAGGTGGAAATGCCGGTTGGAATTTATCAAATACTCTGACAGCAACTTTATTGACTGTTGATGCAGATAAATTGGTAAAAATTAACCGTATTACTTGTTCAAATGTTGATGGTTCAAACGCAGCAGACTTAAATCTATATGTCGATGGAATGGGATCTGGTGCCAGTGGTGTTACAACTACTGGAGCGGATGCTACAGTATATATAGCAAAAACAGTGTCTGTGCCTGCGGATTCAACGCTTGTTGTTTCTGATGGACCCATTTATTTGATGGAAGGGGATGTTCTTAAAGGTGGAGCATCTGCGGCATCAGATTTAGATTTGTTTGTTTCTTATGAAGTTATAGACGACGCATAATATTAAGTAATACAGGAGGAATATAATGTCATTAAATGGTGGTGTAATAGGTACTGATAATAAACCTACGGCCGCAAGCACTGTTGCTGCAAGAGTAGTAACTTTTAATAGTTCGGGAGAATTTGTAACTGGAAATGGAAATCCTGTTCCTACTACCCATAAAGCACATGTTTTAGTTGTTGCTGGTGGTGGTGGAGGTGGAACTTATTCCGGAGGAGGCGGAGGTGGAGGATTTGTTGAACATACAACATACCCTCTCGCAGTCCCTTCTTATGCTGTTACCATCGGTGCCGGCGGTAGTGGTTCAGGTGCAGGAACAGATGGTTCAGCGAATAGAAAAGGAAGTGATTCAGTTTGGACACATCCAACTTCATCTCCTGCTGTAATGACAGCAGATGGTGGCGGCGGAGCTGCCCCTGGAGACAGTCCACCTGGCGCAGGACCTGGAGGTTCTGGAGCTGGAGCGGGTTCTGCTAATGCAAGTAATCCACCTGGGGAACCTGGTGGCCCAACACGAATTGGTGGTGCTGCAACACAAGGAGATTCTGGTGGTGGAACTGGATATGGAAATGCCGGAGGCGGAGGATTCCGTTCTGGCGGTTCTGACCGAGGAGGTGGCGGCGGAGGTGCCGGTGCTGTAGGCGGTCAAGGAAGCCCAACAGCAGATGGTGGCGGCGGCGCTGGAAGAGCAAGCACGGCAAGTGGCTCACCTGTTTATTATGCTGGAGGAGGAAGTGCTGGTGGCGCTGGAACTTCTACAGCAGCAGGAACTGGTGGAACAGCGGACAATGCTGCTGGTTCTGCAAATACAGGTGCCGGCGGTGGCGGTGGCGGCGGTAGTGTGCTCGCAGGAGGATCTGGTGTTGTTATTGTTAGTGAGGATGCTTTTCCTACACCAGCAACAGCCCCTGGAATTTGGACAATGCAAGATGTTTATCACTATGAAGTGAAGGAAGAATGGATATAGGTTAGGAGGCACACATGGCACATTTTGCTGAATTAGATGAGAATAATATTGTATTAAGAGTTTGTGTTGTCAGCAATGATATACAAACTTCTGACGGTTCACTTGGAGACAATGATAAACATGTTGATGGTGAAAAATGGTGTGAAGATTTTTGGGGTGGAACATGGAAACAAACATCCTATAATAAAAATTTTAGAAAAAATTATGCTAGTATTAATATGGTTTATGATGAAGCAAAAGATATATTTATGGAACAACAACCATACGCTTCTTGGTCATTAGATGAAAATAATGATTGGGTAGCTCCTGTTACATATCCAAATGTAGTGGAGTATGATTGGGATGAATCAACTAAAGCTCCATATTATATTGAGTGGGATGAAACTAATCAAAAATGGCTAAGTAAAACTTATCCAGCACCAAATCAAACTGAAACATCTCATACGTGGAATGCTTCTACATTGAAATGGGAGAATGATTAGAGAACAGAAAAATTTTTCAGAGTCCTCATATTTTCAAGAAATTTCAAGTTTAATTTGTGGGAATGAGTTTCCCTGGTTTTATAACGAAAATATAAGTTATAAAAATAGAAATAATAATATTAACGAGCATGGATTTTCTCACTGGATAATACATCCAAATAGACCCGATATTCTAACAATGCATCAAGATTTTTTTATGCCACTATTGCTAAATATAAAAAAATATGCTAATAAAGATAAAATAATTAGAGCGAGAATAGATATGACAATGGTTTCTACAGAAAAATTTAATCATGATTGGCACAAAGATTTTGATTATAAAAATGTTGCATCTGTTTTTTATATAAATGAAACAGACGGAGAAACTATAGTTTTAGAAAAAGGAACAAAAAAAATTATTAAACCAGAAATAAATAAACTTGCAATATTTGATGGGGACGCAATACATACAGGTTGTTCTCCAATACAACATAAAAGGAGAATATTAATTAATTCTAATTATGAGTAACGAATTAATAATAGAACAATTTTTTCCAATTCACATTGGATATGCTAATAATCCGTTTCATAATGAACTTGAAAAACAATTAATTGATCATTGTTTAAATTTGAAAAACACTGTTAAAAAAGGTGGTCATGGTTGGATTTCAGACAGCACCTATAATACGTGTGGAACCTATAATATATTAGAAGATAAAAAATTTGAACGTTTAAATAATTGGGTACATGAAAATGTTGAGAGTTTTGCTGATAGTTTAAACTTTAGAATTAAACCTAAATGCAGTGAAGGGTGGTTTAATATTTATAAAAAATATGATTATCAAGAATATCACTGTCATAGACCATATATAATATCTTGCACTTATTTTTTAAAATCAAATATGGATAAACCATCGAAAATATTTTTTAAAAATGATAGAGAACTTTTATCATATAGTCGTAATTTACAATCAGATGTATGGCATAAACCAGAACCAGGAAAATTAGTAATATTTGGATCTTATGTAGAGCATGCTGTTGAGCAAAATAAATCCGATGATCTTAGAATAGCATTGGCTTACAATTATGGTGGATAGTTATATCTATACAAAAGATATAAATAATAAACATATTCTCACTGACGTTACTAAAACAAACCAAGTAATGATGGAGTGGGAAAAGCCTTATATGGAAGCTTTAGTAGAAGAATTGCAACCAAAAGGAAATGTTTTAGAAATTGGTTTTGGGTTAGGATATTCCGCCACCGCTATTCAAAAACATAATATTAACACTCATACTATTATTGAATATGACAAGAATGTTTTAGAAAAAGCATATGAATGGTCAAAAAAACAAAAGCATAAAGTTTTTTTAATAGAAGGGACTTGGCAGGAAAAATTAAAATCATTAGGTTATTTTGATAGTTTCTTTTTTGATGATCATCCACATCCTAGTTATCCAGATCCTCACGCCACAAGAATATTTGATTTTTATTATGATATAATGGAAAAGCATGCTAATAAAAATTCTACATTTACCTGGTATTGTAATATGCCAATTTGTTGGCCTTGCAACAATCATATAAAATGGGACATGAAATTGTATAATATAGAAATACCTAATAATTGCAATTATGTAGAAAATTATGGTAAAAAAACAAATAGCATGTATATACCCTTAGTTACTTTTAAAGAAAGAAATATAAAAATACATAGAAAAATTATAGAAAGGTTTAAAGTATGACATTTTTTCCAACTCTTTGTGTGGAAGATTTTTTTCCAAATCCAGATCAAATAAGAAATTATGCATTAACATCCAGTGAGCTTAATTGGGGGCCTGCCGAAGATGGTCAATGGCCTGGAGTTCGCTCATGTTCTTTACATGAAGTAAATTACAAATTATTTAAAGAGATTGCCACCCGTTATTTTTTATTATATTATGCCCCTAATCAATTACCAGAAATAAGTTTTGAAGCTACTATGAGATTTCAACGAATAAATAAGAAGTATATTGGTGGATGGGTACATAATGATCATCCAAACATACAATCAACACTTATATATTTAACACCAAATGCTCCATTAAATTCTGGAACAGGTATGTATAAACTAAAAGATATATCTAATTTTAAAAGTTTTGAAGAAAGTAAAAAAAATTTATATAATAATAAATCTTCTTCTGAAGAAGTTGAAAAAGATAGATTAGAAAATAATAATCAGTTTGAAAAAACTATATATTTTTCTAATATATATAATAGATGTATCAGTTTTGATTCGAGTACATGGCATTGCGCTGATGAATTTTCCGGGGAAGATGAAAGACTTACCTTAATTATTTTTTGGGAAAAAATAAACGGTCCAATGACAAATTTACAAAATTCTAAATCATTTCCATCAGGTTCTTCATGAATTTAAAATATAAATATTGGTTTTTTCAAGAAGCTGTTCCTCATAGAATTTGTGATGAAATTATAGATTGTTGTAATATGTTAAGAGAAGTAAAAGCGATTACTGGTAATCAAGGAAAAGAAAATAAAATTGATGATTCTAAATTACATAAACAAAGAAATTCACATGTGGCTTGGACTAGTGATCAATGGATATATAAGGAAATTCAACCTTATGTTCATTTAGCTAATAAAAATGCAGGTTGGAATTTTGAATTAAATAGAGCGGAATCAATACAATTTACAAAATATAAATTAAATCAACATTATGATTGGCATAGAGATAGTTGGGATGAACCATATAATAAACCAGAAGAAGATGTTCTTAATGGTTTAATACGAAAAATATCTATTATTGTATCATTATCGGATGAAAAAGATTATGAAGGAGGAGTACTACAAATGGATTTTAAAGATGGTCGTCATGGAACAGATAATATTATTAATTGTGATCAAATAGCTAAAAAAGGAAGTGTAGTTGTTTTTCCGTCATTTATGTGGCATAGAGTAACCCCTGTAACGTCTGGAATTAGATATAGTTTGGTTAACTGGACTTGTGGATATCCATTTAAATAATTATGAATAAACCGGTAGAAGAAACTTTTAAATCAATTACTAAAAATAAAGAAAAACTTAAATCTTTATTTAAGGATCATAAAAAATTAGATGATGCTCCTGTTTTAATTGCTAGATTACCAGAAGTTATTTTAAATGAAATGAAGTCATTTATTGAAAAGGGTAATAAAATAAGGAATCACGAATTAGGATTTTTAAGAGAACACCATAACGCAGGAGAAAATGCTTATCAAATTTCTGTTCCAATAAGTGATGTAAATGATTCATTTACCTGGCCTTATCTTGTAATACTAGGACAGTATTATTTATATGAATATAAAAAATTAACATTTAGAAAAACATTTAGAGAAGTTAGTTTACGTCGTACAGAACATGCTGATGGATATGATTTGTGGTTAAATTATACAAAAAAAGGTTGTATAAATCCACCACATGTTCATGAAGGATACCTTTCTGGAGTAATATATTTAAAAAATACAGAATCTTCTCCTACTTTTTTTAGAACAAAAGAAGGAAAAGAAATTAAATATAATGGTAGTGTTGGTGAAATAGGTATTTTTCCATCTTCATTAGAGCATTTTGTTGAAGAATATTTAGGAGAAGAGGAAAGAATAACAGGTTCATTTAATTTAATGTGGAACGAAATAGACTATTCTAAAGGAGGTTAAATATGGAAAAATATAAGGTAATAAAACAAGCAATTTCAAAAGAACTAGTTGAATTTATATTTATATATTTTTTAAATAAACGGGAGGTAGCTAGAAAATTATTTGATTCTAAATATATATCTCCTGTGAATAAAGACTGGGGTATTTTTACGGATGAACAAATGCCAGGCACATACTCCCATTTTGGGGATGTTGTTATGGAAACTCTACTCGCAAAAGTAAAGCCTGTATTAGAACAAAATATGGGATTAAAGTTAAATGAAACATATTCTTATGCTAGAATTTATAAAAAAGGAGATATTTTACACCGACATAAAGATAGATATTCTTGTGAACATTCAGCAACAATGAATTTAGGAGGAGATGAATGGCCTATTTTTCTTCAACCATCTGGAGAAATTGGCACAGAAGGGATAAAAGTCTTGCTAAATCCAGGCGATATGCTAGTATATGAAGGCTGCAAAATGGAGCATTGGCGAGAAGCTTTTGAAGGAGAAAACTGTGCTCAAGTTTTCTTGCATTATAATGATGCTAGTGGTAAGTTTGCAGAACAGAACAAGTACGATAAACGACCATTTCTCGGCTTGCCTGCATGGTTTAAAAATCAATAAAAATTGGAGATTTTATGTTATTAGGACATACGGCTTTTGCAGAACAAGCTTTTCAAGATCCAAGATTGGATGCTATACACAATAATTCATTTGGAATTACTCAAAGTGCATTGACATTTACTCTTGGAACAGAGGTGGCTACAGGTGGGGCAAATATTACCGTTGAGGGAACAGATTTAAGTGCAACCTTTAGTATTGGTGATGAGGATGTATTTGGAACACAATTCCAAAATCTAATTTCATTTAGCATTGGAAGCCCTGATTTCTTCGTTTGGAATGAAACGGATGATAGTGAAACATCTACATGGAAAAATGTAGAACCAGGATCGACTGATTAGGAGGTATTAATGGCAGATGATGCAAGTGTTTCAATAACAGTTACAGTTTTACCTGATGAAATATCTAAAGAAATTTCAGGATCTATGACAGTTAGCCCAGATGATGCTAATGATAAATGGTATTATAAATTAACAGCGGTAACAACTACTAGCGCTGATTTAATTGCAGGAAGATTTATAGATTATACAGCTGTTGACCAAGATACGGACATGACAGCGGTGAGTACAAGTGATAAGGTAAAATTTTTATTTATTAAAAATACTAGTTCTGCTGATGGAATCGTTATATCAATTGATGGTGGAACAGCGGCTAATGATTTAGCGGATGGTATATTTATTGGGCCAAGTGAATCTTGGTTTGCAAGATTGCCACAAGTGACAGTTGCTAATATTCATGCTATATCATCTGATATAGGTGATGCGGGTGATGCAACAGCAAATTGTATTGTCGCAGCTTTAATAGACGACGTGGCATAGGAGGATAAATGGCATCAACATATTCAAGTACTCTCAATCTCGAACTCCAAGCCAGTGGAGAAAACTCAGGAACATGGGGTACAATAACAAATAATAATATACAAAAGCTTGAATCAGCAATCAAAGGATATGTATCTGTAGCTGTGGCTAGTACTTCTGACTCTTTGACTGCATCTGATGGATCGACAACAGATGAGCAAAGTAATGCAATAATTAAACTTACTGGTACACTTACTGGTAATACAACTATGCAGTGTGAAGCTGTAGAGTCTTGGTATATTGTTGATAATGCAACAAGTATGGGAACATACACATTAGGATTTAAACCAGCAGGTGGAACAGCAGCTTCGCTTGTATCAAGTTCTAAACATTTACTTTATTCTGATGGTTCAACTATGTTTGATGTATTAGCTGATTGTGGAAACATAGCGGCAAACGGAACATTAACAGTTACAGGAAATGTAGAATTTGATGGTGGTAGTTTTATATTTAATCAATCATCAGCGGATGTTGATTTTAGAATTGAAGGAAACGGAGATGCTAACTTATTCTTTACCGATGCGGGAAATGATCGTGTAGGAATTAAAACAGGTTCACCTTCATCTGTATT
>Ga0080013_1006747_pt1 | contig 10081 bp, 4 predicted proteins | sample ETNvirenome_6_85_FD_69236 | JGI IMG/M metagenome (GOLD analysis project Ga0080013, IMG submission 69236) | Marine viral communities from the Pacific Ocean - ETNP_6_85 (SPADES assembly) (version 2) | ecosystem: Environmental > Aquatic > Marine > Oceanic | place: Pacific Ocean | collected 2013-06-19
CTGAAATCGATATACTGGTGAATCAATTCGTTATATGCTGCAGTACGAATAGTATTTTGTTGTGTAGTTTCTCCAAATGATCCGCCAAGCATTATGGCGCGCCAATGAGTATCGTTTATAATATTCTCTTGATTGCCAGCAATTCGAATTGCAAATCTTTTATTTGGTGTAATAATATTGCCATCAATTATATCAGAAGCAATTCCGCTTAAGCGTGCATCAGAAGTTAGAAAAACTTTACTAAAATATTTTGAACTGGGAGTTTGGAGAGTTGCCTCATTAAAATTTATATTAGTACCATATTCTGATGGGGCCTTATCCCAATAGCCGCCAAGTGCCGTCCTAAGCGTGTCACTAGAGCCTGAAAAGAGATCCGGATCAATTATATGATGTTCAATACTACTCATTACTAATACCCACCACCAGTAGTAACACTAGTGGCGACTGTTGTGCTGACTGTTGTTGAAGTGTCAATATCATCAAATATAGATAATTTTTTATAACCGATCTGTTTTCTCTTAACTTTTTTGAAATTAAGAATCGAAATTGATAGATCTGCAAAGCCAACAGATTTGGCCAATTTATTAACAAGATCGTCATGTTTGTCTTGGAATGAGACACCATCGTCATATCTCGAAAAAGCAGATTTAATAAATGAAGTATCTCCTCGATAAGTAACATTATAAATTTCGCCATCGGTGTCGTCAACAAGTTCAAATTTCGGCCTTTTAGTATTTCCATAAGCCCACCCTACCACAAAAGCATCTTCGCTCACAGATGTAGCTACCTTGAATGGGGTTATGCCTTTAATATCGGGATCGCTAAGCAATGTTGCATCTATATCAAGATCGAAATCAAGTCCACTTATAATAGCTTGCTCTGTTGCGTCCGCGACTCCTGTTCTTAAAAGAGCGGCATCCCATATATTGTCGTCTGCAGTAATAGCCGAATAAAGACCAGTCTTTAAAGCAAAACTGTCGGACGAAATAAGTTCGTTTTTGGTGATGCCAATCGTGCTAGTATTTGGATAAATGAGATACCAATATTCATAACCACTAGGAGGAGCTTCTTCGACGGCGGTATCACCGCCTTCGTCGGTGTCAGCGTAACAATAATCGGGCCATATGGTGCATTCAAAGTCGTCTGCGCAATCGTATCGGTCACAATATGTCACATTATAATCCGTCAAATCACAATTATGCTTCGATGGATCTGCGCAGTCGGCCTGGGCGCCGGCTATATAGCCCTCGATGGCCTCGCGCCAGGACTCCAGTTCCGTCTCGTCGTCGGGATCCGCGGCCGCTTCCGTTATGTCCCCCCAGCGGTCGTAGATCCAGGCGGTCGTCGCAGAGCCCCAGCAGGATTCAAAATCTTCGTTGCCCTCACATTTTTCCTCCGAAGCTTCATCGGGATAAGTACAGTCTACAATGCTGGCGCACGTATGCTTGATGGCGGCCTCGTAGGCGTCTATTTCAGACGCAGTATATATGTGAAACTCGGCTTTGGTACCTTTAAAGAATGTCCTATCGTCTTTGTATTCATCGACGTTATTTTGCACACACTCTTCCCAGTCTGAACGGCCAGTACAATTACCTTTATCTGCCATGTTCTTGTTCCTTGTTTATTACTAATTAGTTTTTATTTTTTTTCATTGCATTGATGAATTGAAGCCAGTTAATGAAGTATCATAATCATTGTCAAGATTAACTTCTGCCATATCAGCAGCTAATGTTATCGCTGTGGCTCCTAAATCCGTTCTTTCGATATTCTGTTGTTCTGCTGCAGTAAATTCTGATTGACCAGGATCAACTTCATAAAAGGGATCGTTCGCATTGGGAAAACTAATTGTAGCATTTATGGATCTAGATCCCAATGTGCTCGATAGGGTCGGAGAGCCGGCTGTGGAGGCTGCAGTGCCTGCAGCACCGCCAGTTCCGGGCCCTTGGCCCGGGGAGACCGTGGTAGCTATAACAGCAGTGCCTAGTTGGGCGCCCGTGGGTGTTCTAATATTAGGATTTGTAAGTGTTTCTTCGTCTGTTTGTTGATTAAGCAAACTATAGCTGCAGCCAGGATTCGGAGCTATGAGACTGCAACCTAGGGCGCCCAGAAGATTTAATGCCTCTGATGATATATCTGTAGTACCTGTAAATTGTGCTGCCCCATTCTGATTTAAAACTTGTGTTGCCTTCAATATGTTATATTTTTCTCGATCTTTCGTCTGACTTACATTCTGGCCATTGATAGAATTAATGTCAGGTGTCACTTTAGCAGTAGAAGTAGCGTTAGTAAGTTCTCTTGCGGGGGTATTCATGTTTAATGCCATAGTCTTAGTCTCCTTTTTTATAGTGCTAGCGTAACCTCAAAAACTTTTTCTGGATCTTCACTCATATTATTTATTTTACTACCAATTAGCCCGGAAAGACCACCGGAACTGGAGCCATACATGTCACTTATAAATTTCGAAAATGTATTAATAAATACTTCAATTGCTTTTTTAGTGCCATCAACAGGATTAATTTGAACCGAAATATTTTTCGCTGCTTTGATGATTTGTTGTAAATCGCCACTATAGGTATTATATATCAAATCTAAATGTATTGAATAGATAATCGGCACCAAATACCATGGGGCTGCGCCGGGATTGCCTTCATATTTAGCCAACATGGTTTCACTAAAAAAATCATTAAAGACGCCATCGGCGTGAGTCTCATCAAAGACGCACGACCCATCTACAAGATCAAGATAGGCTTCGATATCTGAAAGTGCTGAACGACATGATGTGATGAGATCATTTGCTATGCTGATTGTATTATCAGTTATTGATATTTTTGCTGAATAATCTGTGGTTGGCGCACTTTGTCGATAATCTAATAATTCATAGCACATTAATCTATAATTTTCTATTTCTGAAAAGCTTTTATTCGTTGGATTAATGAAATTACGAAGCACCAAACTACTAATAAATCCAGCTTCTGCCCACCCAGCCTCCGATGTCTGTGTACTGCCGTAGGGAGTATTTTCTAACTCCTCGCGTTGATCTTCACCGGGCACAATCATGTTGGAAGGGTCGGTGCTATTCTCTGTAACGGAAATTTGTTTCGTGAGAGGAAAACTCTTGTCTTGTTTCATAATTGATTTAATTTCTACGAATGCTGCCATCTTATCGACGGCGCCGTGGCCGGCGCGAATTACAGACGCATAATCTACTATAAAATTTTCATATGGGATATGAATGCCCCAATTTTCTAACTTATTGACATCAAATAATTCTGATATATTAGACCTACGACGAATTGCTTTCTCATAATCAAAAAAGAAATATCCCAAAACAACATCCAGGGAGCCTTCGTTAGTATAATTGTTTTTAACCCAATCAGTATATATATAGCCGGTATTACCAGATGTACTATCAAAACTAGGTCTGTGTTTTGCTGATGTTGATCCAGGACGCAAATCAATAGTTTTTCGATTATAAATTATTCTTCTTTTTAAAATTTGATTATCTTTAATAATTTTATTTATATTAAAGAGCGTTGTTCCAAATCTCTTATAAAATTTGCCAATAGGCTTAGCAAACGTTTTATCAGGAAATATTTTTCTAATCGTGTTTAATTGCGGTAATAAATCCGCTTGATCGTTATAAACTTCTAAGATAAGAGAAACCTTATCCATCATCCTTTTAAGTTTATCAAATCCTTTATCTTTCTCATATAATGTAGAAAATTCATTTAATAAATCTTTAAATTTTGCAACAATCTGTTCGTGAGTTAATTTATTGGCTTTATAAACCAAAGAATCAATCGCAATCAAAGGAGTATCGCTATAAATAACATCGTTATTATCTACATATTCCATCTGTTCTCTATCCGAATATTCGCCTCCCTCAAAGACTATTTCATACGAAATATCACTGGTTTTTACATCAAGGCAGGAAAGATTAACATTATTAATATCGATATTGTCAGGAGTCGTAGTACTCGCAAATGTTAATACTTGCATTGAAGTTATATCTTTCCACGGGACTGGTTCATATCCCGGCTCATTAACATCGTCGTCATATTTGTAATTAACATAAGTCTTTTCTGAACAATAATTCAAAACCTCGTTCCCATTTTCATCAAATAATATCTGTGGCGTGGTCGTCATTGGTTTAAATTGTTCTAATATTATTTTATCAGGATATATCATGGAAGCTAGCTTATATACAGCTAATGGATTATACTTATCATTTATCATCAATTCGTAAAGTCCAGTATCTTGTAAATCTATCAAAATCATTGTATAATAATTTATTTCTTCCAGAGAATTCCTATAAACTTCTTCATCTTGTTTAGTTTTGCCATCTTGCAGCACTACTCTATTAGCTTCGTCCTGTACAAATACAGATGTTCTTATTCTAAATTGACTCTTAGAGCCGGCGCCAACAATATAAATTCTATCAATAAAAGGTGCTGGTAAATATTCACCAATATTATTTGTCGTATCTCCTTTTAGGGTTAATCTAGGCATATCTCAGGCTCCGTAACTGCTCCATAAATATCATAAAATAGACTTTCATCTTGTTCTTTTTCGCAATCAAAATCCAAATCAATATAATATGATTCTTTATTAAATATTGAAGAGCCTTTGCATGCCAATCTCTGATCAACTTGTGTGTCTAACAAAACATCAAAATAATATTCAATACTACCTGTTGTCAATTTATCAACATTAAATTCTCTTTTGGTTTCTGAAACCAGAAAGCCGTTTTGTACTTGTGGAATTTCTTTTTTGAAATATTTCCTTTGCAAATTATCTTTGCCGGCCGAAGATGAATCTAATATATGAAACACTTCAATCTCAAAATTCTTAGTAAGTAATTCTGTGTTTAGTTCTTCAACATAATATAGCGGGTCGTTGCTATCCAATTCGATAACTTTATCATCTAAAAATACTCCAGTTCTAGCATTTAATTCGCGAACATCTTGAGGATCAAATATAAATTCATTTTTCGCTGTTCTTAAATTATAATTGGCGTCTATATTGAGTTGTGGAATTAAAGTATCGTTTGTGTTGTCTCTTTCAGACGAGGAACTAATCATACTTTGTAGACAGGCGACTTTCCAAGCGGGGGCGTGATTGCTTTGTCCGTTCAGATAAGCATCTCCTATTGCAGTATCGAATTTAAAAATATCAGCGCTCGGAGATGCCATTCTTGTCGTAGTATCATCAAACGAACTCATTTCTCCTTGAGCGCTATTCAAAGTCGCCCCCACATCTCTAAACAGTACTAGACTCTCAAGATATTGTGTATTATCTTTTATGCGCTTATCAATATCGCTCTGATTTTCTTTAGAGCCAGTATATGTATATTTTTTGTCATAAAGAATATTATCATCATAAAATGTATAATAAGCAGGCTTAAAAGAACCAATAGAAAATAGATAATGGCCATATAAAGTTAATTTTAAATCAAAAACTTGTTCTTTTTTGTTTATAAACTTTGCCATTCTTAACGGTCCTTCTTGTTCTTCTTAAAGCTTCTACTGGTTCTGCTGCTCTGTTGATTATAATTATCCGAATTTAGTGGTTGATTTTGTTGAGTTTGTGTTTCGGTGTCGGAGCGGCATCCGGGCCCATAAAGTACTTCTGCGTCAAATTTAACAGATTCTACAAATGAAACATAATCATAAGGCCAGTTATATTCAACTGGATATGCCGACTTGGCTGGTCGCGACAAAATAGTACGCGTAGATTCTCCCACCTGGGAAGCAACCTGATCTTCATAGCTTACTTGAGAGTGCTGCTTGACTTTAAATACCATCCATCTCATATTATTATTATATATATCTTCGACATTCAATAACTCATTATCAGCAAGCTCATGAGCTACAGAGGTAGAAGTTTTTGTAATCTTCTTATAGTCGCGAGGGGCCAAATTTTGCCAAATATAACTTAAATCATCTTTATCAAATTTATATTCAAATTCAAATATATACATTACCATTGGATTAATCACAGGATTGTTAACAAAATCAAATTGCGGCGGCAAATGATATCTCTGCATTTTTTGAACTAATTTTCTAATCGATTCTCCGGCAAATTCCAAAGAATCTCCCGTCTGACTACCAATAGATGAATCGAGACATGCTTCTATTTTCTTCTTAGCTATGGGGAAAAATGTCTTGTTTTGCTGCCTATAATTAGGTAATGTCGAATCCGCTGTTGATACTGTTGCTATATATGGTACGGCGACAATTGCTTCTTTAATAGTAACACTATCCGCCAATTCTCCCAAGCGTTTCGAAGTATTCTTAATATCAAAATTCACAATATTCGTTAAAGGTCTCATAGTTTTATATATATTCCTGCCATTGGCTGCCGCATCATCTTTATTATAGACAGTATTATTATTTATTACATCATAGTGATATTTTAACCACTCTTTCGGGAGATCTCCGATTTCTAAAAAGACACCTTTTGACGGGTCTGGATCAATTATGCCAAATTGGTGCCACATGCCCCGAGGAACTGATGCTGAAGAATATAATGGAAGACTAAGATTGGAGGCGGGCGGCACCAGTCCGTGGGTACCTAAATTATTAAAGTTTAACATCGGAGTCTCCATCTTGGGTTGAATAATCCATTTTTTACCAACAGTTTCATTCTCAGACGACATTGGATTACCAAACTTATCTGTTCTTTGTCTTGTTATTCTTTCGATTCCAAGGCAATTAATACTAGCGCTAATTTGCATTGCATTTGCATTTACATTCTTGCCCTCATAAATTAGATCACCTTCAAATGTATAATCAATGTTGCCGCTGAATGTGGGTATTAATTGTGTACCACCAAGCGCTACTGTGCCATATCCCACTGATGAAGAAATGCCTGGGTCGGCGCGCCGATAAACTGTTTTTACTTCCGATAATATCTTTTCTAAATCATATTTTGTATCAGCAGAGGGCTGAAAAATAAAATCAACCCAGGCTTCGCCATTATAATACGGTGGTGTATATGCCCAATTAAAGCCGGCTATACTATCTACAGGACTTACTCGCTCAACATTCACTGAAGATGAGCCCGATACTCTTCCGGCAACTGGAGGACCAAAAGCTGTAGGGCGGCTATACATTGTAAAGTTTTCTTGTAACACAGTTTTGGGAGCCTGTCTTGGATCTTGGGGCAACGGATATCCCCCATTTGCGAACGCGTTGGTTGCGCTATTATATGCTCGACCGCCATATTGGCTATAAGCCAGATTAGTGCCACTAGAGCCAGATTCATATTGGTACACTCTGCTTCCGCTCATTGAACGACGAATTACTAGACGAGATCCATACAAGCTCCCAGTTTTAAACTCTAAATCAGACGTAACCATGTCAGATTCAAGTCGAGTATATGTGTTATCTTTCAAAAAGAAATTACCAATTTCTCCAAAAAAGTTTGATGCCATCAAAGAATATATTGGATCACCCTGCCCCATAAAAGAAGCTGTTGCATTAAGAGAAGCAGAGGGATGTGCTTCAAGATCATAAGTAGTCAAATTGGTAAGATATTTTTCAGGCTTAATCAGGGCCTCAAAAGGAATTCTATAATCCCAAAACTCGGCGCCTGTATATCCTTCATGATGAGGAGATGCGCTTGAACTCTTTGCTGTAAGCATCCATGAGTCTGCATGCCCGGGGGCCGCACTTCCATAATAATCTTTACGGAGTTTTGTATGATCAGAAACAATTGGATAATCGACAGCTATTCCAGATTTAATTGTATTATATAATAAACCAGGGGAATATAATGCTTGCATCAATGGGCGTATAATGCCGCCGGTGGCGCCGGCTCTGGTAGCTGCTGCACTTTCACCTACTATTGAATTAAGAAACGAATTCTTAAATTTTTCTACTAATTGAACTGTACGCTGTGCGGGATAAAATCCCTTATAAGGATTAAACCTAATAGACGCATTACATGTTAGCATAATCTCTTTGGCCCCTAAAAGTGCTCTTTCTTTAATGTTTAAGAATTCGGTCATAAATTCAGAATTTGAATAATCTTTATAGAAATTACTTAGCGAACTGTTCTTGCTTGTTCCTACAATTTCGAATGTATCAAATTTGTTATTTGCATTAATACCATATCTCTTATAATCTACGACATGTTCGCTTATTCTAAATTCGGGGATTATCGCATAGCCTTTGCTGACTTTTCCTAAATCATCTTCAAAAGTATCATAATCTTTAAACCATGGCTCTGATGATGCTGATTCAAATGTTACTACATCATTTTCTTTCTTAATAATTCCGGCCTGTGAACCTGCCTCCCAAACTGCTTCCCCGGCACCAAAATTAATAATGGTTGTATACCAATTCTCGCTTAAAATATAAGAACCAGTTTCGGGAATGGGCATGCCCGAAGGACTAACAACGGTGTGAGGACCAGGGAGCGTGTGTTTTCTGGCATATAGTGGAGACGCTACAAGATTACGTAGTCTTCGGGGCATGCTGGAAAAGGAGCCCGATGTAACATGAAAATACGTGTTTTGTAGTTCTCCAGCAGAATTTAAACCTCTTAGCTCAAAATCCTTAGCTACATTAATTGATGGTATGGCATTTCTAGTAAGAAAATCTGATGGCGGATCTAGTGGCCACGAACTTTGGCTTACAGTTATCCCGAAGGAATTAGTTAAAATATTATCATTATGTAGTGTCTTTCTATCTGTTTGTGAGCTTCTCCAATACATGTTATCATAATTCGGCCGTGTAGTAGCTTTTGATGTAAATTCATTGATCTTCGAGGGGAACAATGTTTCAGTATACGAAATCCACTTTAAATCGTATTTGTTTGAAGTATTCGCAATATTAACAATTTGATCAAATGGAGTATCTTTTGTATTTGCAGCATCTTGAATGAGTCTTTCGTTCAAATCTGAATCGCTAAAATAAAGCTTTTCGTTTTGAAAAGTTGCCTTAATAGTAGCGTTTTTATTGTCAATATCCAAATTAATTAAAACAGGATGGGACCGAAGCGTAACCGGCTTCACAGTATATCTCTGAGTCGTTCCCAATTGGGCTGTCAGTGTATTTTGCTGTCGATGATTCCGCAAGATTGGGTGTGTGGTCGGGCCAACTAAAGGCACACCACGATAACCAAAAGTATTTTTACGCTTGGTCATCAATAAATTGAAATAATCAGCATTAGTATTCAAATCTGACTCAATTCTATGTACATTAATCAATGTATCATTATAATAATCTGTATTACCAGAAGTGAAAGGATATCCTTGAATATTGTCGGCATTATCATCAATTGGATCGTTTATGTATAAATTGAGATCTAAAGCCGGTTGATAAATCGATGCCGTTCCTTGGGTACCTAAAACCGAACTTCCCGATACAAAATCAAAATAAGCAGTCCAGCCTGTAGCCGAACTAGAATAATAACCAGCTTGTGGGCCAGTGACGGGAGCATAGCCATAATAGCGCAAATCTGTAGTCTTGGGCGCCATTGAGCCAGTTACCCATGAATATTGGCGATCTGCGCGTGGAATCTGATGTTGTACATAAAAATTATCATGTTGTGAGGATGTAAAATACGATCCATCAGCTTTTTGAATAATTTTTCTGAGGGGATTTCTTTGGATCTTATTATATGCCGGTAGCTCGCTATATGTCGTACCAGGATTCGTGACTAACGCAGAATCTCTACCAAAACGACCAGTATATCTCGCAAGATGAGTACGAAGTCCAAAGTCCTTTCCATGAATGTCGAATACCCTAATTCCAGGTGTGCCTACTCCAACTCCTTCAGTTACTGTGCCCGACATGTTTTGATTCGGCCTTAAAACAGTTAAATTTCTATAATTAAGGGCGTTATACACAGAAAATTCATCGGAGCGAATATCGCTATATCCGGGGCCCATTGTCTCTAAACCACCAACATGTGAGAATTTACCGCGAATAATGGTCTTGTTGGTGCTGGCTGTTAAATAATCAATCGGATAATCTGGCACAAATTCGAAATGTCCTTCGTTACCTCTACGTATGTCTAGAATTGAGCGACCTTGTGACGGTGAGGGCGTTTGTGTAATTTGGACAGGTAATGT
>Ga0080013_1006749_pt1 | contig 10080 bp, 9 predicted proteins | sample ETNvirenome_6_85_FD_69236 | JGI IMG/M metagenome (GOLD analysis project Ga0080013, IMG submission 69236) | Marine viral communities from the Pacific Ocean - ETNP_6_85 (SPADES assembly) (version 2) | ecosystem: Environmental > Aquatic > Marine > Oceanic | place: Pacific Ocean | collected 2013-06-19
GGGCGTCCGACGAGGGCGGGCAGGATCTCGCGCAGGTTCACGCTGCCGAGCGCGTTCTTGGCGAAGCCGCAGGCCAGCAGCAGGCGCGTGATCAGCGTCTTCTTGAAGCCGTCGTAGTTCGACCCGTTCGGGAGGTTGAACCGCTCCGAGAAGCCGCTGCCCTGGTGGGCGCCGTCGATCACGTCGAACGCGGCCTTGAAGGCGTGGCTGCCATTGTTGTTGTTGGTGGCCTCGATGCTCTTGATCTTGACCTTGTACGCGCCCGCGGGGGGCGCCTTGCCCCCGAGGTCGGTGGAGGTCTGCGAGAGGTCGAGGACGAAGGGATCAGTGGTGGTCATCGTGTCGTTTCTCCTGGCCGGTCAGCTCAAAGGTTGAACCCGGCGACGGTTCCGGCCGAAGCCGCCGCAGAGTGTGGAACGAAGAATCGGAAGGGGTTGTACGCGCGGAGGCGCGCACGGGCAACGCCATCTTGCCACGCCCACCGCAGGTGCTCGGGGGGCTTGTTCGCGAACTGAGTCGCGACGACGCCGCACGCCTGGGCCTCACTGAACATCCCGCGCGCGATGCCTCGGGCGACGCCTTCGGCGGCGCTGTCCAGCCACTCGGTGCCGGGCGCCCGCGCCGGGACCATGACGTTGCAGCCCCGCTCCTTCGCGCGCACGAGGATCTCACGGAGGTTCATCGGGGCCTTGTCGGAGACGACGCCGTAGCGGTCGCCCGTGATCCACCGGGTGTCCTTCGGCGCGACGATGTAGCGCCCCGGCCAGTCCGGCTCGATGGCGAAGGGGTCGTGGCCGCAGCGGAGCACCAGCGTGGCGATGTAGGGGAAGTCCGGCGTCGCCTCCTTGGTCGGCATCTTCGGGCCGCCCGGCTGCGGGTCGCCGGTCTTCGTCACCCACGGCATCCGCTCGTGCGAAGACATCAACAGGGGGATGCCGAGGACGATGCAAATCTCGCGGAGGAGGAGGATCTTCCTGCGGAGCTTGCCCCAATCCTGCAACTCGGGCTGCCGCTTCTTCGTCAGGGCGATGATGGTGCGCTCCGCGAGGACCGACGTGTCATCGAGGATCACGGAGGTCGGGCGCTTGTTCTTGCCCCGCTGGACCCCGTGGAGCCACGAGATCACATCGTCCAGGGTCTCGACCTCGACCTCGGTGGGTCGGATCAGGGTCATGGACGACCACGGGTCGAGGTTCCCCTTCGCCGGGGTGAAGAAGGTCCCTCGCGGGTCACACCGCAGTAGGTCAGAGGTCTTCCCCCGCTTCGGTGGTCCGTAGACCATCGCAGTCGGAGGCTTCGCAGCCATCGCCATTGTCGCTCCCGTGTCAGCCGGGGCTGAGACTACGGGGCCTGCTTGCGGAGTGTCAAGCGTCTTTCGCGATCGAGGCGCGGATTGGCTTCGCGTCCTACGGTCCGCCGAAGACGAAGCTCCACGCACGCACGAGCGCGTCCCACCCCTTCACGATCACCACCGCCAGCGTCAGGAACCCCGCGACGGCCGCCGCGCCGTAGTGCCACCGGCTGATCCGCTCGTGGTTGTTGTCCACCTTGTCGGCCAGGCTCGTGCGGAGCGCCGCCAGCTCTGCCCCCAGGGCATCGAGGTGCGCGAGCACCGCCTCGTGGCGCTCGTCGTGCAGCTTGTGGCGCTCGTCGTGGCGGGCCAGATCCTCACGGACTGCCCCAAGGGCGCGTTCGGCTTCACGAAGGGCGCGCAGCAGGTGGTCGAGGGTGTCGGGCATGCCCGACAGGATACGGCTACTGCGGTGCGTCTGGACCGCTGGTTGGGGGTCCGTTCGTCGGTCCGTTGGGGCCGCGTCCCAGCGAGCACTCTGCGGTGAGCTTCCTGGCCGTGTGCGTCAAGCGGTCGGCAGCAGCCACGACCTCGGACTCGCGGGGGTCGGTCGGAGGCGCCTTTGCAGGGGCGACGCGGAGGCTGAGGGCAGGCAAGCTCGTCTCAGCCGACATCGAACGTCTCCTTACCCCTGACGGAATCTACCCCGGATTGCACCAGAGGACACTCCTCGTCGTCATGGGAACGCCGCCAGGGTAGACTCGCCCGCATGGCGTTCACCACGAACCTCCGCACCTTCTTCGTCAACGGGGTGACGTGGTACCACGTCGGGATCAGTGAGACGAGCGTGGACAACGCGGACACGTGGAACATCGAGGGCGTCCCGAACCACGGCCGCATCGTCATGGTCCGCGCCGAGAAGACGGCCGGCTCCGCCACCACGCTCCAGCCCTTCTTCGCGCGCACGGCCGCCGGTGCGGTGGACGACACCAACAAGGACTTCCTCTGCCCCGCTGCGGAACTACCCCTCGCGCAGCTCCCCAACCAGATTGTCGATCGCCCCTACTTCGACTTGGCGGGAGGCACCCTCTTCGGGTCGTCCAACGTGGACGCCGGCGCCGACAACGACGTCACCACCGAATTCCTCATCTGCTCCAACCCCGGATTCTACAGCGAAGCGCCGGCCCTCACGGTCAACTACTTCACCCCGCAGCAGCTCGGGACGGGCTCGTGGACGACCTTCACGATCCCCCAGGGCACGCGCCACGGCTACCTCTTCACCGCTGACGGGTCCGCCTTCGACGCCCGCTACAACAGCGACGACAACGCGGTGGAGAAGGTCCCCGCCAACACGCAGTGGCAACCGAGGACTGAGGGTGCGCCCCTCGCCGCCGACTTCGACGTGGAGTTCAAGGCCACGGCCGGCACACCCTTCTTGGGCGGCTTCTACCTGACCCGAGGCTAGCCATGCCGCACCAGACTCGCGGCGTGTTCCGCCAATGGGTCCCGAAGTACACCCTGAATTGGGTCGATGAGTTCGCGCGCAGCGGCGCGTGGGACTTCAAGGTGGACGGCGCCTACACCGATGTCCAAGGCATCCAGTGGGACATCGCGGACTCGACCATCGACGGAGAGGGGAACGCGGCCATCGACCTCGACGTGGGCGGCGTCGTCGTCGCGACCTCCGCGAACGGTGAGATCACCTTCCGGCAGTTCATCGACACGCTCCCGGGCCTCAGCGACTATGCCCTGACCGACCACCTCGCGATCCTCTTTGAGGCGACCTCGGCCGACCAGACGACCACCAATCAGGTCACGTCGTACCGCTTCGGGGACACGACGTTCACCGACGGCGCGCATCAGATTTTCAGGTTCAGGAATGGCGGCGCCAGCGAAATGCGCCAGAACCGCAAGCAGACGAGCCCAGGCAACTTCGACTCCGCGGTGGTGACGCTCGATGCGGCATACCACGATGTCGCAGGTTTCGACATCAGCGGCGACCTCTGCACCCCCTACTACGGAGCGTCGGTGCCGGGAGCGCCCTTCGTGGGTCTGACCGCGGGCAACGCGCAGTCGATGGTTCGACAGCCGGACAACTCGGCGCTGCCCTACGACGCGGCCGGCGCCACCTTCCAGTACGCGGTCAACCGCAACAGCGGCACGAACTACACGATGACCTGGGTGTCCTGCACCATCTGGCGCGAGGAGTAGGAGCGCCGGCAGCTACAAGGAACCGCGGGGCTAGAGCAGTCGCCCCATCAGCGCCCGCGGCGTCCCGTCGGGCGCCGGGTTGAGCCGCGCGGTGAGCCGGAACCCCCGCGTCCTGTAGGTCGCGAACTGCCGCTTCCCACGCACGATCACCGTCAACGCCGTCGCGCCGTCGCCCTTCGCCGCTTCCACGCGGAGCCGGTACAGCGCGCCCCCGATGCCGTTCCCCCTGGAGTCGGGGGCGACCCAACAGCGGCACAGGGTGCCTCCCACGAGCCCTGCGAAGCCCCCGGGGGCCACGAACCACCGGACCTCGGGCGGGACCTCCGCGACGATGCCGTCGAGGCGTCCGAGGCGCACGGCGCTCTCGATCATCCCGACCTCGACCCCGTCGGCCTCGCGCGGGGCGTCCACCGCGGCGAGGAGCCGCACGAGGACCGCCCTGACTTCGTCGCCGTCGTTCACCGAGCGCCCCTGGGGTAGCGGCTCCCCGGGTTCCCCACAGCGGGGACACCGGAGAGGGCCGTCGTACACGTCGTCACAGGCGATGCACGCCCGCGTGGTCCCGAGGGCGCTCATGCCGCCTGGAGCCGCTTCCACTCCGCGGTCAGCTCGGGGGCGTACTCCGCGGCGATCTTCGGGGGGAGCCCCAGGGCGCGGACGTAGGCACCGGGGTTCGCGGCGCGGACCGCAACCGTCGCGCGTTCCCCCAGGGTCGCGAGCCAGTCGTCGGCGCCCGCCTTGTCGCTCAGGTACGCGCGGATGGGCACCCACCGGTACACCGGCCGCGGCCCCTTCCACTCGACGCGGCGCACCACCGTCCAGCGGTGCGGGTCGAAGCGGTGGGTGGTCTTGCGAACGAGGTTGTGGCTGACGACCTCTCCCTTGCGCCCCGAAGCGAGCACGGTGTGGGCCAGGAGCACGTTTGCCTGCGCGGAGGTCAGCCTCTCGCCGTAGCGGGCCGCCCAGGCGCGCTCCCACGCCGCAGCAGCCCGTGGGAGGTCCAGCTCGGTCTCGACCGGGTAGCTGAACAGCTTGGTGTCGGGCGGCTCCTCGCGGGGTCCGAGAGGGTCCTTGTGGTGGCCGACGGGCTCGTTCGCCAGCTCCCGCTTGATCCACCACGCGCCGACAGCGCCCACCCCGAGGAGAGCGAGACCGAAGGGGCCGATCTGGAACCACGGGGTCACGGCTACTTCCCGACGATGGGGATGGAGGTGGCTTCGTTGAATGCGATTTTCTGCCGCTCGTTCGGGTCCATCTGGACTCCCGGGTTCCCGGTGTGCAAGTCCTTGTAGACCCCGGAGCCGCCCATCTGCTCGACGTACCGCAAGAACGCCGCCTTGTCCTGACCGAAGCCGGGGCCGCGCCTGATCGGCACCATATCCACCATCACCTCATCGGCCGACGTGGGGTGCGGCGTCACCTCCAGGGGGAGCCACAGCTTGTCGTTCCACTGCAACACGACGCGCTTGGGGCTGCGGCCTTCCTTCTTGGCGGCCTGGAACCAGTCGAGCAGGATGCGCGGCCAGATCCCCCGAGTGCCCCCGTGGCCCTGGAAAATGTGGCCCTGCGCCTGCTGTTCCCGTTGCTGCTGCCACTCCTTCGCCTCCCGCTCCCGCCGCCTGCGCTCCTCTTCGGCTTGAGCGTGTGCGTAGGGGGAGCCCATGAGGAGGACTTCGGAGGCCCACTTGGCCGCTCCCCACCACGCCAGCTCCCCGTACCCGCGGGTCACGGCGTCCTTCGCCGCGCCGGGGGCCGGGCGCCCACCACGCACCAGGGTGACGTAGTCGCGGATGTCGGAGAAGACGCCGGGGAGCAACGGGCGCACGAACCGCGGCACCGGCCACCCGTCGATGATGATGTCGTTGTTGTCGGGGTCGCGGAAGGCATCGAGGAAGGCGTCCACCGACTTCCACGCGACCGGCGTGACGAAGCCCGTGTTCGGGTCCAGGCGCCCGACCGAGTCGAACCAGACGCCCTCCTTGGACACCGACGCCGAGTCGTACAGAGCGCGCGCGGGCGACCCTGCGGCCAGCAACGTGACCGGGTCGGTGTCGTCGCCTGCGCCTTCCAGGCGCGCTCGGACGTAGGTGGCGGGGCCGGGGTCGTAGTCGGCTTCGTTGAACGCGGGTGCGGTGTCAGCCTCGTGCAACAGCTCGTACCGCAGGAACAGGAGCCCGAGCACCACCGAAGCGTCGATCACCTCCGGGGTGATCACCCGCGACCTCCACTCCACGACGTGCGCCCCCGGCTCGGCGGTGAGGTCGGTCCACGTCGCGAAGGGGTTGTCGGAGATCCCCCGCACGAGCGGGATGGCCGAGAGGCCCGTGTTGCTCTTTTTCTGGTCCTTGCGCCCGATCCACGGGCGCGAAGACACCACCGAAGCACCGTCGTCCTGCACCTTGACCGAGAACAGCTCCAAGACCGTCGGGGTGAAGTCCTGGCTGGTGTCGGTGCTCCCGAAGGTGAAAGCCCGGTTCAGGTGCGGCGCCGTGACCCCCTCCCACATCGTCGCCATGACAGCCGCGCGGAGGCCGCTGCGGTGGAACTCCAGCCACTTCGGGGGGGCGTAGGTGAGGTGGAGGTCTTGGCTGCCGGACTTCGTCGTCGTCGGCTTCCCCTTGGGGACGTACCAGCGCACCCCGAACATTTCGTACCACCGCTCGCCGTCGGTGGCCTCGGAGAAACCCATCCACCCCGACTCGCTCGTGCGGGTCGAGACCAACGACGCCACGAACGCGCCGACGCCCGACGCCGTCTTCGGCGCCTCGGCATCCTCGGGTGCCACCTGTGCGTGGATAACGGGGAGAACGGTGGGGTCAAGCTGGCGCAGAATGGCGGTGGTCACTCTCTCGGGGTCCTGGCGGCGCCACCCGTAGATGACGCCGTTTCGCATCACGGGCAGGTAGACCAGCGGGGTTCGATTTTTGAAGTCCCACGAGGCGCCCGCCCACCCGACAAAGCCGATCCAGAGCTTCGTCTCGGTGCCGTCCTTCCGCATGTACTGGAGGACGCCCCCTTCGCAGAACGAGGTCACGATGGAAGCGGCAGCTTCCTCGATCTGCTCGGGCTCCATCCCCTGCGGGTCGTCTTCGTCGTAGACCGCCAAGGTCTCGGGGATGAAGAAGAAACCGCCCCCCGTGAAGGCTTCCACCATGCCGCCCGTCTTGCCGAGCGATTCAAACGGCGGCGTCGTCCCCACGAACGCGGTCGCCTTCATCGCCTTGAACGCCGGGATGGAGCTGGTGGGGTCGGTGTTCGTCATGCCGTTGAGGGCGATGCGCTGCGCCTCCAACTCGCCCATCATCGCTGGGGCGTTCGTCACCTCGACGTTGTCCACGCCGCGGTGGATGAAGGCATCCCGCGGGTCCATGACCAAGGGCATCTGCCAGAAGCTCGCCGGGTGAATGAGGCCGCGGCAGCTTCCCCGGTTGGAGACGAAGTCGCGCACCAGAGTCCGCTCGCGCAGAGCCGCCCGCTGTTCCTTGAGCCGCTTCGCCACTTCGGGGCGGTCGTCGGGCAGCGTGCATTGCAGGGTGATCTCGTCGCGGTCCTCCGACGACATCCCGCCGATGGAAGCGTCGGCGCCGCCCGTGCTCGACAGGATGGACTCCAACCACTGCCGTCGGCCTTCCAGGCGCCCGAGCTTGTAGAAGTCCACGGTGCCTTCGGTGAGGTAGGCGTAGATCGCCACCCCTTCCAGCACGTTGCCCTGGCGCACCGCGCGGCCGTTCCGCTGCGTGAACGTGGCGGGCTCCCAGGGCAGATCGAGGTGGTGCAGCGCGCACGTCCTGGCCTGGAGGTCGATGCCCTCGTAGGCGATCATGTTGGCGATCAGGACGTTGTAGCGGGGCGCCGTGTCGATGATGATGTGGCCGTCGTCGTCGCGAGCCACCGAGCCGTTGAAGGCGTCCGCCATCCGCTGCTGGTCGTCAGGCGTCTCCGTCGTCTTCCGGTTCATCACGACGATCTGGTTGAGCGCGTCGATCCAGTAGTCCACCTTCCACCCCAAGGTGGGATGACGGGGGACGCCGTAGGCCCCCTTCGCCTCCTCCTGGCCGGTGGGGTCCACCGCGTTCGCCTTCACGCTGGCGTCGAGGTAGGCGTTCAACGGCCCGAACCAGGGGGCATCGATGCTCGGGTTGGCGTAGTAGGGGACAGCTCCCCCCGTCCAGCCCGCCTTCACCGCCAACCCCATGATCGACTCGGGAGGGCGGTAGTCCGCGAACGCGATCATCAAGACCACGCGCTCGGTTTGCGGGTACAGGCCCCACTGCCCGATCTCGGAGGCCGCGCGTAGGGGCGCGCGCTCGGAGCCCGACCGGGCCACCACCGTCATGTGGTCCACGGCGGTCTTCGCGAGCGCGAAGTAGACGCACATGGACACCGCGGTGAACGCCTGCAACCCCGTCTCGTCGCAGAATACGAGGTGCCCGCAGCTCAGGTCGCCCTTGGCTCGGCGCAGCTTCTCACCGCCGAAGCCGAGGGCCGCCTTGGCGCCCAAGGCGCCGAGGGCCGCGTAGCCGATCTCGTCGGAGGACTGGTCGGCCAGGAGCGAACTGACGACGTTGTCGTTGAGCGCTGCGAGGCGCGAGGAATGAATGTGGTCCCCCCGCGTCTCCGCGAGGAAGCGCCCACCATCCGCTTCGACGGAAACGAGGGTGCTCATCGGCTAGAAGCCCACCCCGGCGAGGACGCCTTTCTCCTGGGACCGCACCCGCTGCTCCAGGGAGTTCCACGCCCCCACGATGGTCGCGTGCGCCGTGGGGTTCTTCTCGGCCATGACCGCGCCCCGCTCGGGGTCGTCGCGCCACCGCTCGTATTGCGGCGCCAGGGTCATATCGTACTGGTTGAGGGGCCAGCCATCCTGCGGCCGATTCACGTCGGCGTAGGACCACAGCCACTCGACGGTGGCGTTCGCCTTGTCAGGCTGGAGGCCGAAGTTGGCGATCTGCGTGAGCATCACCGACATCTGGTCCATGCGGACGGACCCGAACTTCGGGTCGGCGTTGCCCTCGACGTAGTGCTCGGGCGGCTTGAGGTCGGCGTTCTTGACGTAGACCGCGAACTGCTTGCACAGCGGAGCGCCGATGGAGCCGCACATCATCGCGGTGGTCACGTCCTCGGCCTGGGCCGCCATCGTGCCCGCGGCGGCGCGCAAGGCCAGCTCCCAGGACCGCGGGGACGGCCACGCGAGTTCGGTGGGGTCGAACCCGTCGGACGCCTTCTTCCCGATCATCTTGAACCTGCGGTAGTCCGGCATGTTGAACAGCGGCGCGTACTGCCGATATTCGTCGGACACCTTGCCGATCTTCTTCTCGTCCAACGCCGCCGTCTGCCCGAAGGAGCGGATGAACCCGGCGCCCACCGGGGCCGTGCGACCCCAAAAGAAGTCGAACACCGGCCGATCGGGGATGCGGGGGATCTGCACCGTGGCGGGCTTGCCCTCGATGTAGTCGGCCCACACGTCGCGCTCCAGGGGCTTCCAGTCGAGGTGGATGAAGCGGTTGGCCGTCGGCGGCTCCAGCGCCTCGCCGCCCGGGCTCATGTACGGGGGGTTGGCGGCGGCGATGACCGCGACGTTGGCGTTCAGCTCCATATCGCCCACGACGCGCTCGTGGACGACGCGGAGGAGCGCAGCCTGCACCGACTTCGGGGCGGTCGTGAACTCATCGAGGAAGAGGAGCGCGCGCTTCGCCGGCCGGAAGTGCCCGGAGCCGGGCGGGTCCTCGACCATCGCCTGTCCGACCTCGGCCGGGCGCGGGTTGTCGGACTGGATGTTCAGTTCGATGGCCCAATCGGGCGGCGCCATCTTCACCTCGGTGGCGCCCGTGGCGCGGTCGTGCTTCGGGAGCGGGAGCCCCAGGAAGTCGCTCGGCTCGCGCAGCGACGCCAGCACCGTGACGAGGTGGTAGCCCAACTCGCGGGCGATCATCGAGACGAAGGCGGTCTTCGCCACGCCGGGCGGCCCCCACAGGAGCACGGGGAGGCCGAGCGGCTGCCGCCCGGGCTTGACCACGTTGCCGTGTCGGTCGGTTTTCTCCCGAGAGAGGACGATGCCGGGGGTCTGGATCGCGACCGCCATCGAGCGAATCGCGTCCTTGTTCGTCATGGAGAAGACTCGGGGCATCGTGGTTCCTATTCCGCGGTGGATGTCGCGACGAAAGAGTACGCCGGGAGCCCTTCCTTGGCGACCTCCTTGGCGGTCTCTGCACTCTCCTGTATATGCGCGGGCGGCTGCTTCTACGTCATTGGCGAGAGGCGAGGTAGACAGCACCACCGACCGCCAAGGCAAACAGGAGCGCGTAGACCAGCTCGGGCATCGGCTCTCGGTGCGGGGCGGCCCGGGGAGGCGAGGGCGCCCGGGCCGACACGGGTGTCATGGCGCGGACCTCGTGGCGAAGGGCCGCCAGCTCCTCACGCATGCGCGCGTCTTCCCGTAGACGTGACTCCTGCGCTTGGAGCATCAACCCGAACTCAGCGGGGGGCGCCGAACGCCTGCGCCGTCGAGGACGCAACCGCAACCTGCGGCGACTTCGATCGGCACCCTCCCGAACACCGGCTGTTCGGCCTTCGGCGTA
>Ga0080013_1006750_pt1 | contig 10080 bp, 9 predicted proteins | sample ETNvirenome_6_85_FD_69236 | JGI IMG/M metagenome (GOLD analysis project Ga0080013, IMG submission 69236) | Marine viral communities from the Pacific Ocean - ETNP_6_85 (SPADES assembly) (version 2) | ecosystem: Environmental > Aquatic > Marine > Oceanic | place: Pacific Ocean | collected 2013-06-19
GATTTTGATGATAGTGATTATGATGTAGAAGGTGGTATACAAAAGAGAAAAGATACACAAAAACGTGGATATGAACCTGTTACAAAAATTTCAACTCGACACCGCAAAAAGAAAGTGAAAGAATTTGTAAATAAATTAGAAAATGAGATGTATAAACTTATTAAAGAATATTCTACAGTTAATGCACCACCATTCGCGGATGTTGGTGATGCATGGCCAGATGGTATATTTACTAAATATGGTGAAACGAGAATTATAACTCCTGCAAGTATGCCTCGTGGTATGAAACAGATTGTAGCTCCTGCTGCAGATTCTGTTTATGGTGGAGATGGTAGTAAACTTCCCATAACAGGCATGGAGAAAGCTGGAGTTATGAAGAGAACAAAAATCACTCCAGAATATATTAAAAGTCAGGAAGTTATAGATCCTCATGAATTAAGAGATGATACTCCGCCTTTAGCACCAAAACAGAGAGTTTATGGCAGACGGGCATTTGGAGTTTCACCTGATTATATAATACCAAAAGAGTCTGCTAATTTTATAACTACTGCTGAAGATGTTCTTGTTAAACCTACGACACCGCCAGAGGGAACAAAATCTGGAGGCATTCCACTTACACCCGAACCTGGAGCAATAAAAGCAGGTGGAACTGGATATAGACAATTACAAAAAGGTGGTAAAAATATTATGCATGATTTAGATAAACTTTATATTTTGAAGATGATGGGACATTATGATGCTAAAAAGGAAAAATTGAAGTGAAAATAACCAAATCAGAATTACGAGAAATGATTAAAGAAGAACTTTTAAATGAAGTTCCATTAAATATGAGAGATGCATTTTATCAAACAGGTGATTGGATTGGAAACTTGGATTGGCTTTCAAAAAGACATACCGAATTTCATAAAGATAGAAAACTAAAAGATTTTGTTAATAAACTGTATAAAGCACATGATATGTTGAAAAAGCATTTAGATAAAAATTATGAGTGGGATTAAAATGAAAATAACCAAATCACATCTCCGACAGATAATAAAAGAAGAATTTGCTAATGTTATTAAACCGGCAAATTCAAATATAACTCTTGGAAAGATTATGAATCCTGATGGATTTAGAAGAATAAAAGAAGAAGAACAACCTATTACTGAATTAGCATGGAGTTCAATTGAAGCAAGAGACCAAGTAGAATCTGATATGAAAAGAATATCTAAAGTTTTGGGTAAAGCGTCTCAACAAACTATAAAAATAATGATGGATGGTGTAAAAGGTGGAAGATATGATGCTATGGATTTATCAAAAAGTATTGAAACCGGCCCCGCTAAATTAGTACATCCAGGGGAAAAAGAATTTATGAAAGTATTGTGGACAAAGGTAAGAGACGGATTTAGACGATATTCTAAAAGAGGAAAGTTGAGATAGTTTATATTTATAAATGATATAGGAGAAGTATATTATGATGCGACAACCTTTTGAAAAACAAAAAGGTAGTAAAGTAAAAAAATTATCACCTGATATGTTAAATTATCTTGGTATTTCTAATAAACCTAAGCCAGAAAAAGAAATTAAGATGTTTAAAGATGGTCATGGTGAAGAACATCCTATATCTTATGAGGGATATTTAATGATTGAACGATATTTAAATCCTAAATTTCCATCTCAACAAGAATTAGATAGACGTAAAAAAGTTAAAAAATTAGAACAGAGACGACTATTAGCTGAAGTACAAAGATTAGCATGGGAACGTAAATATGGTAGACGTAGGGTTAAGGGGTCTGGTATAGAACGGACAGAAGGTGAAATAGAAGCATTACAAACAGATTACGAGTTACAATATGGAATTGGTCTATGGCAGATCGGTGATTCCTTTATTGTACAATAAGAGGTGAATTATGGCGAAACAAGGTAGAACAACATTAAAAGGTTATTTTGAAACAGGAGATCAACCCACAGAAGATCAGTTTGCAGATACTATAGATAGTTTTCTTAATTTATCCGCAACTGGTACTGAGCAAATGGATGGAGTTTTAGAAGTAAGTGGTTCTTCGGCCGCTGTAAATATTGCAGGTCCTACAGCAGGAACATTAGTAGATGTAGATTCAGCTACAGTATCACATATAGTTCACATTTCAGGCAATGGAGCAATCCAATTATCAGGTTCGTTACAAGTATCAGGAAGTTATAATGGAGACGTAAGTAGTTCAGCAGATTCAACTGGTTCATTTGGACTTATAGAAGCAGGTGGAAGTGGTTCAGCGGCTGGTATTGTATTACAATCCCCAGATGGAAGTAGGTTTAAGTTGACTGTGAATAATGCGGGCAGTTCCAGTTTAGCAGCAATGTAAAGTAATTAGGAGATAGATAATGTTAAAGATGAAAGATTTGTTAAAAGAACACAGTATATCAATCGCGGGTGGATTGGTCACTCAGAAACCAGTAGCAACAGCTTCAACTATAAAATTAGCTCCACTTGTCAAGGAAAAATTTGGTGAAGTTGAAGAGGAAAGAGAAATAGATGTTGAAGGGTTTATGGGAGCAGTATCTAATTTTGGAAGTTTAGGCAAACAAATTTACAGAGAAGGTAATCTCAGAGATGTAGCTAAAACTCTTTCTGAATTGGCAGTAACTGCAAGAGCACATACTCTTCGTGAGACTGATGATTGGTTTGATAAAGTTACGGTTAATCGTAATATGAAAGAACTTACTAATCTTTCAAAATCTTTTAATAAGGTAGCAACTGAAGCACAGTCACTTCAAGAAAGAATGAGTGGTCTTTATGAAGATATGGGACACCTTCTTAGTAGGTATTATGAGATAAATGAGGAGAGTGGTGATAAAGAAGCATACCAGAAATTTTTCCAAATGGCTCTTTCAAAATTTGGTGTAAGTTCACCAGACGAGTTTGGGAGTGATGAAGAGAAGAAAGCTTTTTATGACTATGTAGATAAAAATTGGGAAGCGGATAACGAAACGGACTAAAAAGTTTTATGATTGATGTCGAAGTACATAATAATAATATAGATAGAGCATTAAGAGACCTGAAGCGAAAGGTTAAGGATTCAGGTCTTTTTTTAGAGTTAAGAAAGAAAGAATTTTATACAAAACCGTCTGAAATTAGACGGGAAGTACGGGCTAGAGCAAGAACCCGAGCAAAATATCAAGATTTAAAGGAAAAAATCGACAATAATTACTGATTTTCAGTTGTTTTTGTTTAGTTGTATATACTTATATAAAAGAATACATTACCAGCCATTCCGGCAAATATCATGTAATGTACCAGTAAATTAATCTTATTAAAGTTCTTAATAACTTTATTAAATCCAAATCAAAACACAAGAAACATTTTAAAATTGGAACATTAGTGTTCCAGGTCGAAATTAAAATGAAACTAAAATAGTGGAGATATTAAAATGGATGATCTTTTAAAAGAAGCTATTGCTGACGCAAAAGCTGTTAGAGAAACCGCTCTAGCAAATGCAAAAATCGCTTTGGAAGAGGCTTTTACACCCCGTTTGAAATCTATGCTTTCTCAGAAAATCCAGTCTGAAGCCGGAGAGGATGAAGAGTGGGAAGAAGAGGGAGAAGATGAAGAAGGTGGTGAAGAAGAACCTGAAATCGCTGTAGAACCTGAAGCTGGTGAAGAAGCAGAAGAGTATGAAGACGAAGAAGAGTTTGAAGCTCCTGCAGAACCCGCAGCTGAAGAAGAGGAAGAGGAAGAGCCTGAAATAGAAGAAGAAGGCATAATCGAAATCGATGGTGTTAAATATGCACCAGTTGTACAGGAAGATGATGAAGAACCTGTTGCAGACGAAGAGGAAGAGGAAGAAGAAGGTGCAGAAGATGTAGGTGAAGACTTAGATCTAGAAGCAATTCTTCGCGAGTTAGAAGATGAAATTAACGAAGAAGATGATGAAGAACCTTCTGATGCTGAAGAAGAAGATGAAGAAGAAGTACAAGTTGAAACTGTCGATGTTGATGGTAAAACTTACTACAGATTTTCTGAAGACGCTGAAAACTTAGAAGAAGGCGAACTTGATTCTAATTCTGAAGATCATGATTCTAAAGCAGATTCATCTGATATAGGCGCAGGCGACAACAAAGTCGATGATGAATCAGGTCAGGCAGACATTGGACAGGGTCCGGAAAAAGCTTCCGGTGCAAGTTCACCTCCAGAAGGGCATGAAGGCGAAGATGAGGAAGTTGATGATCTCGTTGATCATGTTAAAAAGGAAGGTGGAACTGTTGAAGAAGTAATCGACCTTGAAGATGTCTTAGAGGCACTTTCAGAACAAGACGATGATGAGGATGAAGAAGAAGCTGATACAGTAGAATCTCTTTCTTCCGATCTCGAAGAGCATCGTAGAGTGGTTAGATATCTTCGTTCTAAGTTGAACGAAGTTAATCTGCTCAACGCTAAACTTTTATTCACAAACAAACTATTTAGAGCACATGGTTTGAGTGAAGACCAAAAGTATAAAGTCGTTGAACAATTTGATAGAGCACAGACACTACGAGAGGTTAAGTTGGTTTATGCAACTTTATCCGAATCGTTCAGTGTAGGTGCTAAACGAGAAATTAAAGAAAGTAAGGGAGCAGCTTCCAAGCCTGTTTCTTCAACAAAACCTTCTAGAGAACCTGAAGTTCTTCAAGAGGGAGCTGAGTTGAAAGATAGGTTTAAGAAGTTAGCGAACATTCTTTAATTTATTTATTATGGAGAAAATATCATGGGTAATTTAAAATCGATTGAAGGTATGATGGATGGATACAACCCGCATCGTCAGCTTCTTGAGCAAACAAGAGGATTGGTGAAAAAGTGGGAGCCAACCGGACTGTTGGAAGGAATCGATGACGACACAAAATTACATGGAATGTCTGTTCTTCTTGAGAACCAGGCACGTCAGTTGATTGATGAAGCATCAAAGACGAGCACTGAGTCTAACAAAGAGGAATGGTCTGGTGTTGCTTTGCCGTTGGTTCGTAGAATCTTCGGTGAGTTGGCAGCACAGGATTTTGTTTCTGTTCAGCCGATGAATCTTCCTTCGGGACTGATTTTTTACCTCGATTTCAAGTATGGTACAGCACAGCCTGGATTTGATAAAAATACTAACGTATTTGGTGTCACTTCAGGAAGTGGTGATCCTACTGATGGTCTCTATGGTGCAGGCAAATTTGGATATTCTATCAACGAAGCCGGAACTACCGTTTCTACGGGCCTACAGACAGGTTCGGTTGGAGCCGCTAGCTGGTCTATGGTTGATTATGAACCTTCACTTTCGTCCTCACTTAGTAGCCTGAAGTTTGTAAGGTTTACACATTCAGACCTTACAACCCCCGATCATGATGGTATTAGAGCTTTTGAAATCTCAGGAAGTACAGCCCTTACGGCTTACTATCCTGCATATACGAAACGTGTTAACGCACAGGGTGCAGCAAGACCCAGTGACGGAGCCGCGTATCAGTTTATTGTCAAGGAAGCAGCTGGAACAACGGCTAACAACTTCCATGTCAGATATCATAAAGCACCTGGTGCCACATCTCGTGGTGATTTCGAGGATACTCCTGCAGAACCAACTGCAACTGACTTGGGTATTCCACAGATCGATATCCAGATGAGATCCGTAGCCATTGTGGCAAAAACTCGTAAATTAAAGGCTGTCTGGACTCCAGAACTAGCACAAGACCTCAACGCTTATCATAGTGTTGACGCCGAAGCAGAACTTACAAGTCTGTTAAGTGAATACATTTCGATGGAAATCGATTTGGAAATCCTTGATATGCTACTTGCTAACGCATCTGCTAAGAGCGAACAGTGGAGTGCAAGACCTGGATATGAATACAGCTCGTTAAGTAACGTATTTGAAGAGTCTTCGGGCAATTCAAATGCTTACACAAAAGGCGAGTGGTTCCAGACTCTTGGAAACAAGATACAGTCTGTAAGCAACTCAATTCATCAGAAGACACTACGTGGAGGTGCAAACTTCATCGTGGTAAGTCCTGAAGTTGCAACTATCCTCGAATCAATTCCTGGATATGCAACAACTTCAGATGGTGATTCTACAAAACAACAGTACGCAATGGGCGTTCAGAAGGCTGGACTGTTAAATAACAGATTCAACGTCTATAAGAACCCGTATATGTTTGAGAATGTTGTTCTTTGTGGTTTCCGCGGAAGTAATTTCCTCGAAACCGGAGCTGTTTATGCACCGTATGTGCCTCTAATTATGACACCTCTCGTTTACGATCCAGTCAACTTCACACCTAGGAAGGGGGTAATGACCAGATACGCAAAGAAAATGGTCCGCCCGGAATTCTATGGTAAGGTAGTTGTCGCGGATGTGAACTATGTGTAGTAGCTATTAGGCAAATAGGGATCACATCATTGTGATTTAAAAAGGGTGAGAGTTTTTCTCACCCTTTTTTTATGCTTTTATATTTATTAGTGAATTAGACTATTTATATTCTCTGGAGTAATAATACATGGCAGATAAAAAGATAACCCAATTAACAGAATTGGCGGCCAGACCCGATTACAATATAGATGTAATACCTATTGTAGATTCTGGGTCAGCTTCGTCTTCAACCAAAAAAATATCAAGACACAACTATATTCCTGAATTAAACGTCACTACAGGATCTGCTACGGCAAGTAAAGCCTTAGTTTTAGATGAAAACAGTGATATTAAGGATTTACGGACTATTAGTGCAAGTGTAACTTCAACTGCATCATTTGGTAGGTTTATGGCAGCAGGAAATTCCAATTTTAGTGGTAATATCACTATTGGTGGAAATCTTAATATTGGAGATGCTAATACTGATTATGTTGTAGTACAGGCAGATTTAAGTTCAAGTTTAAGACCGAATAATGATAATGCATTTGATGTAGGAAGTACGGCTTTATCTTGGAAAAATGTTTATTTTAAGAGCAACATAAGTGGTAGTTCAGCAACAACCGCTTCATTTGGTGCACTTACATCTCCAGGCGGAGTTCTTTCAACACTTATTCCAGCTGTATCTGATGGTGCAGCACTTGGAACTACTTCTAAGATGTGGAGTGATTTGTTCTTGGCAAGTGGTGGAGTTATTAATTTTAATAATGGGGGAATAACATTTACTGAAACAAGTGATGTTATGGTTGTTACTGGTGGTAATACCCGAGTAGATAGATTAGAAATAGATAGTGCTAATGATTATTTAGATGTTTCTACTGATTTGCAAGTTATATCAGCTGCTGATATTACATTAAATCCAGGTGGTAATAATGTTAAACCTGGTGGAGATAGTCAAGATGATTTGGGAGTAGATGGAACAGCGTGGAGAAAATTATTTGTAGATGATATAGATTTAAATGGGCAAGGGCGTATTGATTTAGATGCGGATGCTGATACTTCAGTTAGATCTTCAGCAGATGATGTAATTACATTTGAAGCAGGAGCAGCTGATATTGCTCAAATGACTTCAACTATGGCAATATCAGGGTCATCAGCTTCAACTGGTTCGTTTGGTTATTTAAATGTAGATGGAGATACTGTAATTGGTGGTAATATTACACTTGGAGATGCAGCAACAGATGCTATTAGTATAAGTGCAGATTTAACTTCACATTTAATACCAAACACAGATAATACATATGATCTTGGTAGTGCAGCTCAGAGTTGGAGACAGGTTTATGCTATAGGTAATGTAAGCAGTTCAGCAACTTCAACAGGTTCATTTGGTAATTTGTATGTAGATGATGATGCTCTTATAAAAGACAGAGTATATTTTAATGATTTTGGGGGAGAATATATTAGTGGTGATGGCACTGATCTAAATTTAACATCAGGAGCTGATATTAATATTCCAGCTGATATAGGTTTAACCTTTGGAAACGATGGTGAAATAATTGAGGGGAATGGCACTGATTTAACAATTAAAGGCGGTGATATAAATATTACTGCAGAATCTGATGTAAATATACCTTCTGGTATTGGGCTTACCTTCGGAAATGATGGTGAAAAAATTGAAGGAAATGGAACAAAACTAGATATTGCAGCATCTGAAATTGATTTTTCGATTGAAGCCACCGGTGATATAAATATCGGATCTAGTATCGGACTTACTTTCGGGGATGATGGTGAGAAAATTGAAGGAAACGGAACAAGGTTGTCTATTGCATCTGGAGATGGATTAGTATTAGATAGTGAAGGTGATATAGAAATTAATGCTGATGGCGGAGATGTGGTTGTAAAAGACAATACAGCTATACTATTAAATGTTTCCGCAACCGATATAAGTGGTTCTTCAACATCTACGGGTTCATTTGGAAAGTTAGAAGGAGATGGAGCATCTATTACAAATCTTACTTCAGCTGCTATTACAAATGTAGCAAATGATGCTGCTGATAGAGTTCTTACTATGGATGGTGATGGAACAGGTACTGCTGAAGCTAATCTTTCATTTGACGGATCAACTTTAAGTATAACAGGCGCTGTTACTGCTACTGGAAACGTAAGTAGTTCAGTTAGTTCAACAGGTTCATTTGGAAAAGTAGTAGCGGCAGGTGTTTTGAATGCTACAACTCTTCAACACGGCGGTGTTATTGTACCAACTGGAACTGCGATTAGTTCATCATTTGTTGAGAAGGGTGCTGTTAGTGCTTCTTTCGCACAGAAAACTGGAGTAAGTGGTTCTTTTGCTCAAAAGAGTGCAGTTAGTTCATCATTTGCTCAAAAGAGTGGAGTAAGTGGTTCATTTATATTACAGTCTGCATTAAGTGGTTCTTCAACAGTAATTAGTGGTTCTGCAGCTTCAACTGGCTCATTTGGACAATTAGAAGTTGCTGGAGATGTGGCTATAGAAGGAGCTACAGCGAACACCTTATTAGATATAGATTCAGATTCAGTATCACACATTGTTCATGTTGCAGGTAATGGTGCAACTCAATTATCAGGTTCATTAAAAGTAACTGGTTCAATAGGAACGTCTGGAAATGTTACACCATCTGCAGACAATAGTATAGATTTAGGTGCAGCATCATATAGATGGGCAAATGTTTATACTGCTGACTTACACTTAAATAATGAAGGAAATCCAAATACAGTTGATGGAACTACTGGTAATTGGACAGTTCAAGAGGGGGAAGATTATATTTATATAGTGAATAACAAGAGTAATAAGAAATTTAAATTAATGTTGGAAGAAATTGAATAGATATATATATTTATGTTAAATAGGAGAATATAAGATGCCGTTAATTGGACCAGTAAGCAGTAGTGCTACAGAAACAGGCAGTTTTGGACGTATATTGGCCAGAACAGATATTGATACATTAGAGAATTCTTTGTGGGGATCTGGTTCAGCCAGCAGTGTAAGTCAAAGCTTAAGTGGAAGCTGGACTGAGTCAGGCAGTGATGGATTTGCTTTTATTAGTTCAAGCGCTGCAACTACTGTTAAACATAATGCAATTTACAGAAGTCAAGGTGGAATAAATATAGGTCATGCAATAACAGTTCGTAGACAAAATGGACAAGCAAGAGGGTCATTTCCTACAGATAATGGTGGTCCAGGCGTAGAATTAGGTGCTATTTTAGCTACACTTGGTTCTCCAGGTATTCCTTCTCCAATAAGACCAGGCGCTGACACTCTGTGCATGCAGGGTGGAAGAGTTCAGTTTATAGGAAAAGGAACTGTAAATGTAGGAGGGGCTATTACTGCAGATGCTGCCGCAGCTCCATCCGGTGACGGTGGAGGCGGTGGTGGTCTTGTAGTTATTATTTCGGATACTCTTATAGCCGGTTCTTCTAATATTAGTGTGGCTGCAGTACAAGGACACGATACAGCCGGCGTAAAAGCTGGCGGTGGTGGATATTCTGGAGAGCCGGGAGGTCATGCTGGATTGGGCGGAAGTGGTGGTGGTACTACTTGGCAGACTGGCAATCCAGGAAGTGGCGGAAACGTAGGCGCTGCAGGACATGGTTATATAAGTGGATCGGCTGGCCAATTGTTTATGTATAAATGTGGTGGAGGTGGAGGGTCATTATGGCAGACACCAGCACGGGAGGCTGGCAACTCTGGCGGCGATGGCGGACATAACGGTGGTTTAGT